>JACCEC012653171.1_pt1 | contig 14874 bp, 13 predicted proteins | sample 7450121 | NCBI WGS metagenome assembly JACCEC01 (sample SAMN15323455, study PRJNA562643) | freshwater metagenome | isolation source: river surface water | place: USA:Blue River Watershed | collected 2017-08-18 | reverse complement strand
CGACGTTGGCGGGCGACGGCGCGGGTGAGGTCACCGGCGAGCGGCCGAGGCTGCGCATGACGTCCTCGACGATCGAGCGCAGGGCCTGTTCATCCAGCTTCAAAGGGGAACTCATGGCGAAGGCTAAAGGGTGGCAGCGGGCGGTTCAGCGCGGCTGGACTCAGGACTGGGCGGGATAAACGCGGCGGTTGAGCACCTCGACCGCGTCGACGATGCCGACCACGACGGCGTCGACCGGCAGGGTCTTCATGCCGCTGGCCTGCCGCGCCGAGCTGCCTTGGCAGAACAGCACGACCTCATCGAGGCCCGCGCCCAGCGCGTCGACGGCTACGATCGTGTTGGCCCCCGGGCGGAACTGCGCGGGGTTGGACTCGTCGACCAGCAGCGGCCGGAGCAGGACGAGCTTACGGCCCTTCATGGCCTCGTCCTTCTTGGTCGAGACCACCGAGCCGATGACGCGCGCGAGGAACATGATGGGCGGGATTTTGAATTACGGTTTACGATTCACGACGGGTGACTGGGCCGCTGGTCCCTCGATGCGCGGGGTTTTCGCACCCGGAGCCGGGACATCGGTCGTCGCCCACGCGGATCGTGGAAGCCGGCGACGGACGAACGGGGCGAAACCACCCCGTCGCTCACGCCGGCCGTAAGCGTCACTTCTTGGGCGCGGACTTCGGAAGGACGACGGCGACGTCGTCGTGCGGGCGCGGGATGACCTGCACGCTGACGACCTCGCCCACGGTGCGGGCGGCTTGCGCGCCGGCGTCGGTCGCGGCCTTTACGGCGGCGACGTCGCCGATCACGACGGCGGTGACGAGGGCGTTACCGACCTGCTTCATGGGGCCAGCCAGCGTGACGTTGGCGGACTTGAGCATGGCGTCGACGCCGGTGACGAGCGCGGTGAGGCCGCGTGTTTCGAGGAGACCAATCGCTTTGGAGGACATGACTTGTAGTTGGGAACTGAGGTTGCGGTTGAAAAAATTCAGCGGCCCGCCTGCAGGCAGCGCACGGTCTCGCGCGCGACGACGAGCTCCTCGTTGGCGGGAATGACGAGGACCTTGGCCCGCGAACCGGCGGCGGAAATCTCGCCCTCGGTGCCGCGGAGCGCCTCGTTGCGCGCCGGGTCGAGCGCGATGCCGAGTTCCCCGAGGTTGGCGCAGATGGCGGCGCGCAGGTCGGGGTTGTTCTCGCCGATGCCGGCGGTGAACACGAGGGCGTCGCAGCCGCCGAGCTCGACGAGCATGGCGCCGATCCAGTGGCGGGCCGAATGAATGAAGACATCGACCGCGAGCCGGGCGCGGGCGTCGCCCCGGGCGGCAGCGGCCTTGACGTCGCGCATGTCGTTGCCGGCGCCGGAGAGGCCGAGCAGGCCCGACTCCTTGGTCATCTGACGCTCCACCTCGGCCAGCGGGAGGTTGAGTGTCTTCATCACGAACGGCACCGCGGCGGAATCGAGGTCACCCACGCGGTTGTTCTGCGGCAGGCCCGACTGCGGGCTCAGGCCCATGCTGGTGCCGATCGCGACGCCGTCGCGGATTCCAGTGACGGAACTGCTGCCGCCGAAATGGCAGGAAATCACGCGTAGCGGCCGGGCGCCGGCGGGCAAAGGCGTGGGACCATCCTGATAGAGCCGGCGCACGCGTCCCGCGACGTCCTCACGCCCGAGGAGCTCGGCGGAGCGCTCGGCGACGAACTTGTGGCTCGCGCCGTGGAAGCCGTAGCGGCGCACGCCGGCGTCGTGCCAGGCAGGCGGCACGGCGTAACGCGTCGCGGCCTCCGGCATCCACTGGTAGAAGGCCGTTTCGAAAAGCGCCACGCGGGGCACGGCCGGGAGCTTCTCCCGGAAGCGCTGGATGCCCAGCGCGTAGGGTGGGTTGTGCGCCGGGGCGATCTCGCGGAAACCATCGAGCGCGGAGATCACGCGCTCGTCGGCCGGCACGCAGCCGGTGAGGCCGCGGCCGAGAACCGTCTTGAAACCCACGCCGTGCAGGTCGGCGGCGGAGCGCACGTGGCCCGCAGCCTGCAACTCAGCGAGGCAATCGTCGATCGCCTTGCCGTAGTCCGTGACGCGCTCGTAGCCGCCCTTCGCGACCAACGCCGCGTTGCCGGCCCCGTCGAAACGGAAGAGCCGGAACTTGAACGAGGTCGAGCCGAGGTTGGCGACGAGGATGTTCACGGAGAGGAGGAACGCCGCGCGGCGGCCCGGGCCGGAGAAACGGCGCGGGCCCGCGGGCGGCGGGAAATCAGGCCGGACCCTGCTGCAGCCACTTGCCGAGCCCGCCGAGTTCCTCGTGCGGACGCGGAATGACCTGGACGGCGACGACCTCGCCGACCTTGGACGCGGCTTCGGCGCCGGCGTCGATGGCGGCCTTCACGGCGGCGACGTCGCCGCGGAAGAAACCGCACACGTAGCCGCTGCCGACCGCCTCGTAGCCCGTCATCGTGACGCTGGCGGCCTTGAGGGCCGAGTCAGCGGCCTCGAGGAGCGCGCAGAATCCCTTGGTTTCAATCAGACCGACTGCTTCCTGAGCCATGGTGGTGAAAAGTTGAGGTTAAGGTTGGGAGACCGCGGCTCAGACGCCGATCGACTTCACGAGCTCGCCGTGGGGGCGGGCGATGATGTGGGAGCAGATGAGCTCGCCGACGCGCTTGGCGGCCTCGGCGCCGGCCTCGACGGCCGCCTTCACGGAGCCGACGTCGCCCTTGACGATCACGGTGACGAAGCCTCCGCCGATCTGCACCTGGCGGACGAGCGTCACGTTGGCGGCCTTCACCATGGCGTCGCTGGCCTCGACGCTGCCGACGTAGCCGCGGGTTTCTACCATTCCGATGGAGTCATTCATTGTTGGGTCCTTGTGTTGGTAAGTACGGGTTGCAAAAGGCGGGGCGCGTTCACTTCACGAGCTCGACGGGGGTGTCGGGCTCGAGCGCGCAGGCGTTGCCCTCGTCGGTGTCGATGTGCACCTCGAGTTTGAAGTCGGCGTGCACGCGGACGAGGAGGCGGTCGAAGGTGGTCGCGCAGGGCCCGCCGACGCGGAGCTTCATGTAGTCGCCGGCCTTCACGCCGTGGAACTCGGCGTCGTCGGGATTCATGTGCACGTGCGGGGCAGCGCGGATCACACCCTCCTTCATTTCGAAGAAGCCCGCCGGGCCCATCAGCATGCAGCCCGGGGTGCCGGCGATGTTGCCGGAGGAACGGATCGGGATCTCGAAGCCGAGCGCGATGGCGTCGGTTAGGGCGAGCTCGATCTGGTTGAGGTCGCGGCAGGGGCCGAGGATACGCAGGTTGGAAATGACGCGACTGCGCGGACCGATGAGCGTGACCGTCTCCTTGGCCGCGAACTGGTCCTTCTGATAGAGCCACTTCATCGGCGTGAGCTTGGCCCCCTTGCCGAAGAGTTGCTCGACCGCGGCAGGCGTCAGGTGGCAATGGCGCGCGCTGACATTCACCAGCAGTGGATTCGGCGCCTGGGCCGCCCGGGGCAGCATCCTGCCCGCGCGCTCATAAATCGCCCGACGCACGAGATGCTCGATCTCGACGCGGTGTGGGAGTGGCGGAGGAAGAGACATGGCAGAATCTGACGGGAAATGGGCGCCAGACTCGCGTGAAATCTACCACCAAGTCAAGGTTTTCGTTGCAATTTACTCCAGAATCTTCCAAAAGATTTCACCGATATGCACCCCGAGGAGCGCCAAGCGAAGATAGAGGCCTACCTGCAAAGGGCCGAATTCGCTTCGCTGGAAGAACTTGCGCAACACGTGGGCGCCTCGGTTTCCACGGTTCGGCGCGATGTGGCTGCATTGGAAGCGTCCCGCCCCATCCGTCGAACCCATGGCGGTGCCCGCTCGCTGCAGCCCTCGAAGAGCGATGAGTTCGTCTTCAACGTCCGCGACACCCATCAGGTGACGGAAAAGGACCTTTTGGGTGAGGCTTGCGCGGCGCTCATCGAGCCCGGCCAGAATGTCATCATCGACAGTGGCACGACCTGTTTCCACGTCGCCAAGCGACTCGACGACAAGGTCGCGCAGATCATCACCAACTCGCTGCCGGTCGCGAACCACTTCTCCGCCAGCGTGCGGCACGAGGTGCACCTCTCGGGTGGAGTGATCTATCCGCGCCTCGGCACGCTCGTCGGACCTCACGCGGTGGAGACGTTCTCCCGCATGCACGCCGACGTCGCGATCCTCAGCGGCAGCGGCATCTCCGCCGACGGCGTCTACAACTCGCACGCGCTGATCGTCGACATCCAGCGCGCGATGATGAAGGGCGCGGCCAAGGTCATCTTCTGCCTCGACCACACCAAGTTCGGCCGGCGCTCGACGTTCTTCCTTTGCGACTTCGCCGAGGTCGATGTGATCGTCACCGACGCCAAGGCCCCGCCCGACCTCGTCGCCACCCTGCGCGCACAAGGCCTGCAGGTCATTGTGGCGGGAGCGTGAGCGGGACTGCGAGTCCGACTCCGCTACAGCGGGATCGGGTCCTTTTTCTTCCAAGGTACTGGATGCCTGCTTCAGTACCTGTTACTTCGATCCACACATGAAGAAATCCTTCCCGCTCCAGCATCCCGCCAAAGCCGACGCCCGTGTCCGCGACGCGATCCGGCACGAGGTGCGCAAGTACGTGGTTCGGGAACGGCGGAAACCACTCCCGGCGGACGCCGATCTTCGGATCTTCAACTGCCGCGTGGGCGCCGACGAGGCCTCCGCCGTACCGCAGGAATTGCCGGCGGTCGCCTCCGCGATCGACGCAGTAGCAGCCACCGGAGCGAAGTCGGTCTTCATCGAGATCCTCTCCCAGGCCGCCCGCAGGCCCTCCTCACGTCGGGCGTGAACCGAGCGGAGCCCCGCGGGCCGGATCCCAAGCCGGGACTGCACCCGCGCAATGTCCACCGCCACGGCTACGACTTCCCCGCCCTCTCCGCGGCAGTACCTGATCTGGCCAAGCACCTCCGCTCCTCTCCGGCAGGCGAAACGACGATCGACTTCGCCGACCCCGCGGCGGTCCTCGCCCTGAACCGAGCGCTGCTCGCTCTCCACTATGGCATCGCCACGTGGTCGATTCCGGACGGCTACCTTTGTCCGCCCGTACCCGGCCGCGCCGACTACGTGCACGCCCTTGCGGACCTGCTGGCAGCCGACCACGGAGGCGTAGTCCCGCGCGGCCCTGGCGTGCGCGGGTTGGACATCGGGGTAGGCGCCAATGCCATTTACCCGATCATCGGCCGCGCCGAGTACGGCTGGAGCTTTGCCGGCACAGAGGTCGACGGCGCAGCCCTCGCCTCCGCGCGGCGGATCGTCGCGGCCCATCCCGTGCTGCAAGACGCCGTGGAACTGCGGCGACAGCTCCAGCCGGGCAGCATCTTCCAAGGCGTCACCTCGCCCGGAGAACGCTTCGCGTTCTGCCTCTGCAACCCGCCCTTCCATCGCTCCGCGGCCGAGGCCCTCGCCGCCACCCGGCGCAAGAACCGCAACCTGCACGGCCGCGCCTCCGCCGGCCGCAACTTCGGCGGCGGCGCCGCGGAACTCTGGTGCGACGGCGGCGAGGCCGGTTTCATCGGGCGGATGATCCGCGAAAGCGCCGACCAACCGTCGCTCTGCGGCTGGTTCACCACGCTCGTCTCGCAACGCGACTCCCTCCCTCGCCTGCAGCAACTCCTGCGCCGCCATGCCGCGCGGGAAACGCGCCTGCTCGACCTCGCCCAAGGACAGAAGAAAAGCCGGATCCTGGCCTGGCGTTTCTGATCGGTAGTACTACCCCTCGCCACTCGTGGGCGAAATGCCCGCCGCCGGGACCGTCGTACCGAATCTTTCGCTCACCAAATCCGTGGCTGCAGCCGCCTCCAAGGCCATTGGCGGCACCGAGCCCGTTGGTTTCAATTCGTGTTCCTTCGTGGCTGTGCGGGATTGGTCTCCTCCGCCGCCCAAGTTCGACCCCCGCCCGCCGCTTGCGGAATGCCTCCTCCTGGGCTTCCTCCCGCATGTCCACTACCCCTGAGTCATCCCCGGCGAAGCCCTCGGCCTTCCAGTCGCTTCTGAATTTCGTCGAACGGGCCGGCAACTCCCTGCCGCACCCGGCGACCCTCTTCGCGGGGCTGGCCGCGCTCGTGCTCGTGCTCTCCTGGGTCCTGCACACCCTCGGCGTCTCCGTGCAGAATCCCGCCACGGGCAAGGTGGTGACGGTCGTGAACCTCCTCTCGCTCGACGGCCTGCACCGGGTGCTGCTCGATCCGGTGAAGAACTTCCTGGCGTTCCCGCCGCTCGGCATCTCGCTCTTCTGCCTGCTCGGGGTCGGCATCGCGGAGCACTCCGGCCTGATGGGCGCGTGCCTGCGCCTCGCCGTGCTCACTTCCCCTGCGCGGCTGATCACACCGATGGTTGTGTTCGCCGGCGTGATGTCCAACGCCGGCAGCGAGGTCGGCTACGTGCTCCTCACCCCGCTCTCGGCGGCGCTCTTCCACGCGATCGGCCGGCACCCGCTCGCCGGGCTAGCCGCCGCGTTCGCGGGCGTCTCGGGCGGATACAGCGCCAACCTGCTGGTGGGGTCGGTCGACGTCCTCCTCGCCGGCCTGTCCGAGGCCGCGGCCCACCTGATCAACCCAAAGTACACCGTCGCGGCCACGGCCAACCTCTACTTCATGTTCGTCGCGACGTTCGTCGTCACCGCGGCCGGCACATGGGTCACGGAGAAGATCGTGGTGCCGCGCCTCGGGGAGTACCGCGGCTCGGCGCCGCGCGACGAGATGAAGCCCCTTTCCGCCGCGGAACGCCGCGGGCTGTGGGCGGCGGCCGTCAGCGTCGCGGCGCTCACCGCGATCGTGCTCTGGGGCGTGCTGCCGGCCGACGGTTTCCTGCGCGATCCGAAGAACCCCTCCTTCGAGCAGTCGGTCTTCATGCGGGGGCTCGGCACGTTCATCTTCCTCTACGGCCTGCTCCCCGGCGTCGCCTACGGGATTGCGGCCGGCACCCTGCGCAACGACCACGAGATCATGGCCGGCATGTCGGCCACGATGAAGTCCATGGCGACGTTCATCGTCCTGGCCTTCTTCGCCGCCCAGTTCATCTCGTACTTCAACTGGACCAACCTCGGGATCATCCTCGCGGTGAGCGGGGCGGAATTCATCACGCACCTCGGGCTGCAGAAGATGCCGATCGTCCTGATGGTCGCGCTGGTGCTGTTCGCCGCCACGGTGAACCTGCTCATCTCCAGCGCCTCGGCGAAATGGGCCCTGCTGGCGCCGGTCTTCGTGCCGATGTTCATGCTGCTCGGCTACTCGCCCGAACTGGTGCAGGGCGCGTTCCGCGTCGGCGACAGCGTGACGAACATCATCACGCCGCTGATGGGCTATTTCCCGCTCATCCTCACCTTCGCGCAGAAGTACGAGCCCAAGGCCGGCATCGGCACCATGATCGCCACCATGCTCCCCTACTCGCTCTGGTTCACCGTCACTTGGACCGCCCTCCTCATCGCCTGGATCGCGCTCGGCATCCCCATGGGCCCCGGCGCCCCGCTCTTCCTGGCGAAGTAAGCCGGCGGCGGAATCCCGAGCGCGATCCTGGAGAATGAGTCGGGCGCCGGGCCGCCGGCTCAGAACGTGAGCTTCACGCCGGTCGCGTAGAGCGTGCCCTGCTTCTGCGCGTTGTACTTGAGACCGCCTTCGCGGACGAACGTCTGCGCGAACTCGTTCGTGAGGTTCATGACTTCGACATAGAGTTCGGCGCGACGGTTGATGCGGTACTGACCCTTGAAGTCCACGATCAGCCGCGGGTCGCTGTAGACCGCGGCATTACCGTCTCCGCTCCGGTAGTAGCGGTCGTTCCAGTTGGCCAGCAGCCGCAGCTGGGCGCCATGGCCGACGTAGGAGAGGCCGGCGTTGGCGGCGCGCGGACGCTGGTTGGCGATGCGGTTCTGCACGGCGAGTCCGCCGAAGTCCCCCTCCGCCTGCGTGTAAGTGAAGTTCGCGAAGGACCCGAAGCCGCGCCAGAAGCCCGGCAGGAAGCTGTACTGCTGCTGGTAGCTCAGCTCGACGCCGCGGATCCGCGCGCTGCCCACGTTGCGTACCTGTCGCAGCGTGTAGCCGACGAACTGCCCCTCGAATCCGTTGTCGGCTCCTTCGGTCACGGCCGTGTCGAAAGAACGCGTGTAATTCGTGATCTGCTTCAGGAACGCGCTCACCTCGAACAGCCCCACCGGCTCGAAGTACCGCTGCACGGCCGCCTCGAAGTTGTCCGAAGTGTACGGCCGCAGCTCGGGGTTGCCGGTGGTGATGAGCCGCGTGTCGTCGTTGACGTTGGTGGTCGGCAGCAGGTTGGCGACCGGCGGGCGCGTGATCGATTTGTTGTAGCTGGCGCGCAGCTGCAGCCGGGGACGAGGCTCCGCCACGACATGGACGCCGGGAAACACGTTCACGTAATCCCCGCCCGAGGTGAACTTGCCGGCGGCGAACTGCGCCAGCGCGCGGGCCGCGTTCGCCGCGGGTGGCAGGCTCGTCACCGACGTCGTGCCCGCCGCGGCCGAGGTCTTGCGCCGGTAGGCGGTGCCTTCGTTCTCCGTGCGCTCCACGCGCAGGCCCGCCAGCACGCGGACGGGACCTAGCTTCACCCCGCCCTGACCATACGCGGCGCCGATCGTCTCGATGAAGCTGGCGTCGCCCTGCAAGGAACTCGTCACGCTGTTGTAGGCGTCGGCGGCAGTCTGCGTCCAAAGCTCCGTCCGCTCCGTGATGTCGGCCGCGCCGCCGGCGCCGGGCGCGAGCAGGAAGGGGAACGGGCCGTAGTTGCCCGCGGCCTGGACGAATTGCGCGCCGAGGAACGGCCCGATGCCGCGCGGGCCCGCGTAGGTGTAGTTCTGCACATCGGTGTTCTGGCTGCGCCAATCGCGCTCCCAGCGGGCGCCGGCCTTCCAATACACGGGCAGCGCGGTCGCGAGGTTGCGGCGGAGATCGAGCCGCAGGCCGGCGCGCTCGTTGGGCGCCCGGTACGAGCGGCGGATGTAGGTGCGCGGCGTGTAGTTGGCGGGGTCGTAGATCGAGGGTCCGGCGGTCTGCCGGAAGGCGGGGTACCAGGAGGGGCGTCCGCGGCGGTCGATCTCCCAGCCGATGCCGGTCACGTTCGCGGTGAGGTCGGCGTTGATCGGGTACCACGTGGTCGCGCGCGAGTAGTTGGCGTCAAACGTCAGGATCCCCGCCCCGCCCGCCAGGCGGTGCTCGAGACCGCCCGACACCGCGTAGGTCGAGGCCTTCTTGCGCGACTGCCCGGAGAACACCTCCGAGACCGAGCCCGCGATGGGTAGCGCGCGCTGCAGGTCGTAGGTGCTGCCCGGCTCGAAGCTCGCCGCCGCCGCGGTCGTCGAGGTCGACTGCCGGTAGATCTTCGAGGTCTCGGGCGTGACGTTCAGGTTGAGGGTGTTCCTCCAGTGGAGGGAAGTCCGCTCGCTGAGACGGTAATCGAGGTTGAGGCCGACGTTCTGCTTGTGCGTCGGCGCGTAGGTTTCGCCCGAACCCATCGCCCGCAGCAAGGGCGTCGCGAGGCCGTTCGTCGCCGTCGGCAACGCGTGACCCGCGCCCGCGGCCGCCGCGCCGATGCCACCCACGGCATCGGTCAAGGTCGGCGCGGAACGATGACTCACGTTGAAGGCCACGCCGAGGTTCCGGTTGCCGCCGAACACGCCGTACACGTCGGAGAACGCGAGGGTGACGAGGTCGAGCCGCGCCGGGTCCTTCGACGGGCTCCTGCCCGAGTACAGGTCGGTCCAGCGCGTGCCGACCGTGAGGTCGACCCGGCGGCCCCGGCGGTCGAAGCCGCGGCGCGAGATCAGGTTCAGGTAGCCGGCGATGGCGTTGGCCGGCATGTCGGGCGTCGGCGCGCGCACGATCTCGGCGGTCTCGATGTTGCCCGTGTCGAGGGCCGTGAGCTGGAAGTCGCGGCTGGAGGACGTGCCGACCGACGAGGCGAGGTTGTTGCCGTCGGTCATCAGCGAGATGAAGCTCGTGCCCATCCCGCGCAGGAAGATCTCCACCGCTTCACCCGAGGTGTAGTTCACCGCGACGCCCGGCAGGCGCATCAGCAGTTCGCCCGGATTGGCCGCCGGGTTGCCGAAGGAATCCGCCGCCGCGACCGTCTTCGCGTTCTCCGCCTGGCTCTGCCGCTGGATCGCCAGCGCCTGGCCCTCGCGCAGCCCGCTCACGGTGAACTTCTCCAGGCGGTACACGGCCGACGTCAGCGCGACGTCGGCCCGCACCTGCCCACCCGCCGGCACCTCGACGGTGCGGCGCACCGTCTCGAGGCCCGCGAACGAGACGACCAGCGTCGCCGTCCCCGCCGGCGCCGGCAGCGTGAACGAACCGTCGCGTTCGCTCTCCGCCTCGGCCGCGGCCCCCTCCAGGCGGACGCTCGCCCCGGCCAGCAGGTCGCCGGTCGCCTGGTTGGAGACGACGCCCACCACGACGCCACCCGCCGCGGCGTGCGATGGCGCCGACAGCGCGCCGGCGAGGACCAGCAGGAGGCCGAACAGGAACGGAAGCGGTCGTTTCATGGGAGGACCGGCAACACGAGACGTGGCGCCGGCGGCGCCTCAACCCCAAACCTCCCGGCCCGCGCGGCCGTTGCACCCGCCCGGCCGGCCGGCTTTGCTCCCGCCACGATCACCCCGATGCCGCGCTCCCCCGCCCCGTCCCTCGTGTTCCGCAACGGCACCCTTGTGCTGCCCGACCAACTCCTCGCCGATGCGGCGGTCGAGTGCGCCGGAGGCCGGATCCGCCGCGTCGGCCGCCTCCGGCCGGCCCGCGGCGCGATCGAAGTCGACGCCCGCGGCGGCTACATCGTGCCCGGATTCGTGGACATCCACGTGCACGGAGGGGACGGGGCGGATTTCATGGACGGAACGCCGGAGGCGGTGCGGCAGGCCTGCCGGGCGCACGCGCGGCACGGGACGACGACGATCTTCCCGACCACGACGACGGGCTCCCCGCAGCGGATCGCCGCGATGCTGCGGGCGTGCCGCGAGGTTCGCCGCGAAGCGGATTTGGCGGCGGGGGCGCGGATCGCCGGGGTGCACTTCTACGGACCGTACTTCGCGCCCGACAAGGTGGGGTGCCATCCCGCGGCCGGGCGCCGCGACCCCGATGCCCGCGAGTATCGCCGGCATTTTGCGACCGGGATCATCCGGATCGCGACCTGCGCCGCCGAGCTGCCGGGGGCGGAGGCCTTCTGCCGCTTCGCCCGCCGGCACGACTGCCTCGTGACGTGCGGCCACTCCAACGCGAACTGGGCCGAGATGGCCCGCGTCTTCCGCGCGGGGATGCGGCACGTGGACCACTTCTGGTGCGCGATGAGCTCAGTGGCCTCGCTCCGCCAGCGCCACGGCACGCCCATGCAGGCCAGCATGGAACAGTTCGTCCTCGCGAACGAAGCCATGAGCACGGAGGTCATCGCCGACGGGCTCCACCTCTCGCCCGAACTGCTCGAGTTCGCCTGGCACCAGCTCGGCCCGCGGCGCCTGTGCCTTGTGACCGACGCGAACCGCGCGCTGGACCAGCCGCCCGGCCGTTACCGCTTCGGCTGCGTCGAGGACGGCGAGTGGATCGAAAGTGACGGCAAGGTCGGCTTCGTGCCCGGGGGCGGCGCCCTCGCGAGCTCCGTCGTCGGCCTCGACACGATGGTGCGCAACATGCGCGCGCTGACGCCCGCTCCGCTCGCGGAGGTGATCCGCATGGCGAGCCTCACGCCGGCCGAGCGCGCCGGCATCGCCGACGAGACCGGCAGCCTCACGCCCGGCAAACGCGCCGACGTCGTCATCCTCGATCGCCGGCTGCGCGTGCGAAGGGTGTTCATCGGCGGCGAGGAATTCACCAGCTGAGGCCCGCGTCGCATTTGCCCGCGCGAACCCGCGCCGCATCGTAACCGCCATGACGCCCCCGCGCCCCGGACGATCCAGCCTCATCGCGCCGGCCCTCCTGCTGCTGCCGGTGCTGGCGGCCGGCCCCGCCTGCGCGAACACCGGTCAGAGCAACCCGCCCGCCGGACTGGGAGCCGCGGCCGCCGCCGCGATCGCCTCCACGCTGGCATCCGATCCCGCGCCCGGCGTGCGCCTGCTGCGAGCGGACCTGCGCGGCTCGCGGCTCGAGCTCGATTTCAGCGGTGAAGTCGCGGCCTTGGTTCCGGGGAGCGCCGCGTTCGAGGCATTCTCACGGCGGGTCCATCGCGCGGCGGGGGACGTACTCGGCCGCGACCTCGCTTCTTACGAAGTCCACACTGCGGTCGCCGGGGTGCCGCTGCACGAGTTACTGGCGCCCGGCGACGCCGCACTTGCCCGACGCGCCCTGCGGGAGACACCCGACCCCGTGGCACCGGCCACGGCTGCGCTCGGCCTGCGCCGCATCGCGGTGAGCCCGGGTCATGGCTATTATCAGAACGCGGCGGGAAACTGGGTCCTCCAGCGCGGCTACTGGCAGGGCATCGTCGAGGACTTCGTGAACCACGACATGATCACGCTCGTGCGCGACGAATTGCAGGCCGCCGGCGCCGAGGTGCTACCGACGCGCAACCTCGACCGCACCGCCGGCACCGGCGAAAGCGGCTTCGCCCGCTGGCAGGAGGCCGCGCGCTACCACGTGAAGGCGCTCGGCGCGCCCGCCTCGGTCTGGAACGAGCCCGGCTACGATCACCTCAGCCAGGACATCCGCTGCCGCCCGCTCTGGGCCAACCACGTGAATGCCGACGTCCTCGTGAGCCTTCACAACAACGGCGGCGGCGGCACGGGCTCCGAGACACTCTACGACACGAACAATGGCTTCGGTACCGAGAGCAAACGCCTCGCCGATGCCGTCCACGGCCGCGTGATCGCCGCGATCCGCCGCGAGTACAGCGCCACGTGGGCCGACCGCCGCGTGCAGGGCTTCAACGGCAATTACGGCGAGAACCGCCTCGCGACCCGGCCCGCGATCCTGATCGAGGTCGCGTTCATGGACCGGCCGACGCCCGACAACGCCGCGCTGCAGGACGCCGCCTTCCACCGCCTCGTGGCGCGCGCGATCCGCGAGGGCGTCGAGGACTATTTCGCCAGTTCTCCGGCCGTCGCGCCCGCGGCCCCCGCCGGCCTTCTCGCCGCGGTGAACGCGTCGGGCGTGGCCCTGACGTGGACCGATCCGGCATCCAACGAGACCGGCTTCCGCGTCGAGCGCCGCGCCGCGACCTCCGCCGAGTGGCAGCTGCTCGCGACGCTGCCGGCGAACACGACCGCGTATGCCGACGCCACCGCGACGGCCGGCGCGACCCATGTCTACCGGGTGACCGCATTCAACGCCGCCGGCGCAAGTCCGCAGTCCTCCAACGAAGCGACCACCGGCCCGGCCCTGAACCCCGCCGCGCCGTCCGCGCGCGAGGGCGCGTGGCTCGCCAACCTCTCGCTGCGCACGACCCTCGCGGCCAACTCGCCGGTGACGGTCGGCTTCGTGGTGAGCGGCGGCGCGCGCGACCTCCTCGTGCGGGCGGCCGGTCCCACGCTCGCGGCGTTCGGGCTCGCGGGCGCGATGGCAGATCCGCACCTCACCGTCTACCGCGGCCCGGTTCGCGCCGCCGAGAACAACGACTGGCCCGCGCCGCTCGCGCCCGTCATGGCGGCGCTCGGCGCGTTTCCCTTCGGCAACGCCAGCCGCGACGCCGCCCTGCTGCAACCGATCGACGGCGCCGCGACCGCGCAGGCCGCGGGACCCGCCGGCGGCACGGTGCTGGTCGAGGCCTACGACACCGGCGGCTCCAGCCAAGGCCGCATCGTCAACCTTTCCGCCCGCAACCGCGTCGGCGCCGGCGGCGACATCCTCATCGCCGGCCTGTACGTCGCCGGCACGGGCACGCGCCGCGTGCTGATCCGCGGCGTCGGCCCGGGCCTCGCCGCCCTCGGCGTGGAGGGCACGCTCGCGAACCCGCGGCTTGAAGTGTTCGCGGCCGACGGAACCCGGATCGCCGAAAATGACGACTGGGATCCCGTGCTCGCCGCGACGTTCCGTTCGGTGGCAGCCTTCGCCCTGCCCGAGCGCAGCCGCGACGCGGCGCTGGTCGTCGTCCTCCCCGCCGGCCGTGGCTACACCGCCCAGGTCTCGGGCCTCGGCGGCACCACCGGCGAGGCCCTCGTCGAGGTCTACGAATTGCCGTGAACACCCTCCGCTCCCTCTCGCTCCTCCTGCTCCCCGCGTGGTTCGCCGCGACCGCGCCCGCCGCACCCGCGACGCGGCCCAACGTCGTGTGGCTGATCGCCGACGACCTTTCGCCCGAACTCGCCTGCTATGGCTACCCGCACGTGCGGACGCCGAACCTCGACCGGCTCGCCGCCGAGGGCGCCCGCTTCAACCGCGCGTTCACCACCGCGCCCATCTGCTCGACCTCGCGCTCGGCGTTCATCACCGGCGTGCACCAGACCAGCATCGCTTGCCAGCACCACCGCACGGAGGACCCGCGGCCGCTGCCGGCGGACGTCCGCACCCTGCCCGAGCGGCTGCGGGCCGCCGGGTATTTCGCGACGAACGGCCAAGGGCCCGAGTCCACGCGGTGGGGCAAGATGGACTACAACTTCATCTTCGAGCCGCGGAAGATGTTCGACGGACCCGATTGGAGGAAGCGGCGCCCCGGGCAGCCCTTCTTCGCGCAACTGCAGCTGAAGCACCCGCACCGGCCCTTCGTGAACGAAACCGTCACCGAGGCCCGCCACCGCGACGCGCCCCTGCCGCCGATCTATCCCGACCATCCGCTGGCCAGCCGCGACTGGGCCGGCTACCTGCGGAGCATCGAGGCCCTCGACGCCATGGTGGGCGAAGTGCTCGCCGCCCTGGAGCGCGAAGGCGTGGCGCAGGACACGATCGTGATGTTCTTCGGCGACAACGG
>JACCEC011561672.1_pt1 | contig 14882 bp, 12 predicted proteins | sample 7450121 | NCBI WGS metagenome assembly JACCEC01 (sample SAMN15323455, study PRJNA562643) | freshwater metagenome | isolation source: river surface water | place: USA:Blue River Watershed | collected 2017-08-18 | reverse complement strand
GAAACTCACCACGCCACCACCGGAGCCTCGCCTGTCCATGTCGCATAATAGCCCTCGGTGGTCGCCACCGAATCGCCCAGGAAATACGCCGCCGCCGCGATGCCGTGTGCCGTATAAACGCGACTCGCGCTCAGCTTCCGCAGCTCATGGTTCACCTTCGAGCGCCCCGCCGGCACAAACGGCCGCAGCCACTCGCAGTGCTCCCGGTAAATAAAATCATAGCGGCGCGATTCACCCCATCCCTGCCCGATCAAAAAGCCCGTGCGCCCCTTGATCAGCTTTTGGATCTCCGCATCCAGCGCCAGCCGCCGCGGCCTGCCACCCTTCAGCAGCCGAAAACCCGGCTCACCGCCCTCCGGCGCTCGAGGCCGCACATCCAGCCACGCCTTGCCCTCCGCCTCATTCCACTGCACCCAGCTTGACCGCGCCGCCAGCAGCTCCGCATCCCGCAGCCCCAGTCTCCGCAGCATAATGTGGCACAGGTAAAGCTCCGGGCTCTCACTCTTCAGCACCTGCGCCGCCGCATCCATCGCCGCCAGATTAACCGCTGGCCACGGCACAAAATGCGTCGGCGGCGTCGGCAGTGATGGAAACTTCCGCAGCGGCTCCAGCGGCGGCAGCCGTAGCCCCTTCAGGTGACGCTCCACGATCCGCTCCTGAAACACACTCGACGCATTCCGCACCGTCGAATTCAGGCCCACATTCTCCGGCAGCGCATCGTGCCAGTTCACCCCTCGTCCCTCGCGACCCTGCCCCTCGCTCACAAAGCGCTCCAGCACCGCGCGATTCAGCACCGCATCCAGCACCACCTCCTCCGGCCTGTCCTCATCCACCACGCGGGCCAAACGCTTCAGCGCCGCCAAATACGTCGTCCGTGTCCGATCCTCCATCACCTTGTCCCCTTGCATGAGCGCCTCACACACATCCCCCACCGTCGCCATCGAGCCACGCACCAGCGCCTGCGCCCCCAGCGAAAGCCGCGCCGCCTTGATCTCCTCGATTCTCCGCAACGCCACCCGCTCCGCGTCCGCAATATGCGGCCATCCGGTCGATTCCTGAAACCGCTCCCCCTCCACCTCAAAATCCATGCTCAGATTCGAGCCCGCCGTCCGCTTGTAAAACCGCACCTTCACCCCCGCGATGCGTCTCTTCAAAGACACTCGTGCCGATTTACTACCCGACGAAGAATGAAGACTGAAGGCGTTGCGGTCGCTCATGTCACACTTTGTAACACCACACGTCACACCTCGTCAACCTGATATATCCCCATATTCACACTCCAAACACCCCTTTCGCCAGTCACTCTATTACTTGCTCACCACCCCATTCCCCTACGCACAGAGTGATTTCCCCAGTGCCGATGCCGGGACTCGAACCCGGAAGCCCTTTGCAGAGCAGCAGATTTTAAGCCCACTGCGCCAGATGCCGTTCATGTTTGAGCATCAAAGCAAAACGCATGGCCACCATGCCGCATGTCACACCGCATGCCACAAGTAAGGCTGGATGGACAGCGAGTATCATTTCCCCGCCGAAAGCCGGGCTTGCAGGTTAGCCATGGCGGCCTGGTGCAGTTGGCCTCCGGGTTCTTCGACGCCTTGCCACACGTTGAACACAGCCGTGGTGCCATCGGCAGCGACGAGCGCATTCGCGGCCAGTTCCCACGTTTGCCCGGTCACGGTGTCGATGCGGAACAAAGCCGGCACTGACTGGCTTTGATTGGCCGCGGCCTTGGAGCCTTGGCAAAGCTGGAAGCGGCCCACCTGCGTGCCCGTCGGCAGCGGCGGCTGCCCATCGGCAGCGTAGAGAGCAAGGGCGGTGACGACGACGGCGGCGACGATGGCAAGTGTTTTCATGGCTGTCAGTGTATCACGCCTGTCAAATCCTCACCGCTGCACCCTCCCCAGCGCCTGGCGTTTGATCGTCTCCGCCCGGCGCTGGATTGCCTTCTCCGCTTGATCCACCGGCAGCGTCAGCAGGGCCGCGCCATCGGTGCTCAGCCAGTCCTTGTAACCTTGGCCCACGGCACGCTCGTATTGCCACACCGCTTCACGGCCCAGCGTTTCCAGCGGCACCTTGACGCCGTTCTGGTAGAGCTTCACTTCATCGCTCGGCATCGGCAGGGCGAGGCCACGGGCCAGCAGGGCACCGAGCACGCGATGCGCCTCCGCAGTCTGCACGTTCGTGTAGGCACGCGACCACGGCGCTCGTTGCAGCTTCACCTCCTCGCCCAGCAGATTGAGCTGCGGGCGGCCGTCGTTCACATACTTGCGCAGGATCGGCGTGTTGCGCAGCATCATCTCCGCCACGCCTTCCGGCTTGAAGCTGCGCGGATCGGTCCAGATGTCCGCATCCTTGATCAGCGTCGGGACAAAGCCACCCGCAAAGTTGGTGCCCGTCTTGATCATCTTGTCGATTGTGCCATCGACGGCATCTGCGGAGAAAGTCGGCTCGCCGAACAACTCCACCAGATTCCGCACCGCTGACACGTTCTTGATCTGCGTGTAGCCCGTGGCAATGCCGCGCAGCAGATGGCCCGCCGTGCCGTGCTGGGCAAACTGCGCTGGCTTGTGCCGCTTCTCGTCGAGCATGCCACCGACCACGGAGAAAAGCCCCATCGTCGGCCATTGCTTGTAGCTCACACGGCGCACCTGCCCGTTCTCGCGCTTCCACAGCGTCATGCGTTCCAGGCCGGCCGCCATGCGTTCTTTCACCTGCTGCGGATTCAGCGTGCTCCAGTCGCCTTCGATCTGCCAGCCTTCATCCTCGTCATCCGAGTTGAGAAACACTGCCGCGAGCGTGCTCATCAGCATCAGGCCCACGAGGTTCTTGCCCAGCAGCAGCTCCTGCTGTGCCTGGCTCACGTCGCGACCGTAAAACCCTGCCTTGCCCAGCACATAGCTGCCGGGAATGTAGCGCGTCATATCCGCGCCAAAGTTCGCCCCGAAGCGCATGAACCGCGTGCCCGTCACGCCATGCAGCGAGCCCGCCATCACACCCGCGGCGACACGAGCAAAGCGATTCGCCGTCACGTCTTGCGCATAGTCATTCAGTTCACGCTGGATACTACCCAATGCCCACTTCATGGCACGGTAAACAGAGCCGAACACACCCGTCGGATCATTCTGATAGGCCGCCATGTCGCCGATCTCACTGGCCGCGGCATAATCCTCCGCTTGCAGGCTGCCGTTCAGGATCTCGCGAGCGCGAGCGCTCACCGTGGCACGCTCCTCGCTCGTCTGCGGCTCGCGTCCGCCGGTTACCTCGCGCAGCGCCTGGGCTCGAGCATTGGCCCGCTCGGCAGCCGTGAAGCCCACCTTGCCCTGGTAAAGCTCGGGATGCAACGCCCGCGCCACTGCGATGGCACCTTGCGTGGTCGCCGTGTTGTTGATGTGGTCCGCTGCCGCCATCAGCCGGCCGGTGAACATCATCACCGGAGCCAGCCCGTATTTCTGAAAGGCGTTGCCATTTTGCCACAGGTTCTCGCCCAGCGGCACCGGCGTCACCGACGTTTCACCTTCGAGCGCTTTCTTCAGGTCTGCGCCAAAGCGTTTCAGGTAGCTGGTGTCACCCTTAAAAAGGATCTGTCCGCTTTCGCGCACCCCTTCAAACAGCCCGCGCCACCACTGCGCATGCGCGTCGATCGCGGCTCGGCCTTGACCGCGAGCGATCAAACTGCCGATCTGCATCAAGTTGGTGCCCATGCCATTCACCGCTGCCAGCCAGGTGTCAAACTGCGTGCGCAATCCCGAGAGCACCGCTGCCGTCCAGTAGGAGTTCAGCACCTCCACCCAGCTTGCACCCGTCTTCTTCTGGATCGCGTTCAGCAAATCGCGGAGCTTCTGATTGCGGATCACGCCTTCCGGCAGCTTCCACGCTGCCTCCGCCATGGCGCGGAGCTGCGCGGTGTCCGCCGCCGTCAGCATCTTCAGGCCATACTCCGGCGCCACGATCTCGCGCCACATCTCCGAGTTAAACATGCCGAGATTCATCAATCGCAGCAGCTTCGGCAGCGCCTTCTTCACCTTGTCACGATCACCCTTGTCCTTCTCGCCGAGGATGCCCGCCTTCTCCAGCTCGCGATTAAACACCGCCTTGCGCTCCCGCTGCCAGGCGCGATCCAGCTCGTTCGTCAAATCCAGCCGCTGCTCCATCGTCAGATCCTTCAGCCGCTCATCAAGCATGAGGCGACGATAAATCTCCCGCTGCCGCTCCCGTTGCGAGCTTGGCATGTCCATGAAGATGTCCGCCCAGCTCATGCCGGGGGCGATCTTGTCCTTCAGCGACTTCAGCAGCTTCGCCAATGCCGGGCTGTCCTTCTCCAGCAGCTTCGCCTTCGCCGCGGCATCCGCCTTGGCCTGCGTCGCCTGCTGCTGCGCCTGCCATTGCTGCATCGTCTCGCCCAAAGCCTTCCATGCCAGTGCTCGACCTTGCGCCCAGGCCTCGGGTGAAATGCCGGCTACATCCGCCTCCTGATCCCAAACCTTCATCACCGCCTCCATGGCCTTCTGCGGATTGCGCAGCGCTTCCGCCCGCACATCCACCTGCCGCTGGCCGCTGCGGTCCATGCGTGTCGTCAGCGTCTGGCCATAGCCAGCTTGCTCAAAGCCACGCTGCACCGCCTGCTTCACCATGCCCGGCGCATAGGCCACCGTGGGCGTGGCGGGCATCAGCTCATTCAGCCGCTTCTCCGCCTGCGTTTCACTGAGGCCCGTCTCGATCAACATCGCACGCACCTGCTCACGACCTGCCTTCCACGCCTCCTCAAACAGCGGAGCCTCCGCCACTTGATCCACAAACGTGCGGGCCAGCAACTCGCCCATCTTCAGCGTCTCAGGCTTCAGTGCCTCGCCCTTCACCGCCGCGCCCAGCGTGCGCTTCAGGCTCGCCACGAGGGCGGCCAGCGCCGTCTGCGTGCCCGGCTTCACTTCGCGACTCTTCGCCCGCTGCATCAGGGCCCGCGCCACATCGTCGATCATCTGCTGGCGCTGCGTCTTGCCATTCACCAGCCCGGCAACCGCCTGCGCCAGTGTCACCCGCGGCTGCAAACGCGAGCCCATCACCGCCGACAGGATCGCCTCGACGCGCTCCGTGATGTCGATGTCCGCCTTCTCAAGGATGGCCTTCACCTTCTCCACCACACCACCGGCACCGCCTTCAAAGCGTTTGTTCATCACTGCGTCGGCACGGTCCACGAGGATGCCCTGCGCCGCCATCACCGGGGCGATGGGCCGCAGGATCGTGTTGTTCACCACGCCACGCTGACGCAGCGCCCGAGCTGGATCGGCAGACAGGTATTCCTTCGTCCACACACGAGCCATCCGCTGCGCCTGCACATGCGCCGCCAGCTTCGCGGCCTCGGTCTTCGCCTGCTCGCCCTGCATCGTCAGGCGGGAAATCAACGTCGCCGCCGCGAACTCCGCCGCATCCAGCGGCAGCGGCACCGCCCGCGAGGCAAACGCATCGACCGCCGCCTCACTGCTCACCGAGTCCAGCCACGCCGTCGCCTCCGCCGCCACATCCACATCCGCCCGCGGTCCATTGATCACCCGCTGCGCCGCATCCGGGCTGGCAAACCGTGCCTGCGTCTCATTGGCTGCCGGAGCATTGCCCGTGCCTACAAACCCACCGCTGCCCACGCTCACCGGTGCATTGCCCTGCGGCAGGCCCAGGCGCACGTTTTGCGCGGCGTTCGTCTGCGGGCTCGTGATCTGTGCCCAGATGCCTTGCAAGTAGTCGCGAATGCCGCGACCGAACCGCGTCAGCATCGCGCGGCTCCAGTTGGTGAAGTCCGTGATGCCCTGCCGCAAAAAGTCCGTGGCCTCCGCGAGGATCTCCGTGTTGAGAAATCCCGCCGTGCGGCCGGAGGTGTCGAGATTTTGGAAGCCCGTGCCACCTGCGGCACGCGAGGATTCAGGGTTGACGGGAATAATGTTTTTTTGAGGGTCGAAAACCACAACTTGGAGGCCGGTGTAATCGCCGGAAGTATCCCAAAGAGTTGTATCGCTAATCACTCCATCATAGCCTGCTGCCGCTGCATCCATATATTCGGACTCATCCAACGGCAGCCTAAATTTATTTCCATCTACTTCAGGGAAGGCTTGCCAGTCTGGCAAAGATTCAACCGGAGGAGGCGAGCCTTTCTGCCACCGTGTGTCCCATAGTTTAGGAATTCGGGCGTAATAGGCAGTCACCACTGCATTTTTAGCATCGGTGGAATTGGCAGCGTATCGTTTCGCCATCTCCTCGTTTTCAGTAAGGTGAAATCCGGCAAAAGCCCCTTGCTCTAGGCGCTCTTTGTTAGTCTGCCATTTTTCAACTTTTGGACCTCCATGATAAAGCACAACTGCTTGGCGTGATCCAAGACCATAAACCATGCGCTCGCTAATAAAACCTTCCGCCTCTGTGAGACCGCCCGGCGAAGGCTCTGCATTTTGGGCGGCCCCGGATGCGGATGCCATGTCGGAGGCAGGAGCAAGCAAAGGCCCGCGCCCACATGGATTCATCACGGCTCCGAGCTGCGCATTGCGGCGCCCGTTGTCCCAGACACCAGCCAGATAGGTGCGGATGCCCTCGCCAAAGCGGGCGATCATCGCCCGGCTCCACGCGGCAAAGTCACGCACGCCACGGCGCACCAGCGCTTCGGCCTCCGCGAGGATCTCCGTGTTCAGGAATCCCGCCGTGCGGCCGGAGGTGTCGAGGTTTTGGAAGCCCAGCGTCCCCTGCGCCTGATTCGCCGCGCCTTCACGCGTGGCCTGGCCGAGCTCGGCCAGCACGTCGTCGCGCTGCGGCTTGGCTGTCTCGCCGCGATTGCGGGGGCGGGTGCTCGGTGCTACGTCCAGCAATGCCGCCCCGCCTGCTCCGCCACTTCCGACCTCGCCCCGGCCCGGCGTGGCCGCTGGTGCTGTTTGTGGTGGCGTGGCTGCTGCTGTGGTGGTGGTGCGTGTGAGCTTGGAGCGAGGCACCATCAATTGCGTGCCATCCTGCGTCGGGAAATATTCAGCGGCTTTGCGCTCCAGTTTGGATGGCCATCCTGTGCGGGTGTAAATGCGGAAAGCCTGTTCGCTGATTGGCGCACCAACGGCAATGGCATCCATCACCGCTTGCTTGTGCTCAGACAGCAAAGCCTCGCGGTTGTATTGATCACCCGTTTTAGCCATCACGGCCAAATTCTTGGACAGATTCAAATCCGCCCATTGTTCCGGCGTCAAAGTAGCAGCCGCGGGACTTGAACCCGCCGGAACGACGCTGGCTGCGCCAGTCTCCGCGCTCCGCCCGCCTTGGAGCTGCTGTTGAATGGCCTCGGACATTGGCTGTCCTACCCTCTCGGCAGGGGCAGGAGCAGGCACGTCAACCGGCATTTGCTCCACGGGCGGAACAATCGGCGTTTCGGCTGTCAGCAATTCATTTGGGGTTGCTGACACGTCCGGCACAGTTATCACATTGTCTCCCTGTCCGACGGTCTGATTGTCCGGCTGCGGCGCCACCCGATCCGGCACACCGCCCAAAATGGGTTGCCGCTGCGGCATCTGATTGTCTCCCTGTCTCAAAGTCTCCATGTCCTGCACATCCGCCGCCGTCAGCGGCCCGATGTCCTCCGCCTCCAGCCCCGGCACCAACGGCGGCACATCCACGGTGCCCGCCCGCTGGGCGATGCCCGGCAGCGGAGAAACAGGAGAGCCAGCGGCGGGAGTCGAACCCGCACCACCAACCGCATCCGGCACCGTTTCATCGGCCGGGGGCGTAGCAGTCCTGTCATTTACGCTGGCGTTTGGAGACTGTGAGACTGGGAGAGGTGGAGACGTGGAGAACTGCTCGACCGTGCGGGCAATCGCTCCCGGCGCGGCACCGGCGGCCGTGAGGCCAGCGGCAGAAATGATGCTGTCCTTCGCCACTTGCAGCCGCTCTTCGAGGCTCAGGCGCGGATCGTCGATGCTGGCGCTGATTTGCTCGCTCGCCATTTCACCGGCCAGACCTTTGCCGATGGCTTTAGCACGTTCACCGATGCTCAGGCCGCGAGACAGGGCCTTGGCCCCCATGCCGATGCCGAGCAAATTGCCCGCGACTTCTGCCGGATCAGATGCCTCAGCGATGTAGCTGCGGGCCTCTGGTGTCATGGCCTGCCCCAGCTTGCTCTGTGTCTCCAGCTTTTGCTTGTCCGCTGCCACAACAAAATCCAGCGGCGTGCGCTCAAGTCGCTTTTGCAAGGCCGTCCAGGCAGAAGGGTCACGCGTGGCCGCATAGGCTGCCACCAGCTTGGCGTTCTCAGGATCACGCAGCAGCGTGTTCTGCTCCGCCAGCGTGGCATCACCATGGTAAGCCTTGGCCGCGTCCTGCACGGCGGCATCCGCAGTGTCCAGCCAGCTTTGCAGCCCGCCCTCCGCATTGAAGAAAGCGCCTTCGTCGATGCCGGCACGGATCTCATCGAGCGCATCACGCACCGGCTTGGGGTCGTTCACCAGATTGGACACCTGCCCGCCGGTCAATGCCCCGGCGCGATTCATCAGCATGGGCACGCTGGTTTCACCCGGCACTTGAAAGGTCACGCCGCCCTTGCCATCCGGCAGCACAGGCGAAATGCCCGCGATCTGCGCCCCGGTGATCGCCAGCGCATCCTTCACCGCGCCACCTGCTTTGGAAAGCACGCTGCCGGTCTTCTCCATGAACGTCTCGGACTCGTTCACATATTGCCGGGCTGCATTGGCGGCTTCGCCGAATTGCCGCCATGTCTCCGGCGTCCAGCCTCCGCGATCCTGCTGGAGCCACTGGCTGCTCTCTTGCAGCCCGCGCTCCACGAGGCTTTGACGTTCTGCAAAGGGCAGATCATTGAACTCGGGCGTGCTCATCACGTCCGCCAGATCGGCAGGAGAAAGAAGGGTTTCAGCCATGAAGATGGAATGCTAACGGTTACATTTCCCGACCCGCCCGACCGCGCAAAGCACGCAGCTTGTCCAGCGGGGAAGTCCCGGCGGCACCCGTGGTGCTGCCTGTGCCTGCACCCGTAGCAGAACCGCCCGCCATCGCAACCGGCTCAAATTCATTTGTCTGCGCATTCCACACCGCATCCACCTCACTGCCATCCTTGAGACGAATGCGCTGCACCTGCGGGCCTCGGGGCGCACTCGGCGTTTGATCCAGTGGGCGCAGATCCATCATGCCCGGCATGGGCCCCATCGTGTCCGCACTCGGGCGCGGGCTCTCGATGGTGCCTCGATTCTCCATCAGCGGGATGCGGTCAGAGCCTTCTCCGCGCGGCACCATGATGTTGGTGTTGGGCAGAGGCACCAGCGTCAACGGTTGCGCAGGCGCTTCGCGCTTGTAAGAGCCGACTTGCTTGCCACTTGAATCCGTGATGACATCCATTTGCCCAATCTGAGTAATGCGAAACGGCGGCGGAGCCTCCGTGTAAAGCCCGGGAAGTGCCGGGTCCAGTCCGGGGAAGGTGGCATTCTGCGCCTGCGCCTGCTGCGCCATAAAACCGCTCGGCACATTCGGCGTGGCCAGCGCAAAGGGCAGGCCGGTCAGCGGATTGATTGTGAGATCCGGCACAGGCATCGCATCGGCGGCAGGCTGCTCCGGCGGGCGCATGGGCGGCGCCATCGGCGTGGGCATCGGCTCCGTCGCGGGGGCCATCGGCGGCGGTGCATCCGGCTGCCACACCATGCTGCCCGCACTGCGGCCTGGCACGAGGCGACCGCCCGGCTGCATCGGCGGCGGCTGCGGCATGCTGGGCGGCATGGCGCCAGGCATCATGGCAGAGGCGGGCATGCCCGCATTGCGTCCACCAAAGCGTGCATCCAGCCACTGCTGATTCGTGGCCAGCCGGGCAGCCCCTTGGTAATCACCCTGGCTGCGCATCCGCCGCATGGCGATGTCATTCATGCGCGAGGGATCGCTCATCGAGCGGCCCACCGGGCGCGTCGGCATGCCGGAAAGGCCCGTGCTCATGTGACGGTCCATGGCGCTGCCCGTGTCGCGCAACGGCGCGGCACGCTGAACGGGAAGCTGCCCCATCGGCACGATCTGCCCTGGTCGGTCCGGCACAAAGAGTTCCGGGGATTCCTCCCCCACGACATACGCCGTGCCGGGCCGCACGCGGCCGCCCTTGGCGCGGTAACCGCCAAACGGCATGGGCCTCAACGGCCGCGCCGGTAGAATGTGCCCGCCATCGCGGGATTTCCGTTTGTCGATTTTAATTTTATCTTCATCCGCCAGCATGGCACCTGGGCCAAGCATGATGGGAGCGCCAGCCATCGCTTGAGGCGCGGCCGCGCCGGGCATCATCTGGCTGGCCGCGTTGGCGCTCCAGTCCTGCATCAGGCGGCGGCTGTCTTGGAACCATTGCTGGCCTTGGCTGGCGGCGCTGGCGTCAAAGTTTTGCATGAGGGCTCGTGGGTCCATAAGGTGAAAGGGTGGTGAGTGTGTGGGGGTTACCAAAGTCGGTCGAACGAAGCGTTGAGCGTGCCCAGATGCAGCAGGCAGCGCACGTAAGGCAGGTGGCCATCATCACGCGTGATCATGGCCGGGCTGGCCCATGGCGCATCGCAGGGCTGGAGGCAGCCATGCCGCTGGCCGATGAGCACCAGCGCTGTCAGGGCGTGCCAGTCATCGCGCAGTTCAAACACGCGCAGCGGTTGGGTGGCAAAGGGGATGCCGCCCAGTTCGCGCAATGCAAACCGCAGCGTTTCCGTGATCATCGCGCCGGTCAGGCTGCCTCGCAGCAGGGCGTCATAGCACTGCACCACGCGCATGCGCAGCCAGTTCACCAGCCATGCCGGGTGCATGGCGGTCAGGCCGCTCAGCTCGCTGCTGGTGCGGCCTTCCCACGGGTCCGTCACACGGTTTTCATGCAGCACGCGGAGGTAAAACTCCGCCGTCGTCTGACTGCCCTGCCAGCGCGTGCGCACACAGGGATCATCCAGCCGGATGGCGATGCCTTGCACGCGCTCGGCCCATTCCGGTAGTGAGAGCAGGCCATCCACCGCGCGGTAAGTCAGGAAGCACTTCGCATGCGCCATCTCCTCCATCGGGGTGTCACGATGCAGCAAAAGGTGCCATGCCAGATCGGTCTGCACCTGCAATGCAGCGCGGCCTGGGTAAAGCTGTTCGGCGGGTGTCATCGGGATTCAAAGGTGATGCGGTGGTGCCAGAGGGCGGATTCACGAGCGGCCTGCTCACCGGCCTCGCTGGTGTCAAGGTCGTAGGAAAGGAACTCCGCACCGGCGCGGAGATGGGCCATCTTCTCCCGCAGGGGCACGCCCGCGGCATGCACGGCGTGGATCAAGGCGGGCGTGTAGGGAAACACGCGGCCTTGAACCATGTGGCGCATGTAGTTCATGCCAAAGGGCAGCAGGCTCAGCGGGATGCCGGCACGCTGCACACCGAGGTTCAGGCGGCTTTGCTCGCCAAAGTCCAGCACATCGTCACCCTCGCCGCGGAAGGCGTCATGCTCATGCTGGCGGGCCATTTGAAACACGCGGCGCATGGCGGCATCCGCATTGTTCCACGCGAAAAATCCACTGTTGAAGTAGCGGCCCGCATCCAGGCCCAAACGCTCGCAGTCCGGCCGGCAGAACGCCTTTGGGTGAAACACACCCGGATCAGGCACCGCCAGCCAGGCATCGCCTGCCCAGCCGCTGAAATCGAGCGGGCGCAAAGCCCACCAGTCCGCATCAAAGAACACGCACATCTCGCGCGGGGCCAGCAGGTCCAGCTTCATCTTCGCCAAAAAGGCCTCGCGGTCTGCCACGTCGATGATCAGCGCATCGAGGCCGGTGAAGCGTTTCCAGCGGGCCACGGCCTCCTTGGAGAGGGTCGCATACTTCGGGGTGCTGACAGTGATGCCGATCATCGCGCCGCATACCTCCAGTCTTCGCTCTTGATAGTGTTTGTATGAGCCTGCTGCGCCGCAAAGCGATCACCGCGACTCGTCATGAATCCGCCCGCGGCCCCCATCATCGGGCGCGGCTGGATCGAGGCAAAGCGCATGGCATGGGTCAGGTTCATACGGCAAGTTGCAGGATCTTCCGCGCCCCGCGCGGCGGGTTGGCATAGTAGTTCGTCAGCATCCACATGCCTGCCACGGGCCGATGCTCCTGCTTGAAAAGGTAACGCCGCCATTTCGGCATGCTCGTCGGCGGGAAAACGATCTCGTCTTTCAGATACTTGGGCGCGTTGTCCGTGCCCATGCCATAGGCCGGTCTGGCCTCCGTTTGGGTTTCCTTGAAGGTCACGCGTCCATGCAGGCAGTCCAGGTTGATATTCAGATTCCGGCCCTGCCACGCGATCTGCGTCGTGACCTGCTCTTCCAGCCTGCCCATCTCCTCACGGGTGAAAGGGCGGTCGGAAACAAACGTCTCCACGTCAATCTCCGTGGCATACATGCCGCCGGGCAGCAGGTGCATGCGGCCGAACAGCCTTTCCACCTCCTGCACAGCGCCGCTTTTCTCAAAGGTCAATGGCTGCGAGGCATCCTCCAGCACGCCCAGCTCGATCAGGCAGGGCTTCCACGGATGGTCATCCGCCATCGGATAGCTCAGCGCCTCCACCTTGGTCAGCCGGTCAGCATCCCGATTCGGCACAAACGTGAAGGCATGGTATTCGCCTGCATCCTCATCCGCCACAAACACATGATCTCCGAAATCATCCAGGCGGTGTTTGATCGGCAGGGCGCTCGTCGTAAAAGTGGTGACGAGCGGCGTCGGCATCATGTGCTGGCGCAGCACGCTTTTAGCCACGAGCACCTGACACCCCAGCACACCGGGGATCGGTGTGGCCATGGGTTTGACAAGGGTGGGCTCCAGTTGATCCATGAGCGGTTAGGCAGCGCTGCCGGTGTGAATGATGCTGACGCCTGCTCGAGCAGGGAATTTGCTCAGCAGCCCGCCCGTGTGAACGAAATGCCAGTAGCTCACCCACGACGGCTCAGGCCGCGGCGGGATGCCGGCCATGGTGTCAGGCACAACCATGCGCAGGTGCGTCCAGCTCAGTTCCTCGGGGCTGCCAGAGATATTTGCCAGTGCCTCGGGGTGGATGATCGGGCCGCCCGCCAGCGGACCCGTGAAGGCGGTCAGCGGCTGGGTGCCGCCCGCTTGCGTGCTCATCCACTTCGCCGTGCCGCCCTTGTAGCTCAGCGGCCATTCATTGCGGTAAGTGCGGCCATCATACACCAGCTCCGGGATCGGCACCGGATTGAAGCCGTGCGCATGCCCGGTCATGCCGCTCGCTGAATCCGTGGCCAGGGCGGGCACGATCAGCGGATCAGACACCAGCGTCCACTTGCTCGCCTTGTAGTCCGTCACAAACACACTGCCCGCCGTGTGCGCCACGGTGCAGCGGTAGATCTGTCCCTGCTCGGCAAAAAACACCGTGTCACCCACGGCATACGTCGCGCCCGCCAGCCACGCATCGGGGCGATCCAGCAGGCGGGCCGCCAAAATGACCGTGCTCGATTTGACCGCCAGCACAAACGAGCCCAGCGGCACAAACGGCACGCTCAGGCCCATGAACGGATACACATCCGCCGTGCTGGCCACCGTGATTTCATTCGAGCCGCTGGCCACGTTCACACTGCTCAGCGCCTTGGAGGCGATCACATCGCCAAACTCAGCAGACAAGAACTGGCCGGACTCGGCATCATAGGGACGGTATTTGTGTGTCATGGAGTGCTGGAGTGGTGGAGTGGTGGATGAATGGGGGTGTCAGGTGGTCAGGCAATGCACCACGGCCTCGCTCAGCTTCTGGCAGGCCAGCAGCATCATCTGCTGATCCTGCATGCGGGCACGATCGGCAGCGTGGTCGATGAAACCCAGCTCAATGAGGCAGGCACGCGGGAAGCCGAGCACCGCCAGCCGCGAGTGCTGGCTCTGGTTCTCCGTCTTCAGCCCGCGGTTCTTGGTGCCAAGGCTGCTCACGATGGCGGCATTGCAGGCTTTCGCCAGCGGCTCATTGCTCGCGCCGCGGTAAAACGTCTCCGTGCCGTTGGCCTTGCCATCGGCGGCGTTGCAATGCAGGGACAGCAGCACATCGCCACCATACTTGTGCGCAATGGGCACGCGTTCACTGATCGGGCACACATCGCTCGCGTTGATCCGCGTGCGGATGACCTTGCAGCCGAGCGCTTCAAACTGCACCTTGAGCTCATTGGCCCAGTCCATCACGATAACTGCCTCGGTGATCTCCTCCTTGCCCACGCGAACGGTGGCACCGGGGTCATAGACACCGGGCTTGCGATTTCCCATGCCGTGGCCGGCATCGAGGATGATGGTGAGTTTGCGCGGCATAAAGGTCAGTCGATCTTCCCCACCAGCCAAAACACCACGAACACGCACAGCAGCATCGCCAGCAGCGCGGCGATGGCTTTGAGCGTTCCGGTGATGAGGACGGCGGCGGTCATAGGGGTTCAGGCTTTGGGCATGCTGGCAGCGGCCACCAGCTTTTCTTGGAGTTCGCGTTGCAGTGCACGAGCTTCCACCCACAGGGTATCTACTCGCGTGTATTTCAGGGCATCAGTGAAGGCTTGCCAGCGGCCTTGGATTTCATCCCGCTTGTCGCGCAGCCCGGCCTCATAGATCGCCTCGGCGGCATCGGCAGGCGTGGCCTTCTCCGGCAGGGTCACGAGGATGTCACGAGCGCCGCAGCTCAGCATCCACAGCACCATGCCATCATGCGCTCGGGAAGGCCCGAGGCATTCAAAGCCCAGCGATGTCATCAGTTCAGCGGCGTTCATGGCATCAAAACCAGCGGGTGAGAAAAGATTGCGTGGGCGAGGGCGCAGGCTCCGGCGTGATGACGATGGGCTGCACATCGATGGGCTGCTTCGCGCTGGTCTTCGGGCGGTTCTGCTCGGCGGCGTAGGCTTGCAGAAAGGCCGATGGTGCCTGCTT
>JACCEC012546736.1_pt1 | contig 14890 bp, 13 predicted proteins | sample 7450121 | NCBI WGS metagenome assembly JACCEC01 (sample SAMN15323455, study PRJNA562643) | freshwater metagenome | isolation source: river surface water | place: USA:Blue River Watershed | collected 2017-08-18 | reverse complement strand
GTGGTGGCGACCGTGGGCGGCACTGGGGGGGCTGTCTGGGCGGCACTGGGGGCGGTAACGGGGGCGGCAACGGGGGCAGCAGCAGGGGTCGTGGCCGTGGGGGATCCTCCCCGCTGCCCCACCCGCCCGATGAAGTCTCCCAGGGCATCGTCCACCTGACGCTGGGCCTTCGACTCTGCCTGCAGCTTTTCCTGAAGGAACTGCAGCAGCGGGTCCTGTTCAACCGTCGGGTGAAGGTCGAAGACCAGGCGGTGCTGGTAGTTCGCCACCGGAGCAAGGCTGAAGAGCTGGGGCGATACACCCTGCTTGAGATCCAGAACCATCCGAACGACTCGGGGCTGAAACTGACCGACCCGAACGCCGGCGATAAAGGGGTCGTCGGGCTGCACCTTGGACACCAGCTCGCGCAGTTGGGGTGACAAGTCCAAGCCCTCGATGTCGATCACCAGGCGCTCGGGGTTGCCCAGGCGTTGATGGGTCACGGTCAAGACGGCGTCCGACTCGATCGTGACCCGGGTGTACAGCGCGGCCGGCCACACGCGCACAGCCCGCACCACGCTGGCCCAGGCCCCCTTCGGCAGCCCCAGCGCCAGCCAGGCCGCTGCGAAGTGGCCGATGAATCTGCGGCGCAGAAACCGAGGGCTGTGGCTCATCCGGCCCTCATCGCCTGCAGCATGCGCTGGCCGGTCGGGCTCATGGCGCGCGCTTGAACACAGCGTGTTTCGTCCGGGTCGATCTGCAGGTGCAGCCACAGGTCAGGCTCGGGCATCAGCCCGCGCGCCCGTTCGGGCCATTCGCAGACCTTGAGGCCGGGTGCTGCGAACACATCGCGAAACCCCGCGTCTTCCCACTCTTGAGGGTCGGTGAAGCGGTAGAAGTCGAAATGCGACACCGGCCAGCCCACATCGTAGGCCTCCATGACCGCGTAGGTGGGGCTCTTGATGCGGCCCTTCACACCCAGGGCCTGCAGCAGGTGGCGGGTGAAGGTTGTCTTGCCGGCACCCAGGTCGCCTTCGAGGTGAATGACGGCATCCCGAACACCCGCGCTGCCCAGCGCCCGTGCCGCCTGCGCGCAAGTGCCCTCATCAGGCCAGCGCAGGGTGGCGGTTTCTACAATCGGGCGATGCGTCAAGGTACTCACCAGGTTCAGCGCGCCAACCCGAGTCAGGACGAGCCGGTGGGCAGCACCGTCGATGGTTCCCTCATTTGGGCCGAACTCCAGCAGCAAGCGCGCGCCATGGGATTTTCACAGATCGGCGTGTCGGGCGTGGACCTCGGCGCTGCAGAACCCGGATTCCTGGCGTGGCTGCAAGCGGGATTTGCCGGCACGATGAGCTACATGTCTGAACACGGCCTCAAGCGCTTGCGCCCGGCCGAACTGGTGCCCGGCACGGTCCGCGTCATCACCGCCCGAATGGACTATTTGCCCGCTGCCACGGCATCACCCACCGAGGCCGACCCCACGCCCGGGGACTGGCGGACTGTCGAGTGGCAGCGGCTGGAGCACTCTTCACATGCCACGGTGTCGCTGTATGCCCGGGGGCGTGACTATCACCGGGTGCTCAGGCCCAGACTGGCGCGCCTGGGCGATTGGCTTCAGGCGCGGATCGGCCCCTTCGGTCACCGTGCCTTCACCGATTCGGCGCCGGTGGCCGAGGTCGAGCTCGCCCAGCGCAGTGGCTTGGGGTGGCGAGGCAAGCACACCTTGCTGCTGAACCGGGATGCGGGTTCGATGTTCTTCCTGGGCGAACTGTTCGTCGACCTACCGCTGCCCGTGACCGATCCCATCACGGACCATTGCGGCCTGTGTGAGGCCTGTGTGCAGGCTTGTCCCACGGGGGCCATCGTGGCGCCCTACCGCTTGGACGCACGACGCTGCATCAGTTACCTGACCATCGAACATGCCGGTCCCATCGACGTGGCATTGCGGCCCTTGATGGGCAATCGCATCTACGGTTGCGACGATTGCCAGCTCGCTTGCCCCTGGAACAAGTACGCCAGGCGCAGCCCCTTGCCCGACTTCAGTGAGCGCCCGGCGCTGCAGGACCCCGAGTTGCTGGTGCTGTGGGCCTGGTCGGAAGCCGACTTTCTGCGCCACACAGAGGGAAGCGCGATCCGACGAATCGGTTATGAGCGTTGGCGCCGGAACCTGGCCGTCGCGCTGGGCAACGGAATGAGGGCGGGCACCGCCGTTGACTGGAACACGGCTGCCAGGCTTGCCCTGTCGAACGCACGCGACGAAGCGTCCCCGATGGTGCGTGAACACATTGACTGGGCATTGGCCGTTTTTTCCGGTCCGTAACCCGTGGTGGCCTAGGGTCATTTACCAGTTCATCCCCTGGGTGTTGTCGTGGAAATGCGTACATCGGCGCGAGGCGCGCCACCATAATCTAGCGTTACCGTCATTTGGAGTCTCCTGCATGAAGCGTCTGACCCTCAAACTCTTGTCCTTGGCCACCTTGGCCGCCACTGGCGCCGTTCCGGCTGCTGCCTGGGCGCAGAGCGCCTATCCCAGCAAGCCCGTGCGCCTGATCGTGCCGTTTGCACCTGGCGGCACCACGGATATCGTGGCCCGCATCGTGGCCGAAAAGCTCGGGGGTGCCTTGGGCGGGACCGTGGTCGTGGAAAACCGCGCCGGCGGTGGCGGATCCGTCGGCGCGCTTGAAGTCGTGCGCGCGGCGGCCGATGGCCATGTGCTGGGTATGGCCACGGTGTCCACCACCGCTGCCAATCCGGCCATCAACGCCAAGATCGGCTACGACCCGATCACCGATTTCACGCCGGTGATCAACATCGCCGCCACGCCCAATGTGATCGCGGTGCACCCTAGCTTTCCCGCCCGTGACTATGCAGGGTTCGTGGCCGAGCTGAAGAAGGCACCCGGTCGGTACAGCTACGCAAGTTCGGGCACGGGTGGCATCGGGCACCTGCAGATGGAGCTCTACAAGAGCCTGTCGCAAACCTTCGTGCTGCACATTCCCTACCGCGGCGCTGGGCCGGCGCTCAACGACACGGTGGCCGGCCAAGTGCCGATCATCTTTGACAACATGCCCTCGGCGCTGCCCTTCATCCGAGACAACCGCCTGGTGCCCATCGTGGTGGCCGCGCCTCAACGCCTGACGCAGTTGCCCAATGTGCCCACCTTCAGGGAAGTGGGCCTGGAGCCGGTGAACCGGATGGCCTACTACGGCATCCTGGGCCCCAAGGGCATGCCCCGTGACGTGGTGGACAAGATCAACGCCGCGGTGCGTAAGGTGCTGGAGGATCCGTCGGTGCGCAAGCGCATTGAGGACACCGGCTCGCTGATCATCGGCAACACCCCGGCGCAGTTCGCCGACCAGATCAAGGCCGAGTTTGACGTCTACAAGAAGGTCGTCAGCGAGCAGAAGCTCAAGCTGGACTGATCCGGTGGCGCTTCCACCCGCATCGGGGGCCGTGGTGGACCGGTTCCTCGATGCCCTATGGCTGGAAGATGGCCTGAGCGCCTTGACCCTGGCGGCGTACCGGCGTGACCTCACGCTGTACGCCGTCTGGTGGCATACCGAACATCCTGCCGGGCACGGGATCCTGTCCACCACCGAGGCGCAGCTCTTGGCCTACATGGCCTCCCGCCACGCGAACTCCCGTGCCACCACCGTCAACCGGCGCACCACCGTCTTCAAGCGCTTCTTCCGTTGGGCCCTGCGTGAGCACCTGGTCACCCAGGACCCCACCCTGAAGATGATCGGAAGCCGGCAGCCGCTTCGGGTGCCAAAGGTCCTCAGCGAAGCGCAGGTGGAGGCTTTGCTTGCCGCACCCGACGAGCACACGCCCTTGGGCTTGCGAGACCGCGCGATGCTGGAGCTGATGTACGCCAGCGGGCTGCGGGTGACGGAGCTGGTGGGTCTGAAGACGGTTCAGGTGGGCCTGAACGAAGGGGTGATCAAGGTGATGGGCAAGGGGGCCCGCGAGCGCCTGGTGCCTTTCGGTGAGGAGGCGCGTCAGTGGATCGTGCGCTACCTGGAGACGGCCCGTCAGGCCATCTTGGGTGGACAGGTCAGCGACGCCCTGTTCGTCACTGCGCGGGGTGGCCCCATGACCCGTCAGATGTTCTGGACGCTGGTCAAGCAACATGCGCTGCGCGCGGGTGTGATCGTTCCACTGTCGCCGCACACCTTGCGGCATGCCTTCGCCACCCACCTCCTCAACCACGGGGCCGACCTGCGGGTGGTGCAGATGCTGTTGGGCCATGCCGACATCTCCACCACCACCATCTACACCCACGTGGCGCGCGAACGGCTGCGTCACCTGCACCAACGTCACCATCCGCGTGGCTGACTCGGCCCGTCTAAGCCAGGCAAGCGATGTGCGCGGCCTCGTGGCCAGAAGCGATCAGTAGGGTTGATCCAGCGCTGACAACTCGGCTTCGGCAAAGCCCGCCCGTCGGCGGGCCGCCAGGTTGAAAGGGGGCTTCAGCCGGGGCGCTCCATGTGCCCGGGCAAGCGCCTTGAAGTGGGTCTGCGGCTCCAGCCCCCGTTGATCGCACAGGTGGCGAAACCACCGGTTTCCGACCTCCACATGGCCAATCTCGTCGCGCAGGATGATGTCCAGGATTTCCACCGCCCTTTGGTCGCCTGCTCTTCTGAGTCGTGCCTGCATGGGCGGGGTGGCATCCAGGCCGCGGGCCTCCAGAAGCCGCGGCACCAGTGCCATTCGCGCCACCACATCGTGCGCCGTCTTGGCCGTCATCATCCAAAGACCGTCATGGGCCTCGAAGTCGCCGTAGGCGTAGCCCAGGCTTCGAAGGTGAGCCTGCAACAGGCTGAAGTGCAGGGCCTCTTCCCGCGCCACCCGCAGCCAATCCGAGTAGAAGTCGCTGGGCAGGCCCTCGAAACGCCACACCGCGTCCAGTGCCAGGTTGATGGCATTGAATTCGATGTGCGCCACGGCGTGGATCAGTGCCGCGTGCCCCTGCGGCGTTTGCGGCGATCGCTGTGGCAGATCACGCGGCGCGACCAGAACGGGCCGGTCGGGTCGCCCGGGCAGGGCGCTCATTCCCAAAGGGCCCAGGGGTTCGGCGATCAGGGTGGCCCGATCCAGTCCGACACGAGCGGCCAACCAATCGTCATGCAGCGCCTGCACGGCCAGGGCCTTTTGGTCTGGGTCGCATTGCATCAAGGCCTGCAACGCACGCACTCGCATGTCCATCCCTAGAATCATCGCATGTCAGAGCTGCGCAAATTCCTGTTCGAAGGCCTGCCCGTGCGCGGCATGCTGGTTCGGTTGACCGAGTCCTGGCAGGACCTGCTCAAGCGCCGTGCCCAGGCTGAGTCGGGCGCTTACCCCGAGCCCGTGCGGAATCTGCTGGGAGAAATGGCGGCCGCTGGCGTGCTCATGCGGTCCAACATCAAGTTCAATGGCGCCCTGATCCTTCAGATGCAAGGCGATGGGCCCGTTCGGCTGGCGGTGACCGAGGTGCAGCCCGACCTCAGCTTCCGTGCAACGGCCACGGTGCAGGCAGCCGTGCCGAACGGCGCCCGCCTCGAAGCCCTCCTCAACGTCCATGGCAAAGGCCGTTGCGCCATCACCCTGGACCCGCGGGACCGTCTGCCGGGTCAGCAGCCCTACCAAGGCGTAGTGCCCCTGCATGGCGACCAGCGCGAGCCGTTGCAGAACCTGTCTGAGGTACTGGAGCATTACATGCTGCAGTCCGAGCAGCTTGACACGCGGTTGGTGTTGGCAGCCGACGACCAGGTGGCCGCCGGACTCCTGATTCAGCGCCTGCCCGTGGGCGGTGAATCCAATCTGTCGGGCTCCAACTGGAAGAGCGACGAAGAGGCCATCGGGCAGTCTGAGGACTTCAACCGAATCGCCCATTTGGCGGTGACCCTGAGCCGCGATGAACTTCTGGGCCTTGACGCCGACACCATCCTGCGGCGACTGTTCTGGGAAGAGGATGTGCGCCACTTCGAACCCCTGAGACCGCGATTCGCCTGCCGTTGTTCGCGGCAGCGGGTGCAACGCATGCTCAGCGGCCTGGGCCAGGATGAATGCGACAGCATCGTGCAGGAGCGCGGCCAGGTCGACATCGGCTGCGAGTTCTGCGGCGCGCGCTACGCCTTCGATGCCGTGGATGTGAGGCGAATGTTCACGCCTGGGTCGGACCTGCCGCCCGGTTCGAATTCGGTTCAATAGCCGCCACGGCGGGTGCCGGCAGGCACAGGCGGGTCGTCGCCAATGACAGGGCATGGGCGAGCCGTTGAGGGCCTACGCCGCCCACCTCGTGGAAGGGCACGCGGGCCTCATCCAGCAAGCTGGTCACCAAGCGCCTGACCGGTTCGCGCACATGGGGCCCATCCCGCTGCAGGCCATCGGACACCCAGGGCAGGTCGTTGCAAGTGACCAAGGTCAGGGCGTAGGTCTGCTGCTGCTCCAGCGCGAAGCGGCGCAGCGAACGGTCATTGAACAGCCACTCGCTGTACACCGCCGTCATCAGCGCCGTGGTGTCGGCGACCACGACCTCATGCGTGCGGCAAGCCTGTGCGATACGCCGGGCCTGCTCTTGGGCGATCGCACTCTGTTCATCGGGGCGTGGGGTGCGGCGCTCGCGATCGCACCAGTCGCGCAGCCACTCGCTCACCCACGTGGTGCGCAGGCCATGTACGGCTTGCAGCGCCGCTGCCAGACCACGGGCCAATTCCGACTTGCCCGTGCTCTCAGCGCCTTCGATGGCGATCACCCAAGGGCGGTTCATCACCGTCGTACCCACATCCACCAGCCCCAGCCAGACATCAGCGCGAACACCGAATACAGACCGACGGTGAGCCACAGGCCCTGGTGGGCGAACAGAAGCAAAGAACTGAGGTTGACCAGCAGCCACACCGCCCAGTTGTCGCTGAACTTGCGGGCCAGCAGCCAGGTGGCCACCAGGCTGCCGGCGGTGGGCAGCGCGTCCGCATAGGGTGCCGGGTGATCCGTGGTGCGCGCCATCAAGGTGCCCAAGAGGCCCCACAGCAGCAAGGCGGCCAACGCGGCGTGACGGCGCACGGCTGGCGGGGCAGGGCGGGGCTGCGGGGCGGTTTCGGTATCGTCCAGTGGGCGAATCCACTGCCACAACCCCCAGGCGGCCATGATCACGAAGACCACCTGCAGCGCGGCCTGTCCGTACAGATGGTTGTCCATGAAGACCAGGGCGTAGAGCAGGGAACTGATCATGGCCAGTGGCCAGCCCAGTGGGTGCACCCGTGCGTTGCACACCACCATCCAAAGGCCCAGTGCCGCACCCAGCCACTCGGCTCGGGATACCTCGTAGCCCAGCACCACCAGGTCTGTGCGCTGCAGCGCGGCAGCGGCCGAGCCGAACCCCAGGAGTGCCGAATCCTCAGGCATCAGCGCCGTGGCGTGACCTGGATGTAGATCTCATCGCGCTTGACCATCCCCAGTTCGGCACGCGCCTTCTCCTCGACCATTTCCAGGCCTTCACGAAGGTCCTTGACCTCGGCTTGCACCTGTTCATTGCGCGCCTTGGCCGCGTCGATCTGGTCGCGCACCTCCTCAAGCTGTCCGCCCAAGCCGCGCACATGGAACACACCATTGCGGCTGAACCAGAGATCCACCTGCACCAGCACCAGCAGTGCCAGCAGGGCTCCCGTGATCCAGCGCATCGTCGTGTCGACCTTGAGGTGCAGAGCCGCGCCCGTGGGATCAGCGCAGGTTGTAGAACGCGGCACGGCCCGGGTACACCGCCACGTCGCCGAGGTCTTCCTCGATGCGCAACAGTTGGTTGTACTTGGCCATGCGGTCGCTGCGGCTCAACGAGCCGGTCTTGATCTGTCCGGCGTTGGTGCCCACGGCAATGTCGGCAATGGTGGAATCTTCGGTCTCGCCCGAACGGTGGCTGATCACGGCGGTGTAGCCTGCACGCTTGGCCATTTCGATGGCTTGGAAGGTTTCGGTCAGCGTGCCGATCTGGTTGATCTTGATGAGGATCGAATTGGCGATGCCCTCGTCGATGCCCTTCTTCAGGATCTTGGTGTTCGTCACGAACAGGTCATCACCCACCAACTGAACTTTCTTGCCCAGGCGCTGTGTCAGGTGCGCCCACCCCGCCCAGTCTCCCTCGTGCATGCCGTCTTCGATGCTGATGATGGGGTACTTGTCGACCCAGGTGGCCAGCATGTCGGTCCAGGCTTCAGCCGACAGCTTGATGCCGCCTTCGCCGTGCAGCACGTACTGGCCATCGTGGTAGAACTCGCTGGCCGCGCAGTCCAGGCCCAGGGCGATCTGTTCGCCCGGCGTGTAGCCGGCCTTGTCGATCGCCTCCAGGATCATCTTGATGGCCGCTTCGTGGTTCTCCACATTCGGGGCGAAGCCGCCCTCATCGCCCACGGCGGTGCTGATGCCTTGGTCGTGAAGAATCTTCTTGAGTGCGTGGAAGGTTTCGGCACCCCAGCGGATCGCCTCCCGCAGCGAAGGCGCGCCCACCGGGATGATCATCAGCTCCTGAAGGTCCAGGCTGTTGTTGGCGTGTGCCCCGCCGTTGATCACATTCATCATGGGGACCGGCAGCTGTACGCCCCCCATGCCGCCGAAATAGCGGTACAGCGGCAGTCCGCTTTCCTCGGCGGCGGCGCGCGCCACCGCCATCGACACCGCCAACATCGCGTTTGCACCCAAGCGGCTCTTGTTCTCGGTGCCGTCCAGGTCGATCAGGGTCTTGTCCAGGAAAGCCTGTTCCGAGGCGTCCAGGCCCAGCACCGCTTCGGACATTTCCGTGTTGATGTGCTCGACCGCCCGCAGCACGCCCTTGCCCAGGTAGCGGCCCTTGTCGCCATCGCGAAGTTCGATTGCTTCACGGCTGCCCGTGGAGGCACCCGAAGGTACCGCCGCGCGGCCCATGGTGCCGGACTCCAGCAACACGTCGCACTCCACCGTGGGGTTGCCGCGGCTGTCCAGGATCTCGCGTCCGACGATGTCGACGATGGCGCTCATATCAACTCAACTCCAGTCAAAGGATTCAGCAAGAAAAATCGTTCTCGAGCAGCGCCTGGCGCTTGACCACACGGTCGATCTCCACCAACTGCGACAGCAGCGCCCGCATGTGCTTGAGCGGCACGGCATTGGGCCCATCGCTCAAGGCCTTGGCCGGGTTCGGGTGCGTTTCCATGAACAGGCCCGAGATGCCCACGGCCACTGCCGCGCGCGAGAGCACCGGCACGAATTCGCGCTGTCCACCCGAGGAAGTGCCCTGGCCACCCGGAAGCTGAACGCTGTGCGTGGCGTCGAACACGACCGGCGCACCCGTCTCGCGCAGAATGGCCAGCGAGCGCATGTCGCTCACGAGGTTGTTGTAACCAAAGCTCGCGCCGCGTTCGCAGGCCAAGAAGTTGTCCTCGTCCAATCCCACTTCGCGCGCGGCGGCACGGGCCTTGTCGATGACGTTCTTCATGTCATGCGGCGCCAGGAACTGACCCTTCTTGATGTTCACCGGCTTGCCACACTGGGCCACCCGGCGGATGAAATCGGTTTGCCGGCAGAGGAATGCGGGTGTCTGCAGCACGTCGACCACGGCTGCCACCTGCGCCACCTCGTCCTCGGTGTGCACATCGGTGAGGATGGGCACGCCCAACTGCCGGCGCACCTCGGCCAGGATCTCCAGGCCGCGGTCCATGCCCGGGCCACGGAAGGAGCTGCCGCTGGAGCGGTTGGCCTTGTCGTAGCTGCTCTTGAAGATGAAGGGTATGCCCAGCTCGGTCGTGATCTCCTTGAGTCGACCGGCCACCTCGAGCTGAAGTTCTTGGCTCTCGACCACGCAGGGCCCGGCAATCAGGAAGAAGGGTTGCTGCAGGCCAACCTCGAATCCACAGAGCTTCATGCCGGTGCTCCCGTCTTGGCGGCGTGAGGGGCGTTCGCAGCACTGGTGTTCTTGTTGGCCACGCCCTCAAGCTGGTGGTCCAGGGCGGCCTTCACGTAGCTGGTGAACAGCGGATGGCCGTCCCACGGGGTGCTCTTGAACTCGGGATGGAACTGCACCCCCACGTACCAGGGATGGGTGGCTTGAGGCAGCTCCACCATCTCGGTGAGCTTTTCGCGTTGCGTGATCGCCGAGATCACGAGGCCCGATTGCTGCAGCCGTTCCAGATACCGCTCGTTGGCCTCATAGCGGTGACGGTGGCGCTCCGTCACCACAGGGCCATAGATGCGGTGGGCCAGCGTGCCGGGTTTGACGTCTGAGCTTTGCGCCCCCAGGCGCATCGTCCCACCCAAGTCCGAGTTCGCGTCCCGCTTCTGGATCGTCCCATCGCGGTCTTGCCACTCGTCGATCAGGGCGATCACCGGATGCGGCGTTTGAGCGTCGAACTCGGTGCTGTTGGCGCCCTCCAGCCCCGCCATGTGCCGGGCGTATTCGATGGTAGCCACCTGCATACCCCGGCAGATGCCAAGGTAGGGGATCCGCTGTTCACGTGCGAACTGAGCGGCCAGGATCTTGCCCTCCACACCGCGCTTGCCGAAGCCCCCGGGCACCAGCACCGCGTCGTACTTCGACAGCTGGGCCACGTTGCCAGGGGTCAGCGTTTCCGAATCCACGTACTCGATGCGCACGCGCGCCTGGTTGTGGATGCCCGCATGGCGCAAAGCCTCGTTGAGCGACTTGTAGGAATCCGACAAGTCGGTGTACTTGCCGCACATCGCGATGGTCACCTCGCGTGCGGGGTTTTCAACGGCGTGTACCAGGTCGTCCCAGCGCTTGAGGTCGGCGGGCTTGGTCAGCAGTTGCAGCTTCATGCAGATGAGCTCATCAAGCCCCTGCTCGTGCAGCATGCGCGGCACCTTGTAGATGGTGTCCACGTCCCACATGCTGATCACACCGTGCGGCGGCACGTTGGTGAACAGCGAAATCTTTTCGCTCTCGTCATCGGGCACTTGGCGGTCGCCACGGCACAGCAGTGCGTCGGGCTGAATGCCGATTTCGCGCAGCTTTTGCACCGTGTGCTGGGTGGGCTTGGTCTTGAGCTCGCCGGCCGTGGCGATCCAGGGCAGGTAGGTCAGGTGCACAAAGGCGGCGTGGGCGGGTCCAAGCTTGAGCGAGAGTTGGCGCACAGCCTCCAGGAAGGGCAGGGACTCGATGTCACCGACCGTGCCGCCGATCTCGACGATGGCCACGTCCACCGCCTCTGGCGTGCCGTAGCCGGCCCCGCGCTTGACGTATTCCTGAATTTCGTTGGTGACGTGCGGGATGACCTGAACCGTCTTGCCCAGGTAGTCGCCGCGCCGCTCTTTCTCCAGCACCGACTTGTAGATCTGACCGGTGGTGAAGTTGTTGCTCTTCTTCATCCTCGTGGTGATGAAGCGCTCATAGTGACCCAGATCGAGGTCGGTTTCGGCTCCGTCGTCGGTAACGAAGACCTCACCGTGCTGGAAGGGCGACATCGTGCCCGGATCCACATTCAGGTAAGGGTCGAGCTTGATGAGGGTCACGCGCAGGCCGCGCGATTCGAGGATGGCGGCCAAAGACGCGGAGGCGATGCCCTTGCCCAGGGAGGACACCACGCCGCCGGTCACGAAGACGAACTTGGTCATATGCAACGACCCGACCGTGACGAACCCGGGGCACAGCGCTCAGCCGGGCTCGGCGATCGGGGCCGAGGTGGAAATCAAAATTATAGGGGGCCGGCACCGGCCGTCCATCCGCGAACGCTCAGGTCGGCGCCTTGCCGCCGGCCGCGTCTTTCAGCTGGTAAAGGGCCTGCAAGGCCTCGCGTGGGCTGAGCGCATCGGGTTGCAGCTGATCGAGAAGTTGCATCACCGCCGAGGCAGTCGCATCCGGCAGCGGTTCCAGCACTGCGTCCCGCACGTCCTCTTGCGCCACGACCGCACCGTCCGCGGCCTGCGAGAACAGGTCCACCTGTGGCTGCGCGGCCGCTTCCCGTTGCTCCAGCGATTCCAGCGTGCTGCGTGCCTGGCGCACCACCGCGCCGGGCATGCCGGCCAAACGGGCCACCTGAACACCGTAGCTGCGGCTGGCCGGGCCCGGCGCAATCTCATGCAGAAACACGATGTCGTGGCCCGACTCCACCGCACTGACGTGGACATTGATGGCCTGCGCGTGCTGCTGGGGGAAGGCGGTGAGCTCGAAGTAGTGGGTGGCGAACAGTGTGAACGAGCGGTTGCGCTCGTGCAGGTGCGAGGCGATCGCGCCGGCCAGGGCCAATCCGTCGTAGGTCGACGTTCCCCGACCGATTTCGTCCATCAACACCAGGCTGTGTTCGCCCGCGCGGTTGAGGATGGCCGCAGCCTCGGTCATCTCCACCATGAAGGTGGACTGGGCATTGGCCAGGTCGTCGGCCGCACCGATCCGGGTGTGGATCGCATCGATGGGCCCGAGCCGGCAGGCTTGAGCCGGCACGAAGGAACCCATCGATGCCAGCAACACGATCAGCGCCACCTGCCGCATGAAGGTGCTCTTTCCGCCCATGTTCGGTCCGGTGATCACGAGCATCTTGGTCCGCGCGTCCAGTCGGCAATGGTTGGCAATGAAGGCGGCCCCTCGGGTCTCCTGCAGACGGGCCTGTACCACGGGGTGGCGCCCGGCCTCGATGTCGATGCAAGGGTGGTTCACAAACTGCGGCTGAACCCACTGCAGCGCGTGGGCACGCTCTGCCAGGCAGGCCAGGGCATCCAAGCGCGCCAAGGCTTGCGCCAGGCGCTGCAGGGGCGCCAGATGTCCGGCCAAGGCCTCCACCATCTGCTCGTACAGCCACTTCTCCCGCGCCAGCGAGCGCTCCTGGGCTGACAAGGCCTTGTCTTCAAACGCCTTGAGTTCCGGCGTGATGAAGCGCTCCGCGTTCTTGAGCGTCTGTCGGCGCTGATAGTCGGCCGGTACACGGTCCAGTCCGCTGCTGGTGACCTCGATGTAGAAGCCGTGCACCTTGTTGAACTGCACGCGCAGGTTGCCGATGCCCGTGCGCGAGCGCTCGCGGGTTTCCAGGTCCAGAAGGAAGGCATCGCAGTTCTGTGAAATCGCGCGCAGCTCATCCAGATCGGCATCGATGCCGGCTGCGATCACGCCACCGTCACGTACCAGGGCGGCCGGCTCTGCCGCCAAGGCCGTCAGCGCGTCGATCAGCTCGGCATCCGGTTCCAGCTCCTTGCCACTTTGCGCCAGCAGTGGGGACTCAGCGCCGCAGTGGGCGAGGGCGCCGCGGATCGCTGGCAGTGCCGCCAGGGTTTCGCGCAGGCCAGCCAGTTCGCGTGGGCGCACCTGTCGCAGCGCAATGCGTGCGGTGATGCGCTCCACATCGCTCACGCTGCGCAGGGCTTGGCGCAGTGGCTCGAAGCCAGCAGCACCGTTGAGCCCCAGCAGGGCGCCGACGGCCCTGTGGCGCTCAAGGGCCTGCGAGCGGTCTCGCCGCGGGTGCGTCAACCATTGGCGCAGCGCGCGGCTGCCCATGCCGGTGCGGCAGGTGTCCAGCAGGGACAGCAGGGTGGGGCTGTCCTCGCCGCGCAGCGTGCGCGTGAGTTCGAGGTTGCGCAGGGTGCTGGGCGGCAGTTCGATCAGGTCCTGCGTCCCCGGCACTTCCAGGCCCTGGATATGAGACAGCAGTTGGCTCTGGGTGTGTTGGGCGTAGGCCAGCAGCGCAGCCGCAGCCGCGTGTGCGGCGCCCAGTTGCTGGGCGCCAAAGGCCTCCAGGTTTCGCACCTTGAGCTGTTCGCAAAGCTTGCGCAGGCCCAGTCCGGGGTCAAACTGCCACGCCGGTCGGTGGGTGATCACCGCGTGACCACGTGCGGTGGCGGCCCACGCCGCCGCGAAGGTCGATTCGCCCCGGCGGTGCTCATCCGCGGCGGGCGTGAGCAACTCGGCCGGCTCCAGCCGCGCCAGCCAACCCGCCAAGTCACCGCTGCCACACTCGCTCAGGCCCAGTCGGCCACTGGCCATGCCCAACCAGGCCAGGCCCCATCGAAGCCTTTCACCTGCGGCCAGGCCGCGGGGTGCCGCAGGGTCCTGCATGGCCACCACGGCGACCAGCAGGCTCTCGCTGCGGTCGGCCAGCAATTCGCTGTCGGTCACCGTGCCGGGAGTGACGACCCGAACCACCTTGCGCTCCACCGGCCCCTTGGCCGTGGCCACATCGCCGACCTGTTCGGCCACCGCCACCGCCTCGCCCAACTTGATCAGGCGGGCCAGGTAGCCCTCCACGGAATGAACCGGCACGCCGGCCATCACCACCGGCTCGCCGGCGCTTTGGCCGCGCGTGGTGATCGTGATGTCCAACAGGCGGTGCGCCTTGCGCGCGTCCTCGTAGAACAGCTCGTAGAAGTCCCCCATGCGGTAGAACACCAGCGTGTCGGGGAAGTCCGCCTTGATGCGCAGGTACTGCGCCATCATGGGCGTGTGATGGGAGTAGTCCGCGTCGCGCGCGGGCAAGGTGCCGTGCATACGGCGATTGTCGGGCCTGTCCGGCCCAATAGCCCAACGGCCTAACGATCAGGCGCCGATCATGCGCCGATCAGGTGTCCTGTCTGCGAATGCGGATGGGGGCTCGCTTGGGCTTGGGTGCATCCGCGGCGGCCGCATCCCCCGTGGCGCCCGCGGTCATCGGGCGACTTGCGGCCTGGCCTTCAGCCGAGAGGGCGCGCGCCAAGGCCGCCTCCGGTTGGTCGGCCGGTGCCTCCTGCGGCTGGGCTGCCTCGTCCTGGCCGATCACACGCGAATAGGGAGCCAGGATCTTGACCAGAGCGCCGTAAACCTTGGGCGTGCCTGCGACGATTTCCCGCTGATACAGATAGTCCGCTTCACCGGTGAAGTTGCCCACAAGGCCGCCGGCCTCGGTGATCATCAGCGCGCCCGCGGCGGCATCCCACGGGTTCAGGCCCATTTCGAAGAAACCGTCGTAGTGGCCGGCGGCCACAT
>JACCEC010330198.1_pt1 | contig 14897 bp, 11 predicted proteins | sample 7450121 | NCBI WGS metagenome assembly JACCEC01 (sample SAMN15323455, study PRJNA562643) | freshwater metagenome | isolation source: river surface water | place: USA:Blue River Watershed | collected 2017-08-18 | reverse complement strand
CTTCCACTTATAAACTAGGAAAATCTGTTCAAACAACCCCGACCACTTCTCACTGAAACTGCGCGCATACCCGCTTCACGGGCTATGCGTGAGGCGCCTTGCTTGATCTCAATACTTGCAATCTCACCCAGTGGAATCGTGCCGCCTTCAATGCCTGGTATTTGAATCGCCAGGCTGGCGATATCATTCACCGAGCCACGATAATCTGCCCCCATGCGTAGGGTGACGTCATAGCGGCGATCGCCTTCATAAAACCCGGTGGTTTCGAGACCGCCCATCGCTGTTTCGAAAGTACGATTTACATCAGCGATGGAGATTCCCAAGCGAGCCATGCGCTGACGATCAGGAATCACGGTGACCTCCGTTTGGCCACCCACCTGAATGGCAGCAACTTCAACCGCACCCTGAATACCCGCCAAAATACCCGCGACATGATTGGCTTTTTCCTGAAGGATATTCAGGTCTGGCCCATAAATCTTGACGGCAATTTCGCCTTTAACGCCCGATAAAGATTCCTCAACATTATCCTGAATCACCTGAGAAAAGTTGGTGGGCACCCCAGGCATGGCATTAAGACCATCGCTCATGTTGCGCACCAACGCTTCTTTAGTCGTAAAGCGCCACTCATCCCTGGGGGCCAGATCGACCAGAACCTCAATATTATTAGGCCCTTTCGGATCAGTCCCTTCATCAGGCCGGCCGACGTGGGTAATGACTTTGCGTGCCTCCGGATAACTAATCATGTACTCACGAACAGAACGTTCAACATCCCGAGTTTGTTCCAGATGTGTTGAAGGCGGCATCATAATCGTGAGCCAGATGTTGCCTTCGTCCAGTTTGGGCAGAAACTCTGTGCCAACGATTGGCAGCAAGCACAGCGAGGCCAGAAGCGCACCTCCTGTGCGCACATAAATCTTGCGCGGTGTTGTCAGCAATGCTTCCAGCTTTTCACGATAGCGCTGTTGCAAACGAGTCATCCATGCCAGATGCGGTTCCAGCAATGGGCCTTTGTCTGCCATATACGCCAAAAGGGTGGGCACATAAGTCAGAGTCAAAAGAATCGCGCCCAGCAAGGCGCAGGACAAAGTCAGCGCGACGGGCGTGAAAATTTTTCCCTCCACACGTTGAAACGTAAAAATGGGAATGAAGGCCAGAATAATGATTGCCTTGGAATACAGAATCGGAGAGGCTAGGGATGAAACGGTGTTTTTGAGCGCATTTAAGCGCCAAACCGGACGGTTATGACCCAGATGCTCAAATTCTGGCCCCGTCTGTAGCGTCATTTTTACCATCAGCGCTTCGACGACAACCACTGCACTATCAATGATGATGCCGAAGTCAACGGCGCCCAGAGAAATCAGATTTGCCGATACCTTAAACAGGTCCATCATGATGAACACAAAGAGCAACGTCAGCGGAATCAGGCTGGCAACGATTAGTGAGACCTTCCAATTACGAAGGAAAATAACGAGGACACCAACAACCAGTAATGCGCCAAGAATCAAATTGTGCGTCACGGTATTAACGGTGTGACTAATCAGTTCCGTACGGTCATACAGTGGTTTGAGTGATACCCCTTTAGGTAAGTGTTCCTGACTATTAAGCCATTCGATTTTTTCACGCAGCGATTCGGCCACATTTGCCTGGTTTTCGCCCTTGGTCATCATGACGATGCCTTCGACTACCCCTTCATGCTGTGAGACCTGACCGTTTGCTGTGCGTAGCGCTACGGAAACACTCCCAGAGGGCGGATGGTCCCCAATACCAACTTGCGCTACATCGCCTACCAAAACGGCACGTCCGTTCTGTGAGCGAATCACGGTGCTCTGGATGTCTTCAATGCTGCGATACAGGCCAGTACTACGTAGAACTAATCCCTCATTACCACGGCGCAGGATCCCACCACCCGTACTATCATTATTGGCACTCAAAGTTTCAGCCAATTGATTGAGGGTGACGCCGTAACGGCGCATCAGGATCGGATCTGCATTCACCTGGATTTCTTTAGCCGTGCCGCCGAAACTGGTCACATCAGCCACGCCAGGGACGCGACGCAGGGCAGGGCGCACGATCCAATCCTGAATCGCACGAATTTCATTCAAAGGCATGGTGACCGGGGCTTTGATCACATACCGAAAAATCTCGCCTACAGCCGTTGTTAAAGGGGCTAAGGTCGGCGTAACACCAGCTGGCAAACTAACACCCTGAAGCTTTTCAAGCACCTGGCTTCGAGCAAAACGGTCTTGAGTACCGTCACTAAAAATCAAGGTAACAACGGACAGTCCGGTAATCGACACAGAGCGTTGCTGCGTAACACGAGGCACGCCACTCATTTCTCGCTCAATCGGTAGCGTTACACTACGCTCAACCTCTTCAGGTGCCTTACCCGGCACCTGGGTAATCACCTGAACCTGGACGTCCTGCACATCAGGAAAGGCCTCGATCGGTAGATCATTAAGTGCTCGTAAACCAACGACCGACATGATGGCGAAGGCTAAAATAATGAATGCCCGTTGACTGACGGCAAAGTTGACGAGTTGGCGCAGCATTATCGAGTGCTCTGGGCAAACTCTGAGGCGAGCAATAGAGCGCCCGTCGTAACGACCCGATCATCGGTTTTGATGCCATCACTCGGCATTAACCATGCCCATTGGCTATCTTGAAAAGCCACTTTTACGCGTTGTCTGCGAAATAGACCCGGTTCAGCTTCAACAAAAACCGTCGTGTAAATACCATCTGTGCTGAGTGCTGAGAGTGGAACCCGTGGTGCCATTTCAGCATTGGGGTCGGCGACCTGGGCACGCCCATACATTTCTGGCCGTAACCTTAGATCGCTGTTATCCAACTCGGCGCGGACTTGCACCCGCCGCATCTGGCTATCCAAGACGGGAGAGACCCGCGTGACTTTCGCCTTAAATACTTGGCCGGGCAGGCTGTCAAAAGAAACCAACAAAATATCATCGACCCGAATACCGCTTGCTGCCTGTTCTGGTGCATCGACCAATACCCAAAGGTGGCCCAGGTCCGTAATGACGAAAAGAGGTTCAGCCTGGTCTGATCGGATTTCTTTTCCCGGATTGATATTCGCCGATGCGACCACGCCAGCTATTGGGGCGCGCAAGGTCAGTCGTTCGCTGTTTGGATCGGGTTTGCCAAAAGGTACCAGGTTGGCAATGCGTAAATAAGCACGACGCGCCTCAGCATCTGCAATTTTGAAATCACTTTCTGCCACTTCAAAATCTCGACGGGCAATTGCTTCACCCGCTAAAAGCTCTTTTGATCTCGTATAGGCGGCACGTTTTCTTTTGGCATCCGCTTCGGCCTTTTGCCAATCGGTCAGCGCTGTGCCGTAATCTGGTGAATCTATTGTTACCAAGGGTTCGCCAGCAGCAACCTGGTCGCCAAGCTGTGCATGTAGCTGAACGACACGACCGTTGATGGATGGACTGATGGGTGCGGTGAGCGTTTCATCCATAGTAACGCGAGCTGGTAGGGGCGCACTGGTTGGCAACGGTGATAGATCAACGCGCTCTGAACGAATAAAAGACAACTGAGGCGAACCCAGTTTAAATTGAATTTCGTTCTGGTTAATTCGGAAATTAGGCACATCAGGTGCACCACCAATGGATAGCCAGAGCACGATACCGACGAAGAGGGCAAAAGCACCGCTGTACCAAACCTGATCCTTAAATTGCCGCGACTCTCGATAGCGCCGTTTCCAAAGCGGAATATTTGTTTTTAGATAGGATTCGGTACGCTTGAGTGCTGGGTCGTGACAAATACGATTGATGGCACGTTGCACTCGTCCCCAAACAGCATCTGACTTTAACCATTCCATAGTGCCTGATAGCAATAAATGCCGGGCACGTTGTAACTTATTACGAGACAGCTTATTCATGGGCGGCTTCCGGGTAGATCCGGCAAGTGAAGATTGGTATCGGGCATATTCACGGGCGCCATCGATTGCACAGGTGAATCATAGTGAGTAGGCTTGTTTGCAACGGCAGACTCGGCAACTGCCGCAAGAATCCTGATAGCGCTAGATATCTTGGCGGCATCTGATCGCGCCATCAGTGCTTCAAGCTCAGCCAAACGTAGTGCACGTTTTGCATCCAGATATTCGAATGTGTTCATTGCGCCGCGCGCATAGGCAATATCCGCAGCCTTATCTGTTCTGCGAGCCGATAGTAGAGCTTGCTCCTGTAAACTTTTTAACCGCGCGTTCGCTTGATCTAGTTCTTGCAAATAGAGCAGGGACTCAGAATGGGCTGAGCGTTCAGTTTGCAGCATAGCGATCTCTGCTTGAGTCATTTCAGCCGTGCTTTTGCGGATATCCCCCTCAAAGTCGTTACCCGTAAAGAGCGGAATGGCAATGCCAGCGCCAATTGAGTTAACGACGGTTGGGTTGTTGCGTTCGTATTGCATGCCGACTGTGAAATCACGAGTACGTTGAGCACGCGTCAATTCAACGCTCTGCTTGGCGGCTGCAAGACGGGCTCTTGCAGCTTGTACATCTGGCCGTCTGTCTGAAGACATTGCAATCAGCTTTTCTGCATCCTGATGTGACATGACGGCGGGCCAATCGCCACGAGTTGCAATTCGTTCTCGTTGCATTTCAGAACCAAGCAGATTCGACAGATTGGCTTCTGCCCGTGAACGATCCCGAAGCGCTGATTGCGACTCAGCCTGCAAGCGACCATGGTCTGTCTCGATACGCCCCAGATCCGCGCCAGAAAGATCTCCAGCTTTAAAACGCAGGCGGGCTTTTTCAAGCACCCGATTGGCGTGCGTTAGATTAGCTTCAGTAATCAAATAGACTTGTTCAGCCACGCGTAGGTCTAACCAGGCAGAAACTACTCTAAATCGTTCTTGACGGATCGTGTCGTGCATATCCCAAACACTGGCCTGGCCTAGATCAGTTGCTTTAGCGATACGTAAATCCCGTTTATTGCCCCGTTCGAAAGGTTGGTCAATTCGAACGATTGTGTCCAACGCATTCAGGCGAGTGCCATATTGATACTGTGTTTTATCAACCCCTGAGGCGTTAACAGACATCACCGCATTAGGCCGAGCACCCGCTGTAATTAGATCCGCTTGGGCGCCATCAAGCGTAGCTCGAGCACTCTGGATCTGAGCATTGTGCTTAAGTGCAACATTTTCTGCTTCAAGATAGCCAATACTCACAGGCACGAACGAGCTGGCCTGCAGGGGCAAGGGGCATAAAGTCAGCACGCAGAACAGCAACTGACTGAATTGCCGAACATTTAATCGCAGAAGAGGTGGGCGTGATTGAAACATGAGTCCCGAATCATGCCTTAAGGATTCCTTAAGGTCTACTCGCGGCGCACCAAATTAGATCGCTCCATATCGGTGATCGGATCATCGCAAACAATTTTAACCGCCGCTCGAAGATGATAGTAAAACTGCTGGTTTTTGTAGTCATTGGGTATGCGGACAAGACCATGGTGTAAGTTCAATGTGTGTCGGCATTGTGATGCTTAGTTGCCCCCCAAAAAAGAACTATGTCAAAGCCTGCGTTAGTTCGTCAGCACGAATTCTGCCGATGAAGAAGCGGTCATTCGAGGTCGCTAGACGCCAAGCGGCAGGTGATCGGCTCATTGCTGCCGGACAATATATTTGGAGCTAAGGACCTGAATCGACCTTAGAACGCTAGACACACCTGATCCTCTGTTGAATGGATCAAGAATTTACCCAAATGGCTAAAGTCCTGATGCGCTATGTGAACCAATACGCACCAACTGTAAAACTTCATTGTTTGGTTTGCGGTACGCTCAATCTTTCGCATGCAGGTCAGCCATCAACGAATCCACATCGTCGAAACGCTTTAGCTTTCCCTTGCGGGCTTCGCGCATGGCCGCGACCGTAGTCTTGTTGGGAGCAAGCGGCTCGAAGGGGAGCGCTTTTTCATTGGCAATGCGGGTGAGCATGATCCGGAAAGCATCAGATACGGTAAGCCCCATCGCCGCCAGAACAGTCGAAGCCTCTTCCTTGATGCGCTCGTCTATACGGGCACGAACAACAGCGTTTGCGGTCATGAGTAGTCTCCTTGCTTTGAGCTACATTGTGGCCCAGTAATTGGGTGTATCAAGGTGCTTGGTTGGCGAATCTTAGTTGGTCCGAAGAAAATCATTCCATGAGTCTAGTTAACCGACTCATGAAAGCCTTACCCTTGGTTGCCGCCTCTGGATCGAATGGTAGCTCGATTGGATTGGGTCGAACCTTGCGGCTTGTCCGCTGGATTCGTTGTGCAGTAATTTTCGGTCCATGCCCCACCGTGAAAGTGCCTCGGGAAATAGCCTTAAAAACTCCGCGTGCAAAGGGCACTAGATTCGTCTTGATCACTCCGGCCTGACGGGCACCCTCAATTTCGTCTAGTGCCTTTTGCCGGAATTCAGCCGGACAGGTGGCTACTAGTTCACCAATTGCGATGCTTTCTTCTACGCTACAATCTGGGTAGCACAGTTTGTTCATTGAAATATCACCACCACAACTTTCAACAACATCACGACACGTGGTTGTGGTTTTTAAGGACGGTTCATTGGTGGTTATGGGTGCAGATTCTGCGGGGGTGGGGTGCAGATTTTGCAGGGGTGCAGATTCTGCGGGGGTATTCATAGCTCGCGGGTTTGATGGGGAGGGGTGCAGAATCTGCGGGGGTGCTTCTACGCGCACAGGTTTGGCAGTCACCGTGGGTCGAACGCTTTTTCCATGGCTGGATTTTTTGTACAACTCCGCACGAACACGTTCTACATAAATGGTAAACATGTTGGAGCGACCTAGGCGTTCATGCCTTTTTATGTAGCCCGCATCTTCCAGGCCGGACAGATGCACCTGGATGCTTCGTTCACTCATTGAGCACTTTTCAACGAGCTTTCCAATGGATGGCCAGCAGTCAGTACCTTCGTCGTTGGCGTTGTCTGCCAATGCTAATAAGACCATTTTTCTTGAAGCCTGTAAGGGCAGACGCCAGACATCGGTCATGAGCGATATACTCATAGCGCCCCCTTTGCAGAGGCTAAAAAGAATCCCTGTGGTCCCCAGATGGCCCCCGCTGGGATGGAACAGCTGCTAACCAATTGATAGGGTTGATTTAGCCCAGTTGTTCGAATCCTCTCACCCCGACCATTTGTTAATCCCTGTAAAAAGTCATTGGGTCTGTCGTAACCCTCTATGGGTAAGGATTCCAGAGGATTGGTTTGTTCCGGTTTTGCGAAATTAATGCAAGTTGGTTGGTGTTTATTTGGTCCCCAAGAGGCCCGTTTTGGTCCCAGGATGGTCCCCAGGATTAATTTATTCTGTGCCCCTAGCTGCAACGCCTCTCCTCTCGCTGACAGGAGTCCCCCAATGGGGGAATACTGGGCCAGAGGATCGACGTGCAGTTACGGGAAATATAGCACGGCGCTTTAAAGTATTTGCGCCCCCTATTTTTCTTAACTTGTAGATCGGCAAACAGATCGGCAAGAAGCGCCTATTAATACGATCTATCTATATGAAGCAAATAGGATATAATCGGCAAGCAGATCGGCAAAAAGGACGGAAATGATAGAGCTTTATTATGAGCCCGTGCAAATGGAGCCGTTGTTTATTGATGGTTCTCGGCCCGCCTATGGGGCCTTGATTGGTCAAGCGCATGAACTGTCCGAAGCCTCGGCCTGTTTTGATGCTTCTATGGCGCCGCTAACGGCAAGAAGCCTATCTGAGCTTGTCGCGGGAATGAACTGCTATTACTCCAACCTGATTGAGGGCCATCACACCTTACCGTTTGAAATTGAGCAGGCACTGCATGACCTTAAAAAGACGGATATCAAGTCACTCGCTTCAGCGCACATCGAGGCTGATCAATGGGCGCAAACTCAATCTGTCGATAGAGATTCAATTCTGCCTTTTGCACTTGAAACCCATCGGCGTTTCTGCGAGCAACTGCCTTCTGATTTATTGGCACTCAAAGACGGTAGCAGCATGATCCCCGGTAAATTCCGGATGAGGGAAGTGCAAGTCGGGCGGCACGTAGCCCCCAAAGCAGATAAATTAGACCGATTCTTAGACCGATTTGCAACGGCTTATGGTGGCTATCTTGGAAAGGCAAAACTTGGTGGCATTCATAAACTGGAAGCCATCCTGGCGACATTCGTAGCGCATCATCGCTTTGTGTGGATCCACCCATTCCCGGATGGTAACGGCCGCGTTTCAAGAATTCTGCTGGATGCCATGTTGCGAGAGTGCGGAGTCAACCAGGCTAGCCTCTGGTCCATGTCTCGAGGGTTTGCCAAAACTGCTGAGGAATATAAATCCATGTTGGCTGAGGCAGATCAGCCACGTATGGGTGATCTGGATGGTCGAGGTAATCTTTCAGAGAAAGCGTTGATTGTCTTTTGTGACTATGCCATGAAGACGGCCATCGATCAGACGAAATTCATGGCGCAAATGTTCGCGCTTGATAAGTTCAAATCTCGGGCAGAGCATTTCTTTAGGACGGTTCGTTTTGATCTGAAGCCAGAGTCTTTTTATCTGTATCTACAGGCATTCACGAATGGCGAATTTGAACGTATGGAGGCTGGAAGAATCACCGGGCTCCCGGAGAGAACTGCCAGAAACGTTTTGAACCAACTCATTCAAGAAGGCTTCCTTGTTTCAGATACACCGAAAGGAAAGGTTCGAGTCGGCTTCCCCGTCCATGCGCTTGGTTCCCTCTTGCCAAATCTCTATCCGGCGGGAGATGTGGATTTCGTTCGATAACGTCTGTAGTTCGGCTCAAGACGCCGTTAGGCCTGCAACTAAATATGAGCTGGCTTTCTCACTAGTCTAACGCCCAAAGCATGAGTGTAATGACCCACTAAAAAGCTGCTCAGGTCATAGTTCTGAAAGGAAGATGATCTGAGTCTCGTGATAAAAGCAGAGATCATTCTTGCAACGCGCGGGAGTGTAACCTCTCACTCAAAACATCCGTAGCGCTTTGTGAGAAGAAGCATTCCAGGTGTGTCGTCGCTCGGGTCATGCCGCAATAGAGTTTGTTGCGGCTGATCTCATCGAGTCTTTCAAAGTCAACCTCAACAAAAAGCACAACCCGGCTTTGCTGTCCTTTGTACTGATAGATCGTGTCAAAGAGAATATCGCCGTGCGGTGTGGTTGGACGGCCTGTGTGGTCATAGTCTCCCGTAAACCGTTTTAACTTGAAGGTGCCAACGCGATCCAAGTTTGAAAAGGCCGAATTTTTGAAGCCTTGAAAGCTGATGATAGCAATATGCTCTTTGCGAAATCCTTGGTGGATGAGTTCACTCAGGCGATCCAGGACCTGTTTAACGAGTTCTGGTTTGGATTTGTAGGTATGAAATTCAGGGTCGAGTCCGGGAAAAGGGTTCCCTGATTCTGTGCCGATGTCGAGCAGCATTTCAATGGCTTGCTGGATTTTTCTCGGTGAGCGGTAATTGGTTGGAACATCGAGTTTCACGAAATCAGATAGTAATACGGGATCTGTGTCAGAGAAGCGTTGATTTGGGTCTTCAATCCAAATGATGCGACCATTGGGCTTAACCAGACGAAGGGCCAGATCTGCCCACGCTTGACGCATCTCATGACCCTCATCAACAATCAACGTATCGACCTCCCAGCCAGTCGGTACCGCTAGATTGGCAGCTTGCGCCACCATTGCTTCCAAGACCTGCGTTTCTTTCTGATGACCCACAGCGATACCGGCATGCTTTAGCCATTCTTCACAAAGGTGGTGAAAAGTGGCAACTTCGGTGCCGGCCGGAGCAATCAAGGCCAGTCTGGAAGATAAGGGGCGATTGAAACAGAGCAATAATCCGCGCTTGCCCGTAGTGATTGTTTTTTGCAAGGTGTTAATGGCCAGTTGTGTCTTGCCGCAGCCAGCGGTGCCTGCTACGCGTAGATGAAAAGGTTCAAAACTTAATCGATTCACCCAAGTGGTTAGTCCACCAGAAATCTGGCAGTAGATTTCGCCTTGCAGTTGCCCATAGGCATGCACATCGCGCACAAGGTCATAAGTGTCGAGCAGAAAGTCCCGGACTTTCTCAAAGCGATTGGATGTCGGTTTAGAGAGGTCTTCACGTAGCAGGGTCTGAATGATTTCACAAAGCTGATCAGAGCGACCCGAGTCAACAATGCGTTCGGGATCAAGCGCAATCGCATTGATATTGCGTATGAAATAGTCTGGGAGGTAAATGAGATAGTCAGCCCAGAAACCACCCTCAGGGTTGATGCGCTTAAATTTGGTGTGCAGTCCATCCAGGGTCCGTTGAATCTGTGTCCCGACATTCTTCTGGCCTTTTGGGTATTGTTTGAAAATACCCTCGGGTCGTTCGATGACCTCGCCGTTCTTTTGTTCTATAACAATCACTTTGCCGGTGGGAGAAAGCACGCAGAAGTCAATTTCCCCCACGTTGGTGCCATGATCCCAAGCTTGAGTCCAGCGGATGTTGTGAAACACAAGCCAATCGTTCGGTAGGCCATTTTCAAGACGTTTCAGCGTCATCCATTCAGCAGGTGACGCACCGCTGGCTTGTAGGTCATCAGAAAATGCGGGAAGAATCTGGGCCATGCTTCAGTAGGGGGTTCCTTGATCAACACCATGAAAAGCGTGTGGGCTTGAAGTCACTCAACGGTTTGGATTCTTAGAAGTAAAGCACACTTCTAGTGTGTGTGCCTGTGCCGGGAGCAGCGAGTCTTTTGCCTTGTTTGAATCAAGCGTTCCGTGCTTAAATTGATGAGCGAAGACAGCAATGTCCGAAAGCATTTTTTTATTTTCCAAGGACTTCAGATGACCGCCGAAACCAACCCCCAAATTTTGAATTTGCCTGTTGGACTCTCTGCAACGGGTACGCGTCAGGAGTTCGATAGTCTGGGCAAGGTTGAAGTGCCAGCTAATCATTACTGGGGTGCGCAGACCCAGCGCAGTCTTTTGCATTTCAATATCGGGCACGACAAGATGCCGCTCGAAGTGTATCGGGCCTATGGCTACGTTAAAAAAGCGGCCGCGATTGTTAATACCAAAGCAGGTCGTTTGCCAGAGTGGAAAGGCAAGTTGATCGAACAGGTGGCTGATGAAGCCATCACGGGCAAGCTCGACAGTGAGTTTCCGCTTTATGTCTGGCAAACGGGTTCGGGCACCCAGTCCAACATGAATATGAATGAAGTCATTTCTAACCGTTGTATCCAGCTGGTAGGCGGCGTGCTGGGATCTCAGGAACCGATTCATCCCAATGACCATGTCAACATGGGGCAGTCGAGTAACGACACGTTTCCGACCGCGATGCACATTGCGGCATACAAAATGGCGGTCGAGAAAACGATTCCTGCTTTAATCAAATTGCGTGACGCGATTGATCAGAAGTCTCAGCAGTGGATGGGCGTTGTCAAAATTGGCCGTACGCATCTGGAAGATGCCACACCCTTGACGGTCGGCCAGGAATGGTCCGGTTATGTAGGCGCCTTGGACGATGCCATCGCGGATGTTAAACAGGCCACTGAGGGGCTGTTGCAGGTGGCCATGGGCGGTACTGCAGTTGGCACCGGGCTGAATTCACCGGTCGGTTTTGGTGAAGAAGTAGCCGCAGTGCTGACTGAACTCACTGGGTTCCAGATCAAAACCGCGGACAATAAGTTTACGGCGCAAGGTACGCTGGATCGTATGGTTCGTGCCCATGCCGCCTTGAAAACTGCAGCAGTGACGCTGTTTAAAATTGCGAATGATATGCGCTGGCTTGGCTCCGGCCCAAGAACCGGCCTGATGGAACTGGTGTTCCCATCAAATGAGCCTGGATCTTCGATCATGCCTGGCAAGGTCAACCCCACACAAGCCGAGGCCATGTTGATGGTCTGCATCCAGATCATGGGATCGGATGTGGCGGTGCAGATGGGCGGCGCAGAAGGCAATTTTGAACTGAACGCCTTCCGTCCGGTCATCATCAGCAACTACCTGCATTCGGCACTGATTATGGCGGATATGTGCGATCACTTCAGAGCGTACATGATCGAAGGCGCAACGCTTAATGAAGCTCAGATCAAGTCCAACATCGACCGCTCGGTGATGATGGTTACGGCGCTGTCACCGGTCATTGGCTACGACCAGGCATCGGTGATTGCCCATTACGCCATTGATAAAGATCTGACGCTTAAAGAAGCTGCATTGGCGAACGGCGTGACTGAAGCACTTTATGATCAAGTGGTGGTGCCTATCAACATGACCCAGCCGGGTTCTGCGGATATCAAAGCACCCGCGTCAAAGTGATCTATGAACCAACCTAATCATGTTGCCGAGGGCGCTTCTGGTGAGGCAGCCCTCAAGATGCAGGTAGGACCCCGGTTCTCGGCTGACTGGAAGAGTAAAAAACACCGTGAACGCCGATTGGTTTCGGAATTTATTGGCACGGCCGGGTTAACGTTTGTGTTGTCTTGCGGGGCGGCGGTCTTGTCGCGTTATGGTGGTGCAACGCTGGCGCCGTTTGAGTATGCCTTTATTCTTTCAGCCATCTCTGCTTTGTGGCTCGTCGCAGCGGTGTATTTTCTGGGCGGCATTTCGTGTCACTTTAATCCAGCGATGACCCTGGCGTTTACTTTGCGCGGGGATATGGGCGTGCCGATGGCGTGCGCTTATATCGTTGTTCAGTATGTTGCGGCGGCGGCAGGATCATGTCTGGCGCTGTTTCTGGTCGGCATGGGCGGCAACCTCGCGGCGACGATTCCTCAAGAAGGCATGCTGTGGCAAGCGGTTGTGTTCGAGGCGATTCTGACCTTCGGCATGGTGCTTCTGGTTTTAAGTATGGCCAATGGTCCGGAATTAACCGGCCCGTTTATACCCCTGGCAGTCGGTGCCTACGTCATGGCGATGGGCACGATGGGTGGGCCGTTTGATGGCGCGGCGTTCAATCCTGCCCGAGCCTTTGGCCCGGATTTTGCCCGTAACGATTTTTCTACGTATTGGATTTATCTGCTCGGTGCGTTTATCGGCTCAGTCTCTGCCGTCATCGTTGCCAGATTCTTGCGTGGGCCGGCCAAAGCGGAAGAATCTCTGGCGGCTATGGGAACGCCGCTGGAGCACTAGGCGCAGCGCTTCAGCATCGGATTGACCGCTGAATTGTAATGAACGCTTGATTTTTTCTCGCTGAGGCGTAGATTGTTTACATAGGGTTTCAAGTGATTCGGTATCTGTAACTGGAACCAACGACCACCCATACCAATAACAAGGCCGTTTCTAATGTTTGTGCTGGCTTTAATCAGCACACATGAGAGGAGACGATCATGCTGGCAATCAACGATTTTATCGGTTGTAGCAATTTGTATGAGTGCGAAGTGGAGGCGATTGCGGTGCATGAGCATGTGCCCCTGCCATTGGCGGTGGTGATTGGTGAGGTATTGCTCACGTCGCCAGAGGGTGTGTGTGAATTACACCGGATGGTGGCTGAGGATATTCAACACGCAGTCGATGAGGGCGATCTGCAATCGGCCTTGAAGTTTGCCGAAACTTATCAGTTTGTCGCACAGAAACATCCGTTGCCGCACTGATCGTGTCGTGGATCGGGTAGGATGCGGGGCTTCTCTTTCTGCTGGATGCCCGATCACATGTCGTTGCAGCTGTCGTTGACCAAGAACGCGCCAAATGTAGACCGATCGCTTCTCATCGATGGCTTGAAGGCGCTTGCCGCGCAGATCATAGTGATACACCACCTGGTCTCCTACGGTCCTATGGCGGCAGCGGCTGTTGTGGCGGTTCCGGATGTCGTTGAGTGGTTTGGCTATTATGGCCGCTGGGCCGTACAGGTTTTCCTTGTTATCGCAGGGTATCTGACGGCACAGTCGTTGTGCGGTCGTGAGACGGGCTTGAGCCGCCCCTGGAGTCTGGTCGCTAAGCGTTATGTCCGTCTGGTTTGGCCATTTGGGGTTGCCGTAACATTGGCCGTGGTAGCGGCTGAGCTGGCACGTTTTTGGACCAATGATCCGATCTTGCCGGAATCGCCTACTGTGTGGCAATACCTGTCGCACTGGCTCTTGATTCACGGGATGTTGGGTCACGAGTCCTTAAGTACCGGCGTTTGGTATGTCGCGATTGATTTCCAGCTTTTTGTTCTGACCGTGCTGCTCTTGTGGTCGAGCCAGGCTTTGCGCTGGTCAGGTTGGGCGCCGTTGTTTATTGGTACGCTGACGGTGGCGTCTATCGTGTGGATTCGCACATGGAGCGATTGGGATAATTGGGCGCCTTATTTTTATAACGCCTATGGTGTCGGACTGTTGATGGGTTGGCTGACTCGTCGATCAGATAAAGCGTTGCCTTGGGTACGCCTGGTTCTGCTCAGCGTGTTGGTGCTGATTTCATGGCAATTCGCCATGACGCTTAATGGGCGCTTGGCAGTGATTCTTGCTGTCGCGCTATTGTTGTGGGTAGCGAGCTTTCCTTTGTCGTATGTGACCGCTGATCCAACCGGCAGTCTTAAGTCCTTGCTTGGCCTTGTGGTGCATTATTTGGGTGGTACCTCGTTTGCGCTGTTTCTGGTGCATTTTCCGGTCAGTATGTTGGTCAATGCAGCGCAGGACCGTTTTGACTGGACCCTGCCGCATGAGGGGGTTATCGCGATGGGCGTTGCTTGGCTTGGCAGCATGGTGCTGGCCGATGTTTTCTATCGTTACGTCGAACGTTTCGGCACAAAACTCAGTCGTCGAATTGGATAATCCCAAAAGACAAACCCCGCGCGGATCAACAAGATCCGGGCGGGGTTGGCTGGGTGACAGCCGAAGCCCTCACCCGACAGATTACTTAAAGCTTACTTCTTAGCCTTGGCAGTACCTGCAGCCTTAACCGCAGCCGAAGTCGCAGCCGACACACCTGCCTCGGTAAATTCTGCGGCTTGCTTAGCAGCCTTGTT
>JACCEC010541859.1_pt1 | contig 14905 bp, 15 predicted proteins | sample 7450121 | NCBI WGS metagenome assembly JACCEC01 (sample SAMN15323455, study PRJNA562643) | freshwater metagenome | isolation source: river surface water | place: USA:Blue River Watershed | collected 2017-08-18 | reverse complement strand
GCCGCGCCTTTCATCGCTTCGGTGTTCAAGTCACTACTACCGACGTTGGATTTATCGTGCATCTTCTCAACGTTAGTAATCGTTAACTTAGTAAAGGAGTCAACGTCCAGAATCCACGGTGATGGTGTTTTCATGAAAGTCCCATCGTAGTTAGTAAAGACCGTAGTTAATAAGTCTTTACCTTTTAAGGCTTTACGATTAGGTGCTTCATCGCGGTAGCGTTTCCACCATTCATCCCCGGTCTCTTCTGACGCCGCTGAGATATTCCAAGTAGGTTCATCTGCATTGATCAGTCCCAGTACATCAATGCCTTTTGCTTCTGTGATGTTGTCTACAAACATCTGTAGACGCGTTACACCACCAAAAGAGTTCTCTGAGTCGTAGGTTTCGTACCATTCGACATTATAACGAATTGCTGCCCGTATACTACAGGCTTTTTGAAAGCTGGTTTTAAAGGTATTGCCACGCCCTGCGATCCCCATCGTATGAGATAAGCCGCCGTTTAAATACCAGGCACCGTCTAAGCCTCGCTGATATGATCCCGTTAAATGATCTAACAAACTGAATACGTTTAAACATGGACGTATCATAGGGGCACGTTTAAATCCTGCTGGACCTGCCATTTTGGTAACTCCGAAGGTAATTATTGATATTGGTTCAAAGTATTGTTGCGAAAGTATTTTTTAAAGGAGTGGGACATGAAGCTTCATGAACAACTAGATGAGCTGCATAATATCGGTCTGGAAGGTATTAATGTAGCAAACCCGATTGAGTTCTTTAAAGGAACTTTCAATCAATCTTTCTTCCAGAATTTAAAAGAGCGTGCTACTAACCTCTTCAGTGGGGAAAATAAAGCACACTTAGCTGTAAAAGAAGTCACACCACGTATGCGTGGCTGGTTAGAACGCGAGTCATACTTAGCGTTGGACAAACTGGATGTGTTCATCCCAGTAGGCTTAGCAGTACCATACCGTCCTTATCTGGACACCCTCAATGCAATTGCTGCAACGATTGATCAGCAAACGAAACTCGTATTAGATGGCAGTATCGCTGCATTCGGTTATTACATCAATAACGCTGCTGCGACTAAAGCCCACTCCGTACCACGTGGTCCTGGTATGAACCAAGCGATTAGCAATGAAGCTAAGTCTTGGGTAGCTACTCAGTCTGATATCCTCGGTAAATGCTTTGGCACTACTCATGTGAAAGACACGGCACCTTTTACGAAGATGTTCGCTCGTAATGCTGAAGTCGCAGAAGTCGTGAAGCTCACTGACCAGCTCAATAATGAGTACTGTGTGCGTCTACCTAAAGAGATCGAGAAAAAAGTCCTACAGCTCATCGATCTGTCAGAACGTTTCGCTAATCTCGTTAGAGAAGATGAGTCCTACCACTATACTACCAAAGCAGTATTGGGGATGTTGACTGAGCGTTTACGTACAGCTGCTGAATTTGCTGAGTTCTTTGCTGTCTACAGTCACAGTATCTACACACTGAACGTCGCGGTATCAGACACAGTCAAAAAAATAGAAAGAATCGCTAAATAAGACCACCTCTACGGCTAGTGCCGTAGAGGGGTTTCTGTACGTACTATGACTGCACGAGAGTTTAAATTAAGCTCTACAGATTGTCGTATGGTATTTTCAGGTAGGTCGAGGGTTGCATATACCACACGTTGGATCTCCCGCATCGCCGTTTGATTGAGCATGTGACAGAACAAATCCGGTAATACAAACTCCAGGTCAATGCCCCCTTCTGTACCATGTAATGAATCCACGATTGCTTCCAACTCTCTAATGAAGGGATGTGAGGGATCCATCCTGCGTAATTTCTCAGCCAGTAGGTAATCCTCTTCAGCACTCCATTCACCCACGTAACTACACGCGGTTTCATACATATCCGCCATACTGCACCAGTTTACCGCTAACTCACAGCATGTCATGTAGTAGTCTTTAAAGATTGTCACGATCTCTTCGGGTACTGTCGTTAATTCATACCGTCTTTCTATCTCATGGTAGTTGTCTGCAATGTAGTCATAGATGTACCGCTCCAAAGGAAACACATACCGCATAGTTTACTCCTTATCCAGATTTACTACACAATAACATATATCTAAACCGGATTGGAGTTACCCCCAATCCAGTCTATACTAACGTGCCAGGAGTCTACGTTGACGATAGCACCCACACCAGATACTGTAGCTACGGTCTGTTTCAATGATCAAAGCTGTCCAGAAGGCATTATCCCCACCAAATGGCCAACTGATGACCTTCACTTTAGGATTGTAATCCACTATCCCTGCCATCAGGTTACGGTTAGGTAATTCAATCCCACGCGCAAAGATCTTCTTATAGCGTTTCTTGGTAATTGGATTCGTTACTTCCATGGTAATGGATTTAGCCACGTTATCATAGAAGTTCGTCATCTTAGTGGCACCAGCTTCACCATTCTTCTTCACCGAGGTTTCGTAGAATAACTCGGTAACATCATCCACATGAAACTCTAGTGGATTCAGACACTTCTCAGATTCAGGATCCAGTGCCGACCCTTTAGATTTGATGTAATGGAGCAGTACTTCTCGTAAACGCGTCTCCTCTTCCATATACCGATATGACAGTAATGGCGGTCTTAATACTTTAGAGATCAGCTCATCACGACGTGTCATGATATCATTCAGCTGATTCTTGATCCACATCGTCTTAGCTGTCCCATACATCAGCTCCCATATAACTTTAGGTAAGTTGACATTCGAGATGTTGATCATATTCACGACATCATACCGATAGGATTCTGCTACTCCATCCCACATATGTTCACGGTGATATGCTTCCAGGGATTCAATTGCAGGTACGCGGTCATTGTACAATACTAACCCAAACCCCGCATCAGAGATGATATTCCCCAATAACTCCACATCATCTTTGTTCTTAGAGTGGTCCCCTACAAAGTAGTGATAAAACTCTTTCCCATCGATAATAGACCGACGTCGATCATGTCCTGTAAAGGAGTAACACCATTTACTGCGTAACTCATGCGGTATGGTTTTAGCCCCTTCCCAGTAATCACCATCATCCACAGTCGTGATTTTTACCGTCAGGGGTACTTCCGCTCCTTTAGAGTTAATCGATTCAATTAACCCAAAGGTAGCATTGCGGTCAGCAGATTCGTTACCGTAATCATCATTGTGCGCTTTCACGTACGCAATACTTAAACGGTCGCCTAACTCTGTCACGATCTGATCGATCTCTTCCCACAGGTCACGGTGTGATACCTCAGAGTTATCTGACTTACGCCACCCTTTGGCTTTCCAGTTCACTAAGTCGCGATTAATACCCGCTACGACATACTGACTGTCGGCAAGAATAAAGTATTTATCTGCCTTCAATGGGAGACGTTTAATTGCCGTGATAAACGCTAAGACTTCTGCTCGCTGTGCGGTGTACTGACCACCCATCCATGCATCTAAGATCGTGACACACTTAGACCCAGTAACGACTTTGTCCTCTTTGAGGGTTTTACTGTAACCCCACTTCTCCCAGGTAGGATTGTAGGATTCATCTTTAAGCTGCGGACCTGTGGGTTTATCTTTATATCCCACTGGCGTAATTAGTACAGGTACCCCTGCATGCCGCACGGAGTCTAACTCATTAAAGAAATAACCGTGTATCCCTACACCACCGGCAGTTACTGCGGTCTCTTCTTGAGTACGGTTACCACCATCGGTGTAGATCACTGCATATTTAAACGTATCACTCATATCGGTACTCATCAACTAATTTGCTTAATTCAGGATGGACACGTAGTCTACCCGCTAAGTTATAAAACCGGGCTAATTGATACCCTTCTTCGATGGCATCACAGATCGCCGTGTGCGGCACGTGACGACCAAAGGGACTTAAGGTATCCAAGATTACTGGGTTGACTTCAGGTATCCCCAAAAGCTCGTTAAAAGCGTCTACTGTGCGATTTGAGTCCAGTTTAGAGAATCTCAGATTAGAACGCTCAATACCCACGTGTTCTAGGGCATCTTTAATGATTGGATAATCAAAATCAGGACCTCGCATACCAAACCGGATGTTATTGAGGTTCTCCCGGTATTTACCTAAGAATCCTTCTAACATACTCATCGCTTCGGGTAGACTACGACAGGTCTTCGTATGCCAGACATGATCTATCGCTGCCTGTGACGGTGCATAATCTGGATTCCCTTCACCACGCCACCAGGCCAGTGTCTGTTCTGCCACGTCCCGCTCTACCTGAAACGGATCCTCTGGATTGATGAGGATATCTAAACTATCTACCATTTTCAAATCAAACACACTGAATAAGGTAATAGCGATCTCTAACACCGCTGACTTGGGGGACGTCGCTTTACACTCGACATCGATCGCCCCAGCAAATAAAATGGACATACACTACTCCTGTTACTGACTATAAGATACCTACCACAGTAAAATAAAAGCATAAGAGCTAGGACTGAGGTCACCCCCAGTCCTAGTATTAATATACACACATATAACTTTGCAATCCCGCATACGTCTGCAAATCCCCACGTCCTTGATTATACTGTAGTCTTAATGACTTGATATAATCCGTGAGGTCTTGTTCAAATACCCGTGGGTTACCACTGGGTTTAAATAGAGGCATCTCTTTTAATTCAGGCCAGGGTACACTGCGACAGATCGGTGACACGAGAGGAGGTCGCCATCCCAGTGACTTGGCATACGTGCTCAGTGACTGTGTGTAAGCAAATTGATACATCAATTGCCAGTTCGCTTCGTCAGCTGCTTCAAATAGTGCTTGTCTACTTTGAAATGAGACGTTCGATGCTGGCGGATACTGACAGCCCCACAAGAGGCATATCAGTAGAAAATACCGCACGGTTAGCTACCTCCATTAATTTGTTCTACCATACGTCGCTGGTATATCGCTGTGGTATCGTCTTTGCTATCCCGCTTGGGTTTAGGAGACGGTTTAGGTTTGGATGTTACTGTAGACTCTTTAGGAGGCGTCTCCTTAGGGGTATTGATATACCGCCGTTCAGGGCCAGAAGCTAAGGCATGTAATAATGCTTTATTCTCCTGCTCTAAATCATGGAGATCCTCCTCTAAGGCTGTGATCCGTTCTTTAGCAGATTCTAAGCGAGTAACCGCCCCTACTTTCTCTGCGTTTTCAGCAAATGTCATCTGCGCTGCATCAAACAACATGAACGCTAAACACACGACCATTAGTAATAATATGATATGCCAGCTATTACCGCGTTTCTCAGCGGTGTCTGGATTCAGTACCAGTCTTAACTGCTCTAATAACCACGGCAGTATATTTTCAGTAAACCAGTTCATTTAATCGCCCCTTCTGTTTTTATTTTATGTATGTAAGTCAACCACTACGGAGTTAAAATATGTATTGGCTTAAAGGTTTTGTTAATATTGATGCATTGGCGAACAATACGCCAGGCTCTGTAGCTGCCCTTGGCGAGCTATCTAATATATCACTTTCTTATTCAATTGAAAAGGGGTATTTTAATCGACACGATTACGAGAAAGTCGAATTCGTTTCTTTTACCAGTAAAAAAGACACCACGGTCATTACGGCACCAGCGAAATACACTGATCATATCATCAAAGTAGCAGAATGGATGTACGATCAGGCTCTGGCTAAAAAGTTCACTGACGATGAAGAAGCATTCCGTGTATTACTGTTAGCACAGTATGGTAGTGAAATCGCTGATTTTGAATGCGGTAAGATGGTTACCGAGAAAGGGATCTGGTTACCTTCTTACATTGCTTGGAAATACGACTTAGCCGGAGAAGAAAACCTCATTCGAGTATGGTTCTCAGATGCGGCTTTCAAAGCCCAGTATGATGATTACCAGATCGTCGTCGTGCCACCTATTGAACCTGTAGACACATTCCAGTTAACCAAAGCGAAAGTCGCTGAAGCATTAGCGAAGTTTACTGTACCAGACTTACACGAACGTGTCTTAGCGAAAACCAAAGGTGAACCCTATACCTACCTGGTCTCTAAAGAGTACCCGTGGTATGATCACGATGACACCACTCAAACTCTGTCTACGACTTGGACTGTCGCGATCTACGGTATTGCTGGGAATAACTTAGAGTTAATTAAAGATGCGATTGCTAAATATATCTTAGCAAACTCAACTTACGAACGTGATGATTGGATTCCTATTTTCCCGGATATCTTTACCAATACTGAGTTTACATTTATCCCATTTTGGAACCATCGATCAGTAGTGGATGAGACTTATGTAGGCTCGCTGTACTCACCTATTGTTCCATATGATGGTTTAGTAAAATTCGCTCAAACCTTTGTTCCATACGTCACGGCGGCACATTTAGCGAAATATATTGCTGTATCAGGTATCCAATACAAGTCTTTAGCCTGTGCAATCATCGGTGGGGTGGATAATCGTAACAGTAAATTTAAAATTACTGATTTCTATCCTGATCTGGCTCAGATCTCGACTACATCGATTGATTTCAATCGCATGACCGCAAATACCGTCGAGTTCTTACAGAAACTCTTGGTAGCGATTATCGCTGCTGAAGAGATGGATGAGTATTCGTATATCGGTGCATCCCTGTCTCGTATTACCCGTAACGGTATGCTCTACGTAGGGTTCTCTCATGGGGACGTGGGATTCTTAGTACTATCTCGCAGTTCACAAGAGGCTAAGATAAAAGCACTGAAACTCACCTACTAAGGTACTGAACTATGGCAGAACGTGTTAGGGGGTTAATCACACCCCCAATCAATACCTCTGGGATCTTTACGCTCTATACACCGTTTACTCTCCCTACTGGGGTGGTGTATCGCTGTGATGCGATACGTACGTTTAAAGAGTTAGCCAAACGTGGCATCGATGTATTCTCTACGTATTACTCTCCAGCTAACCTAGCGGAGAGTATCTACAATGAAGATGCTGAACTCGGTGCGAGTATCGTCACGCTGGTATCGGCTACCGGGGAGTTCTATTACGTACCTAATACCTACATTCAATCGTATCCTGGTTCTGCAGGTGTACGGTATGCTCGTAAGATATTAGTGGTAGAGTTAGGGTTAATTCCCTCTACGATTGACCTCGATTACTTCTTACCTATTATGCAAGATCTCGTGAAGAAGAACATCGGTGTGGAGAACTCTCCGTCATTGGTCGTAGCTCCGTATACCGGTACGGTGTCACATGATCAGCATGTAACACTGGAAGCCTCTCGTCGAGTCGCTATCCAGAACTACGTCAGTAAAGATGAACAGATCACCAAGCTCACAGCGCAGGTCACTGCCCTGCAAGCTGCTAATGATAAACTCATGGCAGTCATCGCAGCGCACCCTGAGCTGGCAACTAAGTGATAAAAAATAAAGCATAAGGACCCTAGAGAGGCTTGCGCCTCTCTAGGTATCCTATTTCAGCTACACTACCTTACGACGATCAATAATACATTGATCATGCAGTCCTATCCGCTTGCGGTTAGGAGCCCCGTCTGGAAACAGTACGGTGGTGCGACGTTCCACACTCTTAGACTCCACCACATTCACCAGTGTCTGGTCTATTGGACAGGTGTTCTTCACTAATCGTAAACGCTCCTGCTGATTTCGCTTGGCTGTAGTGATCTTTTTCATATTTTCGACATGACGATTGACTACAGGACCATACTTAGCGATATTGTTAGAGATTTTCCCATACACGACCTGTTTAAATGCTCGTACCGTTCTAGCTTTGCCTTTCTTGTCATAGAAGAGGTTCTTATTAGCACTGGCGAACTGGGGCATGACATACGCAGCGATAGCGTTAGGTCTGTATCTTTCCAATCTCACGGTTTGTTGTGGTGAGATCAGATGGGCCATATAAATATCGCCTTGGGTAACTGGACGTTTTAAGTTCTCAATCAGATACCGACGATTCTCTTTTACATACTCAGCACACATCAACGCATTGGCTCTGGCATCCGTACGCTTCGCGTTCCTGCCTAGACCGTATTTACGTCCGTATGTGGAGACGGTTTTACGCCAAGTACGACTCGTGAATTGACACAGGCCACTCGCACTACTCGTAGTAGCATGGGCTTTGTGTCTAAAGTCGCTTTCTACACCCGCTAGGCCTGCCATAAAACTCGGATTCACTCCAGTGTCTTTAGCGGCTTTAGCGACGATCTTAGCGTTTTGGTGGATGTGTTTTTGTGAATCAACACGTTTGGCTTCCACGATATTAATATTACATATACACGCAATAACTAATACCAGTATACTTACAAGTTTGTTCACAAGGAACCTCCATTGGTTGTTTGGCGTGAGGCTCTCAGCAGTACCAAGAACACCCACACGTTACGCAGCCTCTGTTGGTAATGAGTATTGTCCTAACTCATCACAGGTCGAAAGCTTGTTGTTGGCCATATCCCTTCGATAATATATGACCAAGGATATTTTAAATAAAGGTATCCGTCCTACCCATTTACGGCTACCGACTTAATTGTACCTTCGCGAGCGAAAGCACTCATCTGAAACATCTTTGGCATTTCAAATGATTTATCTAACTTAATGATCTCCTCTATTTTAGTAATCACGAATGGGGGCATATATCTGCTACAATGGTTAGGAAACTCACTGTAGGTCCCATCTTGGTACACCACGTACCCCAAATTGTTTAAAGCTGAAAAGAAGCTACCTATATGGGCGTTAAATCGAGCATCTTTCGTTAATCTTCCAAAGTCCTCCTCTTTCAACGTTAATACATGAGCTAGGCTCGTTTCCGTGGGCTTAGCCACGCACTTAGGGATATTTTTACTGGCACGATCGTGTAACCGATAGATCCGCTCACCGGTCGCTAGTTTCTTGGCATAACCATCTTGATCGGTGTCGTCGTGTACCCGTGTCATGAAGTTAATCGTAAATGGATTGAATGCTTTTTGATAACAGTAGTCTGTACCATACACAGGTTTGATCGACAGTACTGCTAAACGCAAATTACTGAAATCTTTTTCATACAGGGGAATAACGACTTTAGCCCGATTTAAGTTAATCGAATTGACATCGGGACGGATGTGTTGTAAACCAGTGAAATAACCTAGCATGTTAGTGCCTCTTCTACATTGTAAGAATGCCCTTTAAACGTAATATAAGGCACGTAGAGACATTCTTACACATTATTCTAATATTGGTAGTAGTATTGTCTACTATCGCTCTAAATCGATTACAGTAAGCTTAATAAGCGACGTGCTCTGCTGTCATCGGTTTAGCGATGTTCTCGAGTACCCGATTTAAGTAATTATCCCCAATCAGAGTCTTAGCTTGCTCACTCACCAGCACTTCCACATTCGCGTCTGTCAGACGTGTCACCATATGGCTATTTAAGCCATGCCAGAAGTTTGGTTTACCAGGTTTGGCTTCTACGATACAGAGTTTCCCATCTTCCGTAAAGATACACATCCGATCACGATCCACTGCATTTGCTATAGACATACCGACATTCAAATCAGATTTAGGTAATTTACCTAACTCAGCCATAAAATGGTTAAAATCATTCCGAGACAGGAACACACTGCGATTATGATTCTTACGTTTATCAATGATCATTTTTCTAATCCTTATTCAATAATAACGTGTTTGTTAAACTCTTTCGGTAAGGTCACCCCATTGGGATCCAACACCACGACGTTCGCATTGGTTAACTGTAAATGCGTACCAGCGTCATGTGAGACCATGAAGACTGATGAGATCTTACCTTGTGCAACTAAGTCTTTAATGAGTCCTACTAACGCAGGACGGTGTTCTTCGTCAAAGGCACTCCCCAACTCATCTAAGAAGAGCGGGTATCCATTTAACCCCAATGCATTATACACTGCTAAGATAAACACGAAGTTAATGACTTCCCGTTGACCTTTACTCCCCATGCTGATGTCCGCAATGACGTTCGCACAATCATTACTCCAAAATGGAAACTTGTAATCCAATTCCCCGTCTTGGATATCACATGGTAGTATCTTTAACTCATAACTCCATACACGGTTAATATACGCAGTCATGAACTCTGTGATCTTACTAATACATTGGTACAGGTGTTTTGCTAATAACCCCGTGTCAGGAGACATCGCTTTCACGATCTGTTGGGATACTTTAAACTTACGCTCTAATAACTCCCGGTGCTTTTGCAGGTACTCCAATTGACGTTGCTCTTGCACCATATTCTCAAAGCGTTGGTTAGCGACCATCAGTAAGTCCCAGAGCTCTTTACGATGTTCAGTCATCACCTCTACACGTATGTTCTCAATCAGGACGGTCGAGACTTTAGAGCGCTCTTGCACTAACTGCATTAACGACTCTTCCATATTCGAGAGTTTAGCCAAACGCTGATCAATTTGATCTAATAGATCGATCGAGGCTTGGTTACTCCGAATCCGTGTCTGAGTGGATTGGATTTCAGACTCTAAACGATTACGAATCTGATAGAGCTCTTCGGGATTTACACCGGATGCTGCATTAGCGATCGCGATATCAGTGTTTAAACGCTCTGTAAGCGATTTTAAGCTATGGATACTAATAACAGCATCTAAGTCATGAATAAACTGCTGTATCACTGCTAAATGCGTTTTAGGATGGTTTGCAAAGACGTTTACTTGACGATAATGATCGAATAGTTTACTCCAAGGACCACCTTGACCTAAAAGCTGTTCCATATCCACGTATGCTCGCATCTGATTAACGAACCCTGTGTAAATACGGATTAACTCTTCGACCTCTTTAAGTTTAGTCTCGTCATTCACTAATCCACTACGCCATTTCAGTAAATCCTGATGTAAACGATCTGACTCATCGGCGTCTACTCCTGGTTTAAAGGTATGGTGACATGCTGGACAGTTGATATCATTGACATGTCCGATGTGATGTAAACGCTCCTCACGTAAGCTGATCTGATTACGCTTAACATTACAGGACTTAGAGAGCTGATCGTATTGCTCATGCAAAGCCTGTAGACGACCACTGAGATTATCAATAGGGTACTGTGAGTCTAAGGCTGTAAAACAGTCACTGATCGTATTGATGATTTGGTTCTGGTACCCCTTAGCTTGTTTAAGGACACCTAAATCGTACTCCATGAGGTCTGAGAACATCACTAAAGAAGACTCTAGTGCAGCCACCTCTTTTAAGTACCCATCCCGTTCTACTGCTAATGCCTGTACGTCTACTCGACGGATCTTATTGGCATCATCAATTTGACGAGTAAGCTCTTCTAATTGCTTTAATTGATGGTCTAATGTCGCTTTTAAGTAAGTCCGTGCCTCTAACAGTCCAGCCCTGTCAGTAATCGCATCTTTAGGGACGTGAGTCTCCATCGTAGCTACGGTGTCATTGATTAACCCGATGCGCTGATCGATCGCATCCAGGGAGTTTAGTGTTACATCACTGCGGTATTCATTCTTAGCCAGTGCCGTGTCGAGTATCCCGATGTCTTTTTGTAAGACTTGAATACGTTCTTGCAGTACAGTACGCTCAGATTCATCCTGCAGGACTTTAGGCATGAGATCACTGATCTGCTCATTGGTGTCATTGATAGCACCCTGTAAATCCCTTACTCGTTTCTTGGCTTCTTTATAAAACTTCAATGCGAAGTCTAAGTCAGACTCAGACAGTAAACTAAACCAGTATCGACGATCATTGGTTTTCATATCAGTCAATAAGATCTTACCGGTGATGATATCATGGATATCTCGATTGAACTTAAAGTGTTCATTCACGTAAGCATTATACACTGAAGGATTAACTCGATCTAAAATGACTTCTTTAGTATCTAAGTTGATAATACTGTTCTTTAAATGACCTTTTTGGTTCTCACTGAGTAACCGGTAGTTGACATGATCGTGTACGATGTGCTGTGTCCATTTACCACCTTCTAAGAGGTCTGTCTTATTAGGGGCTACTGGTGGTAAGAAACCCATCAGTCTGGACTTACCACAACCATTACGACCTAGAATAACGTTGTAGTCTGAAAGCTCCGACATCTTAAAGCGAGAGACGTTATTTAAATGCATCCCGACAAAGTTTTCTATCTCAAATTCTTTTATTTGGTACATTTTCAAACACCAGATACTATAGTCCTATACGATAGGGGTCTGGGGTAAAAAAATAAATAGTGAGTAATAGAGTAGCTACTCCTAGCCGAAGCTAGGAGTAGACTCAGTATTAGCGACTGCCACGACGTATATCTGAACGCCGACTACCAGCGTAAATATCATCTGTCGAGAATGTATCATTTCTTTCGCGTATGGTCTCGGTACGGATATACAAGTACTGACGTTGATCGTAATTAAACGCGATTGCAGGCTTGCCATTCTTTGATGCCGTCATTTTCTACTACTAATTTGAATTCGAACTTTTTCATGATTATACTCCGTAAAATAAAAAGATGGAGGATCTCTAAGATCCCCGGTAGATTAAGTCATTACACGATGGTACAGTGCGATTACACGTTCCATGATGCTAGGTGACCAAGTAGTGTCCGCACCAGTAGTCTGTGCGTACTCGTAGGTCTTAGCGTAGGCTTCCAGCTCCCACGGCATAGTCTCACAGATGGCCAGCAGACTAGCTTCTGTAGGCTCCAGGTCTTCGTATTGTGCCATGGCATCTTGCATACGTTGACCCACTTCAATCAGAGGTGATACTTCACCTTTCCAATCGATACCTTCGAAGGTGATTGATAAGTCGCCACGTTCATCTTGATCTTTGTGTACCAACTCATGAAACACTAAAGCTTCCATCGCTTTAGCATCTAACTCTCTCATGGCTTCACGAGACACCATGATGATAGGTGTCCCGGTCATTGCGTTACGAGAGTATGCTAAGACAGCATCACCGTGAGCAGACACTGCATTAGCCAGGATATCAGCTGGCATAATCATGATAACACAGTCTTCGATACCGGCATTGATGGTAGGAGAGAAAGACTCCTGTAGACCCATGAAATATTCAATGTCATCTGGAGTATTGATGAAATCAGCCAGATCAGTAAAAGCTTTTCTGATTTCTTCAATAACTTCAACTGGTTGGTCTAAGTGAAAGTAAGTTTCTGAAATAAACATGATAGTATTCCTTATTAGCAAACGTTGTACTCTCGTTATCGAGAGCGTAAGTGTAGCGGAGACGCTCAGTGTAAAAATCGTTTTACCTTTTCGATAGAGTTTTCTAATAACTCTACCAATTCCTGATGAATGTACTTGATATTCTCTAAATCCTCTTGACGATCTTTAGAGTTTACCAGTACATACTTGGTAGCATCTATACGTAATCTACGTACAGTCTCCACCATGCGCTCATCAGTTACTTGTAGTAAAGTACTGATATACTCATCGGTACCTTCAGCAGCCAGGATGCTGGCTTCGATATTGCCCACAGTTAATACATAATTTTTATAAGCGTTCATTTTGAAATCTCCAGTTGGATATCTTATAGAGCGTAAGTACGCCATTTAATTTCACTTTAGAATATATATCTGAAAAGATTTTTATTGAAAGTAAAACAACCAGGACACTCCCATGGATCTATCTAAGCTGCACTTACACTCTATCGGATTGGTGAGTGCGAATAAAGCGATGTCTTCCCATGAAATCTCTGTAATCCTCACTGAGTCGAGATTCTCTAATGATGAAGAGATCTTAACGAACCCCAATGCACAGACTGTCGATTTCAAAACCCAAGGTGGTCAAGAATCCGTTAAAGTCACGTTAGATAACTCAGTGACTGCGAAATGGTTAAAATCGAATACCAATCGAATCTCTGCCCCAGATGTCCGTCGTGGGGATCGCGTTAAAGTCTATCGTGTAGGAGACACCGATGAGTATTACTGGGAGGACATGAACTCAGAGAACGTCAAACGGTTAGAGACGGTCGTTCATGCTTACTCCGCTGATCCAGACAATCCCATGAAGGATGATGGTTCTAATGCCTACACTTTCGAAGTCTCTGCTCATCAGAAAACCATTACGATTGCTACCTCAGATGCTAATGGCGAGAAAGCCAAATTCAATGTCCAATTAAACTGTGGGGATGGAGTGATTGTCATCGAAGATGATAAAGACAATAACATCTATTTAGACTCCGTCAATACAGATATCCGTTTAAAGAATGCCAATGGGACGATGGCTAGACTCAATAAGAAAAACATCGAGATGTTTGCACCCGATTCGATGTTTCTAAAAGTCGCTAATCTCATTAACTTTAAATGTACCGATTTTGTCATGGTAAGTAAAACCGTGACAATGACAAATAAGACTACTACGATAGAAGCCGATAAGGTCTTAGTTAACTCACCACAATCTACCTTTACAGGGAACGTGACTACGCGATCCCTCTCAGTAGGGGGTGCTGGTGCGTATGACTCTGGCTTTGCTGAGATCCGTGGTAAAGTAGAGTTCTATAATACTGTTAACTTCAGAGCCTCAGTAACATTCCAAGCTTTAGCTACGTTTAATGGCGGCACCGCTGGCGACAGAACATAAACCCGTATAGAGGAGCCTAAGGCTCCTCTATACTAGACTCTAGCAGTGAAATTGAGTATCTTAGGTTCGATAGCACGGTATGGATCATTACCTACTAACGCATCGTTAATACGTGATTCGTTATACCATCCTGTAGTCAATAAGTTAAACATCGGTAAGTGAGACTGTGTGGTATTTAAAGACCATTGCCCAGCTTCCCAATGTGGCCAGTACTCTAACCCACGTCCTAGACGGTCTACCAATAACCCTAAGTTCTCAGTATCTGGAATGATGAAATTGCCTAATAACGCATTACGATCTAATTCCTTTTCAACGAGGTACATATTTGGATTATCAATGATCACTAAGAAACTATACGGAGAAGTTAAGTAAGCTAATCCAGCAGTATCGCTACG
>JACCEC010494007.1_pt1 | contig 14907 bp, 16 predicted proteins | sample 7450121 | NCBI WGS metagenome assembly JACCEC01 (sample SAMN15323455, study PRJNA562643) | freshwater metagenome | isolation source: river surface water | place: USA:Blue River Watershed | collected 2017-08-18 | reverse complement strand
GGTATTGCTTTAGTGGGGATTGCGGTTGCCTATTTAATGTATTTGGCAGGTAAAATTAATCCAGCCAACATCGCCAAACAATATCAATCCCTCTACAATTTCTCGAAAAATAAATGGTATCTCGACGATATCAATGATGTTTTGTTTGTTCAAGGTAGTCGTCGGTTAGCGAGACAAGTGATGGAAGTAGACTATCGGGTTGTCGATGGCGCCGTTAACTTGACGGGGTTAGTGACTTTAATTACCGGAGAAGGCTTAAAATACCTCGAAAATGGTCGAGCTCAATTTTATGCTTTGATTGTGTTCGTCGCTGTCCTTGGTTTTGTTGTGTTCTCAGGGATAACTGGATAAATCGTCGTAGGGGTGGGGTTGTCCCGCCCGTACCTCTCAACCGTCAACTCACACCTGAAATTAAGAAAGGTTAAATTTCTGTTCTAAATATTGATTCTTGTTTAACAATGGAAATCATGAATTTAGAAAGGAAAATGTTTGACCTTTCTCTAAACTTTATTAGAGGGAAGGTTAATTTAAAGTTTTCCTTTTTAGGAATAACGATAAATTCACCTTCCCTTTAACGATCTAACTTCTGAATTCTACAAATAGGGACTTTATCGACAGCATAACACGGCGCAAATCTCTATTAAGAATTAAGACAATTTTGACTTAATTCTTAACTCTAAGTTCTTTATTCATGACTGGATCTATGGAAAATTTTCCTTGGCTAACAACGATTATCTTATTTCCGATTGTAGCCTCCCTACTCATCCCGATTATTCCTGATAAAGATGGAAAAACCGTGAGATGGTATGCCTTAATTGTGGGGTTAATTGATTTTGCCTTTATTGTTTATGCCTTTAATACCGGATACGATCTGCATACACCGGGTTTACAATTGGTTGAAAAATATGCTTGGGTTCCCCAAATTGACTTAAATTGGTCTGTCGGGGCGGATGGTTTATCCATGCCCTTAATTATTTTAACCGGATTTGTCACCACCTTAGCAATTTTAGCGGCTTGGCCAGTCACGTTTAAACCCAAATTATTCTATTTCTTGATGTTGGCAATGTATGGCGGACAAATTGCCGTTTTTGCCGTTCAGGATATGTTACTTTTCTTCCTAGTTTGGGAATTAGAATTAGTTCCGGTTTATCTGATTTTATCCATTTGGGGTGGGAAAAAACGCCTCTACGCCGCCACCAAATTTATTCTCTATACCGCCGGAGGTTCCCTGTTTATTTTAGTCGGTTCCTTAGCAATGGCATTCTTTGGAGATACCGTAACCTTTGATATGCAGGCGATCGCGGCTAAACATTATCCTCTGAATTTACAACTGTTATTATATGGTGGGTTCCTGATAGCTTATGGCGTAAAATTACCCATTTTTCCCCTGCATACTTGGCTACCCGATGCTCACGGAGAAGCCACCGCTCCCGCCCATATGTTACTAGCAGGAATTCTATTGAAAATGGGGGGCTATGGGTTATTAAGAATGAATGCCGAAATGTTACCCGATGCCCATGCTACCTTTGCCCCGATTTTAGTTATATTGGGTGTGGTTAATATTGTGTATGCGGCGTTAACGTCTTTTGCACAACGAAACCTGAAACGAAAAATCGCCTATTCGTCAATTTCCCACATGGGGTTTGTGTTAATTGGAATTGCCTCTTTTACCGATATTGGTGTCAGTGGGGCAATGCTACAAATGGTGTCTCACGGGTTAATTGGCGCAAGTTTATTCTTCTTAGTCGGCTGTACCTACGACCGCACCCATACCTTAATGTTGGATGAAATGGGCGGCGTTGGCGTCAAGATGAAGAAGGTTTTCGCCATGTGGACTGCGTGCAGCATGGCATCCTTAGCCTTACCGGGGATGAGTGGATTTGTTGCTGAATTAATGGTGTTTATCGGGTTTGCAACCAGCGATGCTTATAACTTCACCTTTAAAGTCATTGTGATTTTATTAGCCGCAGTTGGAGTGATTTTAACTCCGATTTATCTGCTGTCAATGTTGCGTGAAATTCTCTACGGCCCGGAAAACAAAGAGTTAGTAGAACATGAAGAATTGGTGGATGCAGAACCCCGTGAAGTGTTCGTGATTGCGAGTTTATTAGTACCCATTATTGGCATTGGGTTATATCCCAAGATGTTAACTCAAATCTATGATTCTACAACCACACAGTTAACGGCTTTATTACGTCATTCTGTCCCCACTTTAGCACAAAAAGCCCCAGAAGTTAAACCGAGTAAATGGAAATTCTTCTCCTTGAGCGCGCCTAAAATTGGCAATTAGTCACTGATAGCTTAAATATTAGTAATTCGCTGAAACCTGGTTTCTTCAAGAAATCGGGTTTCTTTTTATTGCTGATGATTTAGACCAGATGAAAAAGGATGGAGTTGGTTTACTTGTAAGCGATCGCCCCGCATCCCAACAAAAACAGTTAAACTATCAAATAAATCTCTATCTAAACGATTAATATCATTTGATGTTATACTGAATGAGATAGTGTGTTTACTAAAAACGTAGTAATACTGTAATGAAAGTCATTCTCTGTACACATAATAGTGGTGGTGTGGGTAAAACGACCTTAGCTGTTCATTTAGCAGGAGTTCTTTCTAAGAAAGGAGATGTTTTACTAATAGATTGCGATGATCAAGCAGATTCTTGGAAATTTTATGTAGGTGCAGAACCTAATGAAGAACTTGACTTTAATTCAGTAGATACAAGACCAGGGATATCAGTTATGACAAACCCTAATCGAAAATCTATTAAAAGGCTTGTTAAACCACAACAATATGATTATGTTGTTCTTGATATGGATACACCTTTAGCTAATATTGTTCAAGTTATTTTAGGAAGTGATCCTCATGTTATATTCGTTCCAATCAGTTCATCCTCAAGGTATAAAGCAGGCTTTAATAATCTTCAACCCACTTTAAATGTTATTTCTAAGATTGAAGCAAAAGCCAGTTTTCCACCGGAAGTTTTTGTTGTACCTTTAGGAATTAATGCTGATGAAGTACAAGAACAAGTTAATAGTATAGAAGATAAGCCTAGCCAATGCAGTGTTGCTTCAGAGATGATTAACGTTCAAGATCCGATGCAAAAAGCTGTATATTCTACCAGAAAATATATTTGGGAATATCGAGAATACCAAGAGCTAGAAAACTATTTTAAAGACTTAATTACTATTTAGAAAAGAGGTAAGACAATGAATTCAGAAAATTTGAAATCCTTTGTTAACCAAGATTTATCAGAAAAAAAAGTGTCAAAAACCAAGAGCGAAAGCAAAAAAGTAGACGCAGCTATTAGTCAAGGAAAACAACTCAACGAATTAGAACAAGATAATGATATCAACAAATTTACCATTAAAATATGCAATACAGATAATCAAAAGTTGATGGAATTAACATCAGCGTTGAGAATTAATCGTGAACTTATGATAGAATCAGCAATGAATTTTGTTTATTATTCTATTGATAGATTAAAATTAGATCGTGATCAACTTATTAAACAAATGGGTAAATTAGGAGAGAGTTATGATTCAGATAATTCAATTCCATATACTCTCAATTTATCTCAAGTAATAATACAAAATATAAAAAAAATTGGAATGGAAGAAAAAGTTAATGATTGTGCAATTTTAGGAATTCGTTTACTCTATCAAAATAACTGTATTGTAACAGAGTCGGAGAAAGCAAGTGAAAGTTCAAAGGAGAAATCATGAGCAATTATAAAGTTATAAATGCTGGAATTCAGGGTATTATTTCTAGTGATACGGCTACAAAAGGAGAATTAGGTCGTCGTTTTGCGTATTGTTTAGGGTTAAATCCTGGCTCTCCTGGGTCTGATGGTGGCGTTGATGGAGAGGGTTATATTAATGGGTTAAAAATTTATTTTCAATCAAAGTTAGAAAACAAAAATTTAGGAGCAGAAAAAGCAGACGTTTTACATTCTTGTCTAATACGAGGTAGTTATGATATTGGTGTAATGTTAGCTGGAGTGGGTTATACATCACCAACAAGATCCAATCCTAAAGCGGGTTTTAAAAATCGTCTTCTTGAGTTTCCTGATATTGAGTGTTTTACAATTCATCTACTAACATTACGAGATATATTTGAAGAAAACCAAACCTTTAAAGATGCTGTTAATGACTTACCTCCCTTGCGTAAACTCAATCGGGAAGCATGGAATATCATACAATAATAGATCACATAATCTGTTTAAAGATAGGCCCAGTTTAAAGGGGTATGGTCAAGAAATATTTGCAGAATGTTATCAAGATGCGCGCCAGGATGCAGCAACAGAAACTCAATTAAAAGTTAGTGTTTTCCCTGATGAATGTCCGTTTAATTTAGAAGATATTTTGAGGGTTGATTATTTGCCTGATGAAGAATAAGCGATCGCATTTGAACTCAACGGATGGAGAAATAGGACAGATAACAGGATAAAAGAGATAAAATATCCTTAACTGTACTGTATTATATTAATATGACCTTAACTGAATTCACAACTCAACGTTTAACTTGATTGCGAATTTCATTAATGTTCATAAAATTATCCAAAATTTCATTAATAACTATTATATAGCAGGGAACCTGCGTTTGGAGGGACATCACCCCTACTATAAAATATTACAACCTATTTAGGATTGCTATATTTCGTTCTGCTAATCGTAATTTTGCTGAACGAGAACGGGGATTTTGATTGAGTTCATCCGGTTGAGGTTGAATCGGTTTTTTAGTTAAAACTTGTAAAATTGGAGAATCTTTGAACCGATGTTTAACAATTCTATCTTCTAAACTATGAAAGCTAATAATCCCAATTCGACCGCCCGGTTTTAACCAATTTTGGGCTTGATCTAAAAATTTTTCTAAACAAGTTAACTCTTGATTCACTGCAATTCTTAAGGCTTGAAAAACACGGGTAGCCGGGTGAATCCGTCCGTGACGATAACTCCCTGGAACACAATTAGCGATCGCATCCGCTAAATCCGTTGTGGTTTGAAAAGGTCGTTTTTCAATAATTCTTTTTGCAATTCGTCTCGATAATCGTTCTTCCCCATAATGATAAAAAATATCCGCTAATTCCTTCTCATCCCAATGGTTAATAATCTCAGCCGCCGTTAAGGATTGTTGTTGATTCATTCGCATATCTAAAGGCGCGGTATGACGAAAACTAAACCCCCGTTCAGGCTGATCAAACTGATAGGAACTCACCCCTAAATCCGCAATAATACCATCAAATTGTTTCCCTTTAGGGTGATATTGAGCAAAATTTCCTTGCCAAAATTTCACTCTGTCTAATACAGAGGGTTCTGTTTGTTCAAATTTAACACGGGCGGCGGCTAACGCCTCTGAATCTTGATCAATTGCGGTGAGTCGAACATTCTCCGCCGCTTGCAACAATAACAAACTATGTCCACCACCGCCAACGGTCGCATCCAAGTATTCTCCCCCCGGACGAATTTCTAACCCAGCAATTAATTCTCGACTGAGTACGGGAATATGGACAAAAGCCGTTTGAGTTTGTGCTTCTAATGCTTCGATTTCAGACAATGTAATAGTTCCTATAGAATGGTTATTAAAAAATAGGTTAATTCCTATATTTAGCTTACCTCTAAAATGGAGATTAATGTAACTCAGAATCAATTTTATCAGGAAATCAAACCCGGTTTAAAAAAACTTGGGTCAATGATTACCCATAAACCCTTAAGAGTTGAGTCTGGCGATAAGGATGATATAAGAATCAGTTTATTTTTTGTCGGAGTTGAAATTCCTAAGATTTAATGGATTGATAAAGTTGATTTAAGTATTTTTCAACCTCTGGAGTTTTAGCAGTAAACTTAATATAAAATGAACCGGATTCCGACGGTTTATCTAAAACTTTTGCATAAATATCATCACTCCATTCTTCAGAGTCTAATTTGAGATTAATTTTTAAATTTGCTAGTCCAATTGGGATAATATTGTTATTTTTTTCTGTAATAATTAAACCACTTTTTTCTGATAATTGGGCTAAACTCCCTATCAATAAGCTTTCGCTAATATGTTTTCCTTCTAAAATAAAATATTGTACAATAATCGGTGTTGTCAGGGAATAAAAATGTTCTTCCGCCTGAGAGATAAATAAATTATATTCTCCAGCAATTCCTCCCACTTCATAAATTGTAATCGGTTTTTTCACTCCTTTGGGTTGAACTAATTTTTGAGTTTCAATTTTAATTAAATCTTGACCTGCTTCTTTTAAAGTCATTTCAGAAATTAAAATTTGTCCTCCCGTTGTATAGGATTCAATCCGATAAGTTAAATTAACTTGATTACCCACAACCCCATATTTTGTTCGTTTTTCTGACCCAATATTTCCCACAACCACTTCCCCGGTATTAATGCCAATTCCCATATCTAACGGTGATAAATCCCATTGATGTAATTGTTCATTAACTTTTTCCATCGCTAATTGCATGGCTACAGCACAAGCAATCGCTCGTTTTGCATCATTTTCTCGTAAAGTTGGAGCACCAAATAATACTAAAATTCCATCCCCCATAAACTCATCAATGGTGCCTTGATAAGTTGTAATGACATCAGCCATACAGGATAAATAGAAGTTTAAAATTTTAACCACTTCTTCAGGGGGTAAACGTTCAGATAAAGCCGTAAATCCCCGTAAATCCGAAGTTAAAATCGTGATTTTTCGTCGTTCTCCTCCTAATTTTAAACCTTCGGGTTTTTCGAGCAAATTAGAGACTATTTCTGCACTTAAATAACGACCAAAAATATTACGGATATCCGACGCAGAACGAGCAATATAAGCCGTAATTGCGATCGCTGAACCTGCAAAACCTAGAAACGGAGGAACAACCGGAATCCACCATCCTAAGATAAAGAAAAGATAGGTACTTGCTAACAAAAATCCTGTTGCTAAAATACAAATAAAAACCTGTCTAGCAATTAATAATTCAACTTTAGCTGTAGCTCGAAATCTCCAAGTTAAAACCGCTCCAATTCCTGACCATAACACAATCCAAATCCATTCTAAAGGTTCAGAAAGGGTTTTAATTAAAGGGCGTTGATCTAAAGTGGCACTCATAATTTGGCTGGTAATATGAGCATGAATTTCTACTCCAGACATCCTTTGACTGGGGGATAAGGTATAGGGAGTTGAGAGTAAATCTTTGAAGCTTTCTCCAACAGAACCAATTAAAATAATGCGATCGCGTCCCCAATTTTTAGGAAGTTTATCGGTTAAAATATCTTGGAAAGAAACGATTTCAAAACTTCGATTAGATCCTCGATAATTTAAAAAAATTTGATATCCGCCAGCATCTGCACGAACATAGCCCCCATCATTTTTAGCCAAGGGTTTAAATAGGGTTTCGTTAAACTTCCACCAATTATTGGTTCCTTCTACTATTTTTGGCGAAATTCCTTGAGAATCTAAATAAAACATTGCCAAAAATAATCCCAAAGCGTAAACGGGTTTTCCTTGGGAATCTTTAACTACTAATAGCGATCGCCGAATAATATTATCCTGATCTAATATTAAATCATTAGCAGCGACTCGATTTTTTTCCTTTAAAATAGGATGAGCAGCGACAGATTCTAAAGATTCATCTCCTACAACTTTTTCAATTCCGATTAAATTCGGGGTATTTGCAAACAGTTCAACTAATCGTTTATGACCGGGCTCAAAAGGTAAATCACGATAAATATCTAAGCCAATGGCTAGGGGTTTCATCGCCACTAATTTCTCAATTAAGTTAGCATAAACCTGATCAGGAACATAACCTTGATCAATATATTTCATATCATCTTCATCTAACCCCACAATAGCAATTCGTTGATCACGGGGTTCCGAGGGACGTAGGCGTGTATATTGGTCATAAACTGACCATTCCCAGGATTGTAAAAGACCTGAAAAACGGAGGAGGATTACAAGACCCGCTATGACTGGGGTTGTAATCCAAACGCCACGCCACTGCCATATTAGTTGTTTAAATTTTGCTCCCATAAAACCTATTGTAGCCTATATTGTTGAGGATTTATTGGGGAGAGTTTGGGTTAGGATTAATCTCGGTAGTTTCTGGTGCAAAAGGAGCATTGATAATCGCGTCTTGAAGCTTAATTGAATTGAGTAAATTTTTCCACTCCTCTTGCTGTGAATTTCGCAACTGAGCCATAATCATTAAAGTATCTTGCCAGATATTTTCACGAGCATAAATTTCTGCTTTTTTTAATAGATCTTGAGTTTGTTCGAGTTCCCCTTTGAGAGTAGGTGTAAGTTCACTGCGTTGAATATTAACTTCTAAAAAAGCTAGTTCGGGAAGAGATAGAAAATCATCATAACTAGAATTGTTACTTGGACACTTCACAGAAAATTGCCATTTATATTTGCTTCCCACTTCTAAAGCAACTGTTTGAGGTAAAGTAATCTGTACAATATTCTCCTCTAAAGGCAGTTTAATCATGGTATTGTACACATCATTACCCTTGTTATCTACTAAAATAAACTCACCTGTTACTACCGTAGTTTTAGGAATTGTTATGTCATCAGATTGAATAAGAGTGATTTTAGGAATATAAATAAAGAACGTTGGGTTAGCAGAAACTGTTAAGGTATTCTTACTCGGTACTAAAGCCGTCATGGGTATATCATCACTGATTTTACAATTCGTTCCCCGCGTTCCTCCTCCTGCGGTACTCGTCGGGGGTTCTCCATCAGGTGCATCAGGAAAATTTAAACTCATTTTTCTTGCAGAAGTCACGAGGTATTTAGCTGGAGGTGAAATTGTTGCAAGACTGACCGTAGTAGGGAATACTATGCCTAAAATCAAACTCAAATAACCTACAGATTTAATAACCATGAGATTATGTCTCCTTATATCGATGAAAATGATCATAAGATGTACTATCCCAATTAGAAAACCTGCATCTAATTATGATTGGCTTTAACAGGAAATTAGCAGATTATGGGGAGTTACCCTTCCGACACTGTTTTTGAGGTGAAGAAGTTGCGAAAGGACTCAATTTTTTATTTGAGATATCATTATTGTTTCTTTTTAAAGTGATATATTAATTATGATTAACGTCTATATTTCTAACAAATTCTAATAGATATTAGATGGAGGCTTTTTGTTCACAAGCTTGTGTGTGATGACCATGAAATGAGATACTGTTTCCTAAACTTCAATAATTTATAATAAACTTGACCGTTGTTGAATTTTTTGGCAAGGTGAAAGATTGTAGACCGATAAGGAGAGATGACAATTGCCAACTTTAGGAGTCAATATTGATCATATTGCCACGATTCGCCAAGCGCGTCGCACCGTTGAACCTGATCCGGTTGCGGCGGCTGTCATTGCTGAATTAGCGGGCGCTGATGGCATTACGGTACATTTACGCGAAGACCGACGCCATATTCAAGATCGAGATGTGCGACTGTTGCGACAAACGGTGAGAACCCATCTGAATTTAGAAATGGCGGCGACGGATGAAATGGTAGCGATCGCATTGGACATCAAGCCCGACTATATTACCCTAGTTCCCGAACGTCGGGAGGAAATTACCACCGAAGGCGGGTTAGATATTGCGGGACAAATTTCTCGGATGACCGATGTAGTCAACACCCTACAAAGTGCTGGAATTCCGGTGAGTTTGTTTATTGATGCTAACCCCCAACAAATTGAAGCTTCGGCGCAAGTCAAGGCGAAATTTATTGAACTGCATACGGGATGTTATGCGGAAGCGAAAGGGGAAGACCAAGCTAGAGAACTCGAAATTTTAGCCATAGGTTGCAAATTGGCATTAGAAGCGGGACTACGAGTGAATGCGGGTCACGGCTTAACTTATTGGAATGTTTACCCCGTTGCGACAATAGAAGGGATGGAAGAACTCAATATTGGTCATACAATAATAAGTCGGGCAGTTCTCGTAGGTTTAGATCAGGCCGTTCGAGAAATGAAACAAGCGATTAACGGGAAACTTTAACTCCTAAATCGTCCCATTGCAGAATTTACAATGATTAACCATGCAGACTTATTACTACGTTTTAGCCAGCCGTGAGTTTTTGATTGAGACAGAACCCTTAGAAGAAGTGTTGCGGGAACGGACTCGGAACTATCAGGAAAACGAAAAAGAAATTGATTTCTGGTTAGTAGAACAACCTGCCTTTTTGGAAGCACCAGAAATGGCGGCTGTTAAAAAGAAATGTCCTCAACCTGCGGTGGCAATTGTTTCTACAAATAAACAGGTGGTGGTTTGGTTAAAATTACGGTTAGAGTATGTTCTTACGGGAGAATTTCAAGCACCGACTGCCAGTATTCCTGATGCTTTAGCTTCTTTAGTAGCAGCGTCTTAAACATCAAGGGTTTAATAGTTGTACCCTGAGTCAGTACAATGAAAGCTGTTGCTTCATTCCGTAGACCTCCTGTTTATGCGTCAAAATGGTGTTCAAGGGTTGTCCACACTACTCATCTCTAGTCTGCTGACGATTACCAGTGGGAGTCTAGCAGCCCGAACCAGTTTAGCTCAGGAAATGTGTGCCGCACCCAAACCCGGAGAATATTTGTTATTGATTGTCACTAACACTTCCGAGGAACAGAAATTGGTGCAGCGCACGTTACCGAATGATATCAAGAGTGAAGTGTGTCGCTATTTAAGTAATTTAGTGATACGGGTGGGGGGGTTTAATGATCAATTGGTTGCAGAAGATTGGGCGGCGTATCTACAAGATCAAGTCAAATTACCTGCCTATGTTGTTAAACAGGAGGCGACTCCGGTATCTCGTCCCAGTCCTAATTCTACCCCGGTTGTTCGAGAAACTCCTCCCACTTCTAAGCCAGAATCAAGATATAATCCTCAACCTTTGGGGTCAGGGTATGCAGTTTTAGTAGATTATTTTAATCAACCCGAATTAGCTGTACAATTACGCACGCTGATTGGGGAAGATGTGGGTTTAGTTTCCTATGGTCAACGGCCTTATTTATTAGTTGAATATACAACGGATTCTGAAAAAGCAACAGCCACTTTAAAACAATTAAGTAGTCGTGGCTTTTGGTCAATGTTAGTGGATAGTAATCGGGTGACAGTAATTAGTCCAGCAATTAAACCTTAAGCGGAAAAGCCTCTCAACCGCCCTTGACTGTTCCCTGTTCCTTGTTCCCAGTTAAGCTGTTCCCTCTTTCTACAATGAAGCTTGGATAAAATGCAATGGCCAACTTAAGTCTGCAATGGCGGCAATAATAATGCCCAATGCTAAACCCACAATGACTTGAAAGGGGGTATGGCCTAATAATTCAATTAATCGTTCTTCGCTTAACTGTTTGTGTTCTTCAAAAACTTCATCAATAATTTGATTTAAAATTCGCGCTTGTTTTCCGGCGGCTTGTCGAACGCCAGCAGCATCGTACATCACAATAAACGCGAAAACAACAGCAATGGCAAAATCAGGACTTCCCCAGCCCAGGGTTTTGCCCACTCCCGTTGCTAAGGCTCCCACAAAAGCCGAGTGGGAACTGGGCATTCCTCCCGTTGTTACTAACACCCGCAGATTAATTTTGCCATGTTGAACTAACTCAACCGCTAATTTAGACAGTTGAGCTAGAATACAGGCTAACAGAGACACCCATAACACTTGGTTATCGAGGATTTGAGCAAAATCTTGCATAAACTAGAAAAATATTGTTTTAATGAGTTCGATTAGTAATAAAATCTGCGATCGCTAATAAGGGAATTGCCCGGTCTCCATAATCAGATAATTCCGCTTTGGCTTCTAAAATTAACTGTTGGGCTTGACGTCGGGATTCTTCAATGCCCCATAAACTCGGATAAGTGACTTTTTTAGCCGTTAAATCCTTTCCGGCGGTTTTCCCTAATTCCTCCTGAGTAGCAGTAATATCGAGAATATCATCCACAATCTGAAACGCCAAACCAATATTACGGGCATACCGAGATAAGCGTTCAATATCGGTGTCACTCGCACCCGCTAAAATGGCTCCACAGACCACACAAGCTTCTAATAACGCCCCGGTTTTATGGGTATGAATAAACGTTAGGGTTTCTTCGGAAACATCGGTTAACCCTTCAGAGTCTAAGTCCACGACCTGTCCGCCGACTAAACCTTCCGCACCAACAGCCCGACCTAAACGAGCAATGACTTGTAAAACCCGATCAGCAGGGACATCAAGAGTTTGGGTGGCGACAAATTCAAAGGAATAACTGAGTAAACCATCCCCAGCTAAAATCGCAATATCCTCTCCATAAACCTTATGATTGGTGAGTTTTCCCCGACGATAATCATCATTATCCATCGCTGGGAGGTCATCATGAATCAAGGACATGGTATGAATCATTTCTAAGGCGCAAGCGGTGGGCATGGCCATCTCGATTGTTCCTCCGGCTAACTCACAAGTCGCCAAGCACAAAATAGGCCGTAAACGCTTTCCACCCGCCAAGAGAGAATAGCGCATGGCTTCATAAACTTTTTCAGGATATTTTACCGGAAGAGATGCGTCTAATGCTTGTTCGACCAGGGTTTGCCGTTGGTTAAGATAAGCGGATAAATCAAACTCAGAGTTCTCCAACGGCGCGTTAATTTCGCTTGCCAATACCATGATGCAACTTCTGTTATAGAGGTGATGTTAACAATAGTTCACTCCTGGGGACTGAATTTTGCCCAAATTACAGGAGCAAAGTCTTAACTTCACTATTTTACGAGTCTTGTGACACAGAAGTGATCATGAATTTATCAACTGGGGACAAAGACAGGCAGAAAAGCCAAGAATGAGGCTTAAACCTTCCTAGGATGGACTGCGCTCCTCAAAAATCCCGATTTTAATCGTTTAAAGTGCAGAAGTTCGCCCAGTTATCCTAACAGAATCAAGTTATGACTATGAATTTACAAATTAGTGAATAACCGGGCTTTGCGTAAAATAAATGTTAACACGGTTTCATTTTTAGCAATAATATCTGCCTGAATTTCCATGCCGGGCTGTAAAGCATTTTGGGGATCATCTTTTAAATAAATTTTATCTGGTTGAAGGGTGACTTCATAATAAGGAAGAATGGAATTAACACCTGTATTTTGGGGAATAATCGCATCAGGAGAAATCTCGATGACTTTTCCGGCTAAAATTCCATAATCTGGGTAAGGATAAGCGCTGACTCGCATTTGGGATTTTTGCCCGATTTTAACTTTGCTAATATCCTGTGTAGACACCTTGGCTTTGATGACTAAAGGAATATTAATTGGGGCAATTTGGGCTAGTTCTTCCCCTACACGAACGGTTTGATTAGGATTTCGCAGATTTAATTTGAGAATTACTCCTGATATCGGTGCAGAAATAACAGTTTTTTTGATTTCTTTTTGGACTTGTAATAATTCTTGCTGCTCACTGCTGAATTGTTTTTCTAGTTCACTTTGACGCTGTAATAAACTATTTTTTTCTTGACTTAAACGGGCTAAAATAGCTTCTCCTGTTGCTTTTTCTTGAGCAATTTTTTCCTGGGCCATGAGCACTAATCCATTACTGGGATTCACTAGGGCTAAGGTTGCTTGTAACTTGGCTTTTGCTGATTCTACTGCTTTTAATTGACGTAGGACAGATTGTTTTTGACTTTGTAATAATGCTTGTTCCTCGGCGACTAATTCCTGTTGTTGTTCAACGGCAAATAGAGCTTCTTCTAATCGATTTTTACCGAGGGCGGATTCTCCAACTTTTTGATAGCGATCGCTTTTTTGTTGAGCTATTTTTAAGGCGGATTCACTCCCGCGTAAAGAAGCTTCTGCGGCTTTAAGATCGCTTTGGGATTTTTGCCAGTCTTCTTCTGCCATTTGCAGATTTGCTCTGGCTTCATTGACTTGAGCTTCTACAGTTAAGCTGTGTTCTTGATGTTCTTTTTCTATTCTTAAATAATCAGCTTGTGCGCCAGCAATAGCTCGATTCATTTTTTCTGTTTCTGCATCTATTTGTAGATTTAAGTTGTTTAATTGTTGGGAAAATTGTTGTAATTCTTGTAAATTTTGTTGTTCATTTCCCTGAAGTTGAGCTTCACGAGTGCTCAAACGAGAGGTATCTAGGGTGACTAATGCTTGTCCTTGAGTGACTGTTTGATTTTCTTTGACTTCAATGTCGGTAACAGTCCCTTCGGTGGGTGCTTGTACTAATTTTACCTCTCCATTGGGACGCACTATTGCGATCGCTTTTACTGTCGCGGGTAAGGGGGTAAAAGCAGAGATTGTTAAAGCGATCGCAACTGTCCCCACTAAAAATAAACCCCCAAAAATTGTCCAACCACTGACAGGGGGTAAAAATTCATCATCTTGATGGATGGGAAGATAATCTGGGTTGGGGTTTCTCAGCATAATTACGGATCTTAGTCAATTCCATTATTATCTACTAACTGTTAACACCTTTTAATTATTAAAATTATAACTTCTGAGATAGTAAAGTTTCGGAAATTTTAAGTTATGTTCATTTTCGATTCTGAGCTTTTTCATAAGCAGGATCATGTTCAGCAAAACTGAGAATAACGACTCGCTTCGGGGAAGGATTTTCATAAATGCGATAAACTAGACGATAAGAAACTCCATTCCAATCTATTTCCAGAGCGCGACATCCTTTTAATTTTTCGATTAAATGATGATTAGAAATACCTAGAGTTTGAACGGGATCTAAAGCGAGGATTTTTTGGTATTTTTGCCAGTTATTTTGAAGTTGTAACGGTAATCGAGAAAGATCATCCTGTACTTCTTTAACCATTTGCACAAGATAATAATTTTTAGCTTTGCCCATTATTAACCCACTGTTTTAAGTCATCTTCATCAATTTCTGAGTTAGCTTCTATTATAGTTATCAATTGGCTAGGATTTTCTAACTGTGGCAATCTTTCCATAGCTAAAGTTTCGGC
>JACCEC012054389.1_pt1 | contig 14910 bp, 39 predicted proteins | sample 7450121 | NCBI WGS metagenome assembly JACCEC01 (sample SAMN15323455, study PRJNA562643) | freshwater metagenome | isolation source: river surface water | place: USA:Blue River Watershed | collected 2017-08-18 | reverse complement strand
CCAAAACCAAACACCGCATTATTATTTCCTGGTGTAATATCGCATACGGCTGAAGGACCAACGAGGAGTTTTATTGGTCTACGTATAACAATCGCTTGGAAACTACTGCTCAAATAACCATGAACTCAGAATATCAAATATTTTTCTTTGATAACTTTATAGAAAGATATGCCAAGTTATCTGGCAAACCAATCATTTATATCAGGACCTATGGTTGGAATAATAGTCAAGATGTCGAAAAAATTAATGAATCGATGTCAATTTGGCAAGATATTCTTCCAAATGATATGTTTACTGTGATGAAAAATTCTGAGTTTTCATTTGTTGAAGTGAGCAATTTGGAGGAAGCAGTAGATTTTCTAGAGACTAATTTTCCAACAAGTCAGACAGAAGTTGCTTTTCCAGAGCTATATGTCCATTTTTCTCTTTGTAATGAATTAGGTCAAATTATCTTATCCAATTAAAATGTTTTCCGAAAATTATATTGTACTTGATAAACATAGTTTGATCAGACAAGAGTATGTTTCTACTCTTGAGAAAATGCCATGGTTGTACACTTCTCTTAATGACAGGCAATATCTTCCTGTTTTAGAAGATGAAGTCCATTCAAAGTTGCAATCATTTTTTACATATAGATTTCCTAGACCAACTGATCCCCCTCTGCTAGATCTGTACAAAATTTTTATAATCGAACATGTTGATGGAGAAATTAAATCTTATGATTGTAGAAATAAGATAGATTATTCTGTCCTTAATGCATGGGAAATATACAAGCATTTTATTAGCTCGATTCAGTCTGAAGAGTTTTCTGAACTAAAACCAAAGATTGATAAAATTACTGGTGCCGTAGATGCAAAAGATACGATCATATATGGCATGACATATGATCTAGAAGCATCTATTACGTCTGTTAGTTTATATGATTCTACATATAATTTACAGGAATATTCTGACAATAAATTGTTTTCTAAGTTGAATGCTCTCTGTGTGGAAACAAATGAAGTAGAAGACCGTATTAGAGGAATTACAACTCTCTATAGAGATAGCAATAAACTTTCCTATAAATTTGTTCTTAATTATCCTCTCAAGTTGAGACCAGATAAAATCTTGAGAGAGACAGATTTTACTGAAGAATATAGGGAAACATACATAAATCTATTTTTAGATCATGATCTTATTGATGAGAGTCAGGCATCATATATGCGTGACCTATTAGTTGGAAAAACCAAATTTGAAATTGAATTTGTCATCTCTGAAGATGAGCAAATTGAAGATATATTCTTTTATCATTACAAAATTTACGAATTCGAGGACTTGACAACCGCTTGACGCCCGTGCTATGGTAGCGGAGAACTACGGAAACCGAATGAACGTTCCTGCTACCTATGAGCTGACGCACATGCAACTGCAAGCGATGTTGCGTGATCATGACATCCCAGAATCTGAAGTAAAGTATCTGGGTGAATTTGAATACACTACTGAATATCAGGCACATCCTGAGTATCATGGTATGATGATGCCTTGGTATCGTATTGCTAATGAGCATGAGGTGCCTGTATGCGACATCGCCTCCGTGGATGCCGTAGACAGTTAACAGACTGTAACAAGGGGTTGACACGTCCCCAAACCCGTGTTATTCTTACTTTGTTCTTAAATGCGAAAGCGACTTAGAACATCCCAACTGCTATTGCTAAAGTAAATTATGTCTAAAACAAAACCTGGATTTAATGGTATCGGTGTTATCAATCTCGATGATTTTAAAACACTTGAACCTGCCAAACAACTGAATGGTAAGTTTCTTCACTTCGATTTTCTTGATCTCTATACAGTAGACGAGGATGATGAAGATTATTGGAACCTTGCTATTCGTGATGAAAAAACTGATGAGCGTATCGAAGCGCAGCAAACTCACTTCGAAAACCACGGATTTCTGACTGGATTTTGGCCTCCCATCTATGGAACTGATGGACGCCCGCGTGATGGTCGTGGTCGCATTATTGCTGCAAAACGTAATGGCGAACGCTTTATTCCTATTTCTGTCTATTCTTATTCTGATGATAGTGCCCGTAACTATATCACGAACGGATTGAAAGCAAACGGAGAGCACCCACCTTCAGTTTCTGTAAAGACCTCTAACGTTGTTACTTCGGCTCTTTATCTTATTTCCGAGGGTGAACTTAACTGTGATAAGAGCTCTGTTGAAGATTGGTTATATAATGAACTTGAAATCACTAAAATGTTTAGTGAGCGCGGTGGAGTAATCACTAAGATTATTGATGAGATTCTTGCTACTGGCGCTAACGGAGGTGACCCTCTGGTTTATCGTCAAAGTCGTGAAAAATGGGAACAGTGGTGTGAAAAGCGTAACCTGAAGATTGATGGTAAGAAACGCTTTTTGATGTCAGTTGACAGCGACACCTATTACTATCGTGCTTGGTGTCAACATATCCTCCCTGCTATCTCGAAATGTGATGATCCCATCGAACTAGTTCTTTATACAAACGAAACTGTTCCCGAAAAAGCACGAAAGAAACTCAAAGTTTTTGTTACTCAATTGGAATACTTCTACGCAGCATCATATACCATGGTGAATAATGCGCTGAGCGGTATCAAACTTGAAGTTCCGAATGAACGCCCTTATGTTGTTCTTGGTGCCATTCCTCAAATCTACGGTTCACATGATTTGAAGTCTCGTAAACTTGTTCCTGTTTGCAAATACTGATCCAATTCTGCAACTGTCACATGGGGGCCCAGTGCCCCCTTTTTCATGCCCTATACTTATTTCATCAACAGCGCACCGCATGACCCTCACCCTTCGCCCTCACCAGCAGCGTATGCTCGATGCTCTGCTGACTGCTGCTATCGGTCGCGTCACCTGCCCCACAGGCGGCGGCAAGACCCTTGTGATGATCCTTGACTGTCTGCGTCGCCTGCAGGCAGCAGAGACCCCTCAGACGATCGTGGTGGTCTCTCCTCGCATCCTGCTGTCTGTCCAACTCTATGAAGAGTTCTGGGCAGAACTGAACGGCAAGGTTGACGCCTGTGTTCTCCACGTTCACAGCGGTGAGGTTGTGGGCAACAGCACCACCAAAATCGATGAAATCAGTTGCCACGCTGCTGTGTGCAAGGCAGCTAACACTCATCAACTGATCTTCACCACCTATAATTCTCTGCGTCGCATCAACGAGGCAGGTATTGATGTGGATACCATCTATTACGATGAGGCGCACAACTCTGTGCGTCGTGACTTCTACATGGAAGTTGCTGCTGCTACTCTGACTGCCAAGAACGCATACTATTTCACCGCTACTCCTAAGTATCGTGGTGGCAACATCAGTATGCACAATACTGATGTGTATGGCAAGGAGTTGATCTCTGTGCCTGCTCCTGAACTGATTAACAACGGTAGCATCATTCCTCCTACTGTTCAAGCTCTCGTTGTTGACTTTGAGCGTAACAAGTCTCTGCTTGCTGCAGAGAATGACCGCGAGGTTCTGATGGATATTGTTGGCAAACTTGATTCTGATTCCGCTCAGAAAATCCTGGTTGCTGCTCCTAACACTCGTGTGCTGTGGGCGCTACTGTCTCAAACCAACGTGATGGCAGAGTTTGCTGAGCGTGGTTATGATGTGCTCCACATCACCAGCAAGCATGGTGCTTACATCAACAAACAGAAAGTGGGTCGTGAAGTGTTCTTTGACACTCTGACTGCCTGGGGTCAAGATCCCAGCCGTAAGTTTATCATGTTCCACTACAGCATTTTGTCTGAAGGTATCAACGTGCCTGGTCTCACCCACACCATTCTCCTTCGCAATCTGCCTGTGATTGAGATGGCGCAAACCATCGGTCGTGTGATCCGTCTGGACAAGCGTGATGCCGCTGATATTCAGTCTGGTAAGATCGTTCCTGGCAAACTAGAGATGTACCGCAAGCGTACAGGTTTCGTGACTGTGCCTGTCTTCACCAACTATGGTAAGCAGACTGAGAAGCGCCTGCAAGCGGTTGTAGATACCATCTTTGTCAAGGGTCAGTCCCTGATTGGTTGAGTAAATACTATTGATTATGGAGACTACCATGAACGACAAGCAACTCAAGCAGAAAGATGCTCTCGGTCTTTTCATCGAGAGTGTACTGAAACCAGACCACGAGCTACGCCAGTGTGCCCATAATCAAAAATGTTACAACGAGTTGATGGAATGGCGTGATAGTGTGCTAGAATATCTCCACGCGAAGAGAAACGACTTCGAATGAAACTGAAACCCAACAACCCCTACGTATTCAATATGACTGGACATGAGTATGTGACCGAAGGACGCCCCGATCTTGATGTGGATTGGGAGCAGCGTTACCGTGAGCAGCGTAAGGATCGTCTGACTGATGCTGTGCATGACTATTTGGATGATAAGGACACCAGTATCCTTGAATTCTATAATGATCTGCGCGATATTATCGTGGAGATGAACACTTACCACAAATCCTTCGCTGAAAAGGCGGAGGGTGCCCTACTGCTGGTCCATGGCAAGCCCAGCACAGAAAATGTCGTTTCTCCACCCGAAGCAGCAAATGGATGAGAAAACCAAACTGATCCTTGCCAAGATGCAAATAAATAACCTCGTTGAACTGCTGAAAGGCAACGAATACGAGCAATTCCTGTATTCTAAATTAATTGGTATTGATGTAGAACTGACACGACAACTGAGCCATTATGACTGAAGACGAATTTAAAGATGCTATGCGTAATGTTCTGATGATGCAGAACAATAACGATTCAAACTTTCAAATTTTACAAGCACAAATTGATAGGCTAGAACAAAAAATTGCAGACCTTAATGACCTTAAGGAGATGTTCCGTCTACCAAAACCAGAAAACAAAAACCGTAGTGCATTCAAAGAAGTTGACTGATGACTTTCAAGTATGGTACGATGGTAGAGTATCGTCAGACCAAAGGATGGGTCAACTTTATTGACGACGATTACATAACGATCTGTTTCATGGATGAACCAGACAAGTCCAAGCGTATTGGACGTTATCAATCAAATCTTGTAGTTTATCATGAGTATTGGAATGAAGTACGCAGTTGTGTGGATGAAGGGCAAGAAGAACAAGAAAAGCAAACAACAAGCTATTTTCTACAATCTAGAGGATGCGATCTTGTGGGAGCAGCATGTTAACATGACAGAGCATGTAAAAACTGAGATCCACCCCGTCTTCGGGGACAGTTGACGGACTGGTTTGGGGGTGCTTGACAGCACCCCTTTTTTTGTGTCATACTATAAGAGTCAAAGAACACACCCATGCCTAAGTCTAAGACCTACACACTTCCCGATCATCTGCAAGGTAAACCTTATCATAAGGAAACCCAAGCTTGTATTAAGTGTAAGGTAGTGTTTCCTTATACTCTTGAGCATTTTGCTTTGAATACTTCTACTAACACTAACGCTAGGGTGATCTATCTGAGAACTGATTGCCGCGATTGTAATAAGAAGATGAATCAGGGCAAGGCGAAAGCTTTTAAACTTGCTGGTAAACCTAAGACTCCTGCTCTTGGCACTTGCTGTGACCGTTGTGGTTGTGATCCTGGTCCTAAAAAGAACGACCCAGATACAGCAGCGTTAGTGTTTGATCACTGTCACGAAACTCTTATTCATCGTGGTTGGTTGTGCGATAATTGCAATCGTAGTATGGGTATGCTTGGTGATGACGTAGAAGGTATGCTTCTTTCTGCTATCTATATTGCCAAGACTAGCAACATCTCCCTTAGTGTTGTTTCTGAAAAATTAAAAGATATGTGGTAGTGATATAGTATTTCCGCGTCTCCACAGAAAACACGCGGAACTGTGCCACCCAGAGAACCTGCACACCCCCTCACCCCAGCGCCCACTAGACGCTGTATCATTACAAAGTAATCGACAGACACCCCATGCAACTCGTTCAAGGCGCCATGCAGGTTGACTTCTATCCTGCTGCTGGTCTGACTGATAAGTTCGTTCAAGTCACCTCGTTTGATGGTGCTGAGATGAGCGAGCGTCTGATCAGCAAGCGTGAGATGGAGCGTCAGGCAGACGAGCGTATCAACACTTACGGGTACGCCGTGACCAAGTTCCACACCCAGCCCCGTATGAAAGTCATGGTGTGCTGCTGAGACCCCTCCAGAATCGCCTGTAACCCCCTTCTGACCCCTATGACCTACCCTTGCCCCTCTGTGACCACGCTGGTGCCCCTGGACACCCAGCAAATGAAGTATCTGCTCGATGCCATGTGGAGCCTGGACGAGAAGGATGCTAATGCCATCTGCGAGTCCCATGGCGTCGATGACTGGATGCTAGAGAACCACTTGCAGAAGTGTCTCTTCGAGGCTCTGGACGAGCTCGACTGACCCTATACTACTAAGGTACTCAAGGGAACGACATGAACGCCCGCCTCCAACAGATCCTGGACCGCCCAGAAGATCGTGCTCGCTACTCTCTTCAGTTCTACTACTCCTTCATGGATCCTAAGATGAACAAGAAAGCTCTTGATCGTTTCCAAGAGTTCCTGGATGTGATCGAGTACAACGTTGAACCTTACGAACTGTACTGATGAAACTATCCTACATCGCTCTCGCTGTCGTTGCCGTTGTTGCTTACAACGGCATGTTGATCCAACGAGACAAACAACTGTTCGATGCATACGATAAAGCGTGTGCTGCTCAACCTACTAATCCCAACTGCATTTACGCAAAATGACACCTGACACTTACGGTTTTGTTGGTGACACTACCACCTTCCTTGGTTTGGTTGGTGTAGTTTCTACTCTGATTATTATTGTTACTGCTTTCCGCCGTTTTTACTCTTCTCCCCTGAATAAATGATGAACGAAGTAATGCTTGACCGCTGGCTCCTGGAACAGATCGATGAAGAATACGATGTGACCGAGATCGAGCGCGACCTGCCAGTTGAGGAACTGTCATACGACCCCCTAGAACTGCTCTGATCTGCCCTATACTGATTACATCAGCGAAAGACACCACGCCATGACCACCACCTTCGCCCAGTTCGCTTCCGAGCAAACCGCCCGCAATACCATCCACCTCAACATCGTGAAGTATGGTCTGATGCTGTGCGATGCTCTCCAGCAGACTGCTCCTGATGGTTATACTTACGAGTTGAACTCTGATGGTCGTAAGTATCACAAGATTCACATGTGCATCAACGGTCGTCGTGACAGCATCCATGCTTTTATCGACAAGAAGACTGGTGAAGTGTACAAGCCCGCGAGTGTGAAAGCGCCTGCCAAGGGTGTTCGTTACAATATGCTCTCCATCACGTCTCGTGAAGAGATGTTTGAGCGTTGTGACTGGGCAGGCGGTTATCTCTACGCTCGCTGATGCTTGACATTCCGCGCCTCACCTGCTAAATTACCACAGAGTTCAATCGCTTCTTTCTCATGGAAATCCCCTGCTACTATCTGGTTGCAAACGAGCAAGCTTTCGCTCTTGACGATGACGGTATTACCGTTTTTGGTGCTCCTGTAAATCCTGATGGCACCGTTGATTGGGATTATGCCTATGATCTGAATCCTTGTGAAGAAGATCTTGAGTATGTTGCTCACATGAGCAAACTGCTGATCGACTCTGCTAAACTGTATTACGAGCACAACGTTGAGGTCTTTACGAAATGAATTTACTGCAAGATCACATCAGAGAGTTCATAGAACCGTATCCCAATCGTTACACGATGGGTGAGTACGAGATCCGTGTTCTCCCCAAGTCTACTCTAGACTACGATGGTGTGGCAAAGTTCTGGCGTCTGTTCGCAAAGTTTCCTAACGATTTTGCTGCTGCTGCCGTCTCTCTGCTGCCTCGTGATGTAGAGTTCATTCAGTACGACCACCTTAACAACGTTCTCTTTCTCAAAAAACTATGAGCAACTCTGTCGAAATCCGCCTGTCCGAACAACGTGACGATCTGATTGATTGGGTGACTGATAAGTTCCAAGAGTTCATGCAAGACGAGCGTATTGATGATGCTCTCGCCCTCGCTGATGAGTTCTTTGAGTGGTTAGATCCCGAGCAACTTGATGCCGAAGAAACTCTGTATTGTGATTATGATGAACTCAGACAGTAATCCTATAATTTCTGCTAACATGAGGAAACTCATCATATCTTACATGGAAGCGTGTAACGATGGTCAGACAGAGTTGGCTGATTCTCTAATGGAAAAGATAAAGGAGGAGAAAGAAAATGATGCAGGATGAGATTGTCTCTTTGTTTCCAACTCCTTTCTTCAACTGTTTCATAAATGTCAGTCAAAATGAAGAAACCTTGATCAAACAAATTGAAATGCGCCCCAGACCATATGGGTACATTTCAATCGATCAACAGATACTGGATCAATTCCCAGATACTTCCCAACAAATAATGACAAAGGCTCGTAAATTTGTTGAGATGCTTGGATATAATTTTGATCTGAGGTTCACATCTTCGTGGGTAAACCTGCATGAAGAAGATGGGATGGGCAGGAATCACATTCATGCTAATTCTATGATTAGTGGAGTTTTGTTTCTTGACACACCACCAAACAGCGGTAAATTTCAAGTTATGAGTCCTGCTGTGAATGGTAACAGGTTGTTCTCCACATACATTCAACCAGAAAAAACAGCAGTCAACATGTATAATGTTGATTATCATGTCTTAGAACCAGTATCTGGACAGTGTGTGATGTTCCCATCATATTTGTCTCACATGGTTGGTAAGAACATGACAAAACTCCCTAGGTGGACTATTGCGTTTAACATGTTTACTGTTGGGGTTTTGAGAGAAAATGATGTAGCACCTATTGAGTTTTGATATGCAAGTAACTATTGACTTAGGACCAGACCTTCAGTTAGAATACGAGTCGTGGTTGGATGTGAAAGAGAGTTTAGGTATTGATCGTAGCATCAACAACTTCCTTTATTACACATACAATTTCGGCACCTTTGCTAATCCCAAAAACCCTGACGATAACGAAGAATGACTTACGAAGCAACTGTTGAATTCAAATTCGATGCAACCTTCACCCATAGCTATGGTTCTAGCTGGGATGCTGATGACTTTATTCCTGAAGAGCACTATCTGATCACAGCACCTGCTGCTGATCTTAATGCCAAGCAGTATTTCAAACTTTTTGAAAAGTTCATGCTGTGTGTGGGTATGTGTCCTGCTAGCATTCGTAGTGGTGCTATGTCGTTGGTCTTCAACGATTATGTAACCGAAGCAGAGCAGCGTAAGGTCTGTAAAGAGTATGATCTGATCATGGAAGAGGACTTGGAAGCGCGGGTGAAAGAGTGGAACGAGCGCGAAGAAGAGATTGCCCGTCTCATGAAAACTCCTAAAGGTCCGATGGGCACCGTACTGCAACAAGAAACTGATCTTATTGGTTTGGAATAATGATTGACATCCCACGTTTTAATAAACAGACAGATGAAGACCTTTATCTTGATATGTTTGATGATAAACTAGCAGCATACACGATGCTGATGGATAAAGTTAAAGATGCGATCTATGGTCCTGGTTTCGGTAATTACGCTAACTTGCCTGGGTCATGCTTTCAAGTACTTGAGAAGATCACATCCGATCTGGTAAATCTTACCAGTCACGAATATGCTCAGCAAAGTGCTACACTCAAAAATTATTCACTTGGAGAAAAATGATTGATGTCAAGCAAGAAGACGACGGCAGCCTCACAATCTACTGGGACAAAAACGACCCGCAAGAAAGCATCCTCAACACCTGGACCCAAGAAGACTTCATCAACGCGATCCAAAACAAACTCAACACTCTCCAAGAACTTGGAGTTGCTGACGACGCAACCGAAGCGATCAACCAAATCACAGAATACTTCATCGACCAAACCGAAGAAGACCTCAAGCAGGACCTCGACAACATCAAAAAGTTCCTCGAAATCCGCCAATCCCGCAAAGACGAAGGACCAGACAACCTCCCTCGTTTATTCTTCTGATCTGTCTTTGTTTCCATACGTAGATACATTCCCGTATCGCTTGGAAGATAAATCTGAAAAGAAAACTTGTTATTTTCAAACTGAATCACATGCAAGAAAGTACATCGACCGATACAGACCTGAGTACAACCTATACTGTTACGCTTGAGGAAGAAAATGATGAACTCATGATGCCCATTCCTGACGAATTGTTGCTGGAATTGGGTTGGGATGAGGGAGATCTGCTAGAATGGATTTTGGAAGATGACCACATCAAACTTGTAAAGGTGGAGGAAGACTAATGGGCATGTTCGATTACTTCAGATCATCTTATAATCTGGGCGAACAATTTACTAATGTAGTGTGCCAGACTAAAGATATTGAAGAAGGAATCGGTGGCACCATGACTGACTATTGGTTAGATCCAACTGGTCTGCTGTGGTATCCGAGCTATGTTGGCACACATACATTTGAAGTATTTGAAGAGGGGCATCCTAAGTATGACCCTAACCTCCTATGGGGAAACCACGAATGGGTGTCAACGGGTGTGCATGGCAGGTATCAACCACACTACATGACAAAGTATATTGAAGTGTATCCTGCCAACTGGAAAGGAGCGTGGGAAGATTGGCCACGCTTGAAAATTCACTTCAGGCATGGTAAACTACAAGACTACGAGGACATTACAGGACGATGAAACTAATCACACTAAAGCACAGATACGATTATGGGCATGATTGGTATGCCCAAATCCTTCATACAAAGAACTGGGCACTTCTCCAAGGTTCTGTAAGTTGGAATGATTATGCCAGTTGGCCATATCTGCAAATCAAATCAGGTAATGGTAGTACGTTGAGTATTATGTTCTGGGCATATAAATTTGGAATTGACGTAGGATTCATCGAACGCACCTGGAACTGGGACTACATAGAAGACACAGATTATCTCACAATTGATGAGTGTTGATTATGCTTGAAATTCTACTTGCTGCAGCGGTCGCTAGCACACCCATGGACCGCTCGGAACAGATAAATCGATTCTGTTCTTATGTGGTGGGCATTCCGTATGCTAGTGACAACTTCAGCGATGAAGAATGGGAACGTTTCAAATTCTGCAGGGAGCATTTGGAGTGATGTTTAGTACACCAGTAAGAGGAACAGCAAAAAACAAAACCACCTTGAACTGGTGGGAATACTGGATTGGACACTGTTGGATGACAGGATGGCAGAGCATTCGTTGTAATTTCCGTATTTGGTGCGATCTCGCGTCATCACGGTACGATGGGTACGCGCTGCTGACCCAAGACGACCCAGAGGAAGAGTGTAAAGAATGGTTCTGGGCTTCGTTGAATGAAGATGATGTTTATCCCAAAGAGTTCCTGGAGTATCTAATGCAGATGGTAGAAGATATTGAGTTAGGAAAAGTGGAGACTTATCCCATGGATGAAGTCATGGACCGACTGAAAAACCTTGTTGATGGAGTTGAATTGGACGATGAAGACCTTACCTGATAAAAAAGCACTAGACATTATGTGGACGGTGGCAACGAGTGGCAGTTTGGAAACTGGTACACGCCCCCACTATGGGTTTGCTGATCTGCTGTATGATTACCTGACAGACAACATCAAAAACACCTATGGAGTAGAACTCTGCTATGAGAAAGGTAATCGTCAAACCCAAGAGTAGCAAGGCAAAGAACCGCTTTGCTAATGTGATGAATCGTAATCCTGTTTGTATTGTAGAACAGGATACTGGTGGTGAGCTGTTCTTGGTATCCGAGAATGGCGAATACGCTATGTGGGTGAGCACCCGTGAAGGTGTAAATCGTTTTGGTGACAAGTCTGACGCACACTGGGAAATTATTGAGGAAGTTATTGAATGAGTTTTTCTAAGACTATTTCTGTTTGTGCCGCTCTCGCAAGTATCTTTGCTGCTGGGGCTGCTGGTTGGAAATTGGCAAATGAAAACCAAACTCAACCAGAACCACAGCAAGATATTTCTGTCTTTGAAAAGAAAATTACTGAACTTGAGCAAGAACTTACTCAAGTAAAAGACCAACCTAAACCAGAACCTGTAGTAACTCCCCCGCCTCAACTGCCACAACAAACTCAAACCCCTCCCCCTCTTCCGCCTGTTCCCGAACCTAAACCAGGAGAATTTGAATGACCTACGATCAACTCTACGAGCACATCGTTGCCTATGTTGCTATGCCACATACTACCATCACAGAGCACGATCACCGCCGCACCTGTTTGATCCTTGGTGCTGTTATGGAGTTTCACCTTGATTGTCTTGATGAAGGTGTAGATCCACGCACACTTGATATGACTGGTTTTGTGAATGAGAAACTTGATGAATTGGGGGCAGTAAAATGAGCGGTGGTCATTTCAACGATTGTGGTTATGAATACTACAAAGTATCTCAGTTTGCTGATGAATTAGAAGAAGAAATTGAAAACAACTTCATGAACGATGAGTGGGGATATCATCATGGATACCCAGATGAAGTTATTGAATGTCTGGAATCTTATCTACCACAAATTCGTAGAATTGCTGAAATTATGCGTCATATTGATTATCTCTACAGTGGTGATTATGGATATGATAGTTTTTTGCAGCGTTTAAAAGAAACCGAAGCAAAATATAATGATCCTATTCAACAGATCCTGAATGATCCTAATGACAATCTGAACGACAGAATTGCAGAAGCTATGCAGCAGGCAGCAGCAGAGTATGACACTTGATCAACTGGCACAGGGTCCCTTCGAGCTCTGTGCCTTTGCCCTATAATAACTTCAGAAGCGAACCCTCCTAGAGAAACCACCCACAATCAAATGGGATAGGTCCTAGGTAAGATCCTTCACATGCTGTAGGGGAGATCAGCACCCCACACCAAATTATTTCATTACTATGTCCAGCAACTCCTCTTCGTCCTCCAGCGGTATCGGTTTCCCTGGTCTGCTGACTGTTCTGTTTATTGGTCTGAAACTCACGGGTCACATTACTTGGTCGTGGGTGTGGGTGCTGTCTCCTCTGTGGATTAGTGCCCTGATTGGTCTTTCTATCCTTGCTATTGTGTTTATTATTGCGTTGATCAACGGTTGGTTCAAATGATTGCTAGAATTCTTGGTGTTGGAGCAGGAGTATTTCTAATCCTGTTCGTTCTTCTCTCAAGGGGACTTCCTGTTCTATTCTTCATCAAGATGTTCCCTCTTCTCCTCCTTTTGATTGTAGCCGTAGCGTTGATTTACGCTGGCGTTACTTCTGATTGATTGTTCTTTACTCCCTAACTAAATTATGTCTACTGGTAAAATTGTTCTCGGTGCTGGTGGTGTTCTTCTCGCCCTGGTGCTCACCGCTGGTCAATTCACCACCATCAACACAGGTGAAAATGGTCTCTATGTGGGGTTTGATGGTCAGGTGAAGAATGAAGTGCTGACGCCTGGTATTAAATACGATGGCTTCGGTAGTATCAAAGTCTTCAACACTCGTAAGATTACTGTTCAATCGGATAATCTGACTCCTAAGACCAAAGACAACACCATTATGAAAGATATGGATGTTGTGGTTACTTATAGTTTGTCCCCCACCAGTCTATATGATTTCTATACTGCTTATGACATGAGTAATCATGGTGTAAGTGAGAATGGTCAGATTGAACTGATGGCAAGTTTCATCAAGCGTCTGATTACTTCTGCTGTGAACCAATCGGTTGACGAATATCCTGCTCTGGATGTGAACAGCAGTCTGGATAAGATTCAGGATACTATCAAACAGAATCTGATTCTCGCTCTGGATAAGAACAACCTGGGTGGTAAGATTGATATTGAATCTGTGGTGGTTGTGAAGGCAGATCTTCCTGAGGATCTGGTTGCTGCTGTGAACCGTGTGGTGACTGCTCAATCTGCCGAGAAAGAGCAAATTGTGAAGAACCGTACTGCGGAACTGAAATCGAACGAGAACAAATCTCTTGCTTCGACTATCACTCCTTCCTATCTTGAGTATCAGCGTAACGAGATTCTCCGTGAAGCCATGAAGAATGGTAGCATCCAGAAGATGATCATCGTGAACGGTGCTAAGATGGACATTCTGCCTGGTGGTTTCGACAATAAGTGATGACACTTTGACAACTGGCACAGGGTCCGCAAGGGCTCTGTGCTTTTGCCCTATAATAACTTCATAAGCGAAACACGCCATGCTTCCTTCCTACAACGCTCTGCAGTTCAACTCTAAGGAAGAGCACCTTGCTGCTCTATATGATGCTTGTCTGTTGATTGTGAACACATATAATGGTTCTGATGTGCTTGATGGTGTTGATATGGGTCTGTACACTCCCTATCAATTCATGAAGTCTGCGCGTAACGTTGTCAACCAAATTGCCGAGGGTAACATCAAATGACTGATCAGCACACTCTTGACTTTCAGATCGCTGACACTCTAGAGAAGATCCAACATATCAACCCTGTGTTGTATGGTATGTGGTACAGCAAGCTGTATCCTCCTCATGGTGACAACAAACACTGGACTGCTGAAACTCTCACTCATCTGAATAATCTCCTGAAATGAATTACCTCTGCCTTGTTGATGGTGTTGTAGAATATGGCAGCACAGACCTCTACCAATTCAATCATTATCGTATGATGTATTACGAAGACCACAAAGATGCTGAAAATGTAGAGTATCTTGTGCTGACTGATGAAGCATACAACGAAATGTTCCCTTGTGAGGATGAAGAATGAAACCCTATCAGTATAACCTAAAAGTTTGGGATGATGGTGATACTGACCGCACTTGGCAGTTTGGTATCATCAACAATAAAACATTACTCTGGGTTCATTATGAAAATCCCAGTCGTTTAGTTTTTAGTGATGGTGGATTACACATCCTATTCTCATTCTTTACTAATTCTTTATTTGGAGTAGATTTTCAACTTGGTAAGGTTGGTTTGAGTTT
>JACCEC012242566.1_pt1 | contig 14912 bp, 10 predicted proteins | sample 7450121 | NCBI WGS metagenome assembly JACCEC01 (sample SAMN15323455, study PRJNA562643) | freshwater metagenome | isolation source: river surface water | place: USA:Blue River Watershed | collected 2017-08-18 | reverse complement strand
TGGCACCTGCTTGCGCTGCCTCGTCCCATTGCGCACCGGCGGATTTTTTGTACCAGTCGTAAATGCGTCCGACAAACGGCGAGATCAATTTCACGCCCGCATCGGCGCAAGCCACTGCCTGGCTAAATGAAAACAACAAAGTTAAATTGGTGTGTATGCCTTCGCGCTCGAGTTTGGCAGCTGCTTGTATGCCTTCCCATGTGGCGGCAATCTTGATCAACACGCGTGATTTGTCTATGCCCGCAGCTTGGTACAAACCGATGATGCGCTGCGCACGCGCCACCGTGGCCTCGGTGTCAAAACTTTGTCGGGCATCGACTTCAGTTGAGACTCTGCCTGGGATCAAAGCCAATATGCTGCAACCGAAACGCACCAGCAAATGGTCCATCACCAGGTCTAGAGGCGCGCCTTTGTGTTGCGCACGTGTGTCTTGCAGCAATTGCGCGTAAGCGGGCATTTGCACGGCTTTGAGTATCAAAGACGGGTTGGTGGTGGCATCTTGCGGCTGAAAACGGCTGATTTGTTGAAAGTCACCGGTATCGGCCACCACGGTGGAATAAAGTTTTAACGCGTCTAATTGGTTCATGCCCTGATTATCGCCACGGTTGTCAAACTGACAGGCAGCCAAGCACACTCAGGACAAGCTACATTCCTACTTATGAAAAATGTTCTTGTTTTAGGTGGAAGCGGTTTTGTCGGCAGACATGTGTGTGAAACACTCAACCGCGCAGGTTTCTCTATGACGGTGGTGACGCGGCGCTTGCCTGCGCGCTCGGTGCAAATGTTGCCAAAGGTCACGGTCGTGCAAGCCGATGTGCATGACCCGCAAGCGCTGGCTGCATTAATGCCCGGCCATGATGCAGTCATCAACCTGGTGGCCATACTGCATGGCGACCGACACACGTTTGACAAAGTGCATGTGCAATTGCCGCGTCAAATTGCTCACGCGTGTGTGCAAACCGGTGTCAAGCGCATGCTGCATGTGAGTGCACTCGGCGCTGACCAACACGGCCCGTCCATGTACCTGCGCAGCAAAGCGCAAGGCGAAGCCGCTTTGCAATCTGAAGTGGTGCACGGCTTGCAATTGACGGTGTTGCGCCCGAGCGTGATCTTTGCAGAAGACGATGCTTTCATGCAGTTGTTTGCGCGTTTGCAATCGATCGCACCCGTGGTGCCATTGGCAGGCGCTGACACGCGTTTTCAACCGGTGTGGGTGCAAGATGTGGCGCAAGCCATATGGGCTGTGTTGATACAGCGCAATGCCATCGGGCATATCTTTGAACTTGCCGGTCCGCATGTTTACACCTTGAAACAGTTGGTGGAACACGCAGGCGCATGGGCAGGACACCCGAGACCAGTGTTTGGACTGCCGCAGCCATTGGCATACCTGCAAGCTTTGATGATGGAAATGATGCCGGGCGCGCCGTTGATGAGCAGAGACAACCTCGCCTCTATGCAGGTTGACAACATCTGCGATGGCCAATTCCCCGGATTGGCTGAGTTGGGCGTGACCAATCCCGCCAGTATTCAAAGTGTGTTTCCTGTGCGGTAAATACGCTTCAAGCTGTATGCCTGATTTAACCCGCGAGCCTTTACTGTGAAAACCTATTTGGTGGGTGGCGCAGTGCGCGACAAAATGCTGGGCATCACCGGATCGGACCGCGATTGGGTGGTGGTGGGCAGCACGCCCGAGGCCATGGTCGCACAAGGCTTCACTCCGGTAGGCAAAGACTTTCCGGTGTTTTTACATCCGCGCACCCACGAGGAATACGCTCTCGCGCGCACCGAGCGCAAAACCGCACCCGGATACAAAGGCTTTGTGGTGCACGCGTCGCCCGAAGTCACTTTGGAAGAAGACCTGGCAAGGCGTGATCTGAGCATCAACGCCATTGCGCAAGCCGAAGACGGCAGGTTGATCGATCCTTATGGCGGTCAACTTGATTTGCAACACAAAGTACTTCGCCATGTGACTGAGGCGTTTCGCGAAGACCCGGTGCGCATATTGCGGGTCGCGCGTTTTGCAGCGCGCTTTCCCGATTTCAAAGTGGCTGAGCCAACCATGGGACTGATGCAAGACATGGTGGCCGCCGGTGAAGTGGATGCCTTGGTCAGCGAACGCGTCTGGCAAGAGTTGTCTAAAGGATTGATGGCCACCCGACCTTCGCGCATGTTGCAAGTTTTGCGCGATTGCGGTGCATTGAAAAAATTGCTGCCTGAAGTGGACCGTTTGTACGGCGTGCCGCAACCGCCCGAGCACCACCCGGAAATCGATACCGGTGTGCATTTGGAAATGGTCTTAGACCAAACCGCAGCGATCAACGCGCCCTTGGAAGTGCGGTTTGCCGCGCTGTGTCACGACCTGGGCAAAGGCACGACCGCTGCCGACAAACTGCCGCGCCACATCGGTCACGAAGAACGCAGTGTGAAGTTATTGCGCGGTCTGTGTGAACGCTGGCGCGTGCCAGTGCATTGCAAAGAACTGGCCGACGTGGTGGCACGCGAACACGGCCACATACACGCGTCTCAGTCGTTGGGCGCAGAGGCTGTCTTGCGGCTTTTGACCAGGTGCGATGCACTGCGTCGCCCGGAGCGTTTTGCGCTGGTGCTGCAAGCCTGTGAGTGCGATGCGCGCGGTCGCTTGGGTTTACAAGAACGCGACTACCCGCAGTCGGCGCGGTTGCGGGCTTTATTGAGCGCTGCTTTGTCGGTGGACACAGCAGGTGTTTCAGCGCAGGCCATGGAACAAGGTCTGTCCGGCATGGACATAGGCAAGCGCATAGAACACGCGCGTATCAAAGCGATTTCTTTGCACCCTGTGTTGCGTGCGGATTGAGCGGCTTGATAGACCGTTCAATCAAAAACGCATTCACTCCACCCGCCCGGCCAAGTTTTTCATCAATTGCGTGACTGCCAACACGCGGCGGCTTTGTAGGTCTATCAAACTGCGTTCGGCTGCAAGCGCAGCGGTTTGCGCAGTCACTACATTCAAATAACTGACCGTGCCTGCTGCGTATTGCGCTTCGTTGATGCTCAGGTTTTGTCGGGCTGCAGCCACTGCTTGCGATTGCGCTTGAATTTGCAATTGCAATTGGTAAGCCGCCACCAGGTTGTCTTGCATTTCCTGCAAACCTTGCAACACGGTTTGTTGGTACGCGATACCCGCTTCTTCCAATGCAGCGAGTGCACCGGCTTGTGCCGCTTTGCGCTGACCGCCGTCCACCAGATTCAAAGCCAGGCTCGGACCAAATGACCACAACAAGTTGGACGCACTCATCAAACCGCTCAAACTGCTGTTGCTATAGCCTGCACTTGCTGAAAAACTCAAGCTTGGAAAAAATGCCGCCTGGGCTGCACCCGCATTCGCTTGCGCCGCCAACACCCGTTGCTGGGCAGCGCGCACATCCGGGCGTCTTTGCAGCAAAGCAGCAGGCACCACATCGGGCAATTCGGGCAAGGCCGGCAGGTTCGCGTTGGCACTCAGGTTCAAGTCTCCCGGCGCTTGTCCGCTCAACACCGCCAAAGCATTTAGCAATTGCAAACGGTTGCTGTTGACATCGACGAGTTGCGCTTGTGTGCTGCTGAGTTGCAATTGCGCCTGTGCCACATCGGCGGCTGAGACCACGCCGGCTTCATAGCGGTAACGGGTCAATTGCAAAGCGCGTTCATACGCTGTTTGCGCTTGCGTCAATACATGCGCTTGTTGCTCGGCTGCGCGTATGGCCACATAGGTTTGCACCAGACTGGCTTGCGCCGACAAACGCGCCAGTGCCAAATCGTTTTGACTGGCTTTCACGCCTGCTTTGGCGGCGGTGGCCAAGGCATCTAAACGGCCCCAAACATCCCACTCCCATGTGACAGGCGCTGCGATGCTGACCGTGTTGGTTTGCTTGCTGGAACTTGTTTGTGAACGTGTGACCGCCGGGCTCAAAGACACGCTGGGAGAAAAACTGCTTTGCGCACTGGCCAGTGCCGCCTGTGCCTGCTTCACCTTGGCCGACATCAACTGCATATTCAAATTGCCTTGTGCCATGCGCTCCATCAAGCGGTTGAGTTCGGCGTCGTTGAACAAGGTCCACCATTGCGTGTCGATTTCTGCACCCGGCTGAATTTGCATTTCGCTCATGGCGGGCGCAGCCGGTAATTGAGCGGGCTTGAACCAACTGCCGCATGCTGCCAGAGTCAGGCAAACGCCGAGGGCGCTGAGCTGATGTATCCGGTGGTTCATGCCATGTGTCCAGTCATAAGTTTGAGATTGTGCCTGTCTGTGCTTGGCACACGCGGCCCCAGCACGCGCGCGCGCATACGCTCGAGACCGACAAACACAATCGGCGTGGTGTAGAGCGTCAACAACTGGCTCAGTAACAAGCCGCCTAAGACCGACAAGCCCAGCGGTTGTCGCATCTCGGCACCCACACCGTAAGCCAATGCCAAAGGAATCGCGCCCAGCATGGCGGCCGCCGTGGTCATCAAAATCGGGCGCAAGCGCAATTGGGCCGACAGGTAAATCGATTGCGCTGCACTGCGTCCGCCGCGTTGCGCATGCAAGGCAAAGTCAATCATCAATATCGCGTTCTTTTTGACGATGCCTATCAACAACAAAATTCCAATCATGGCGATCACGCTGAACTCGGTGTCAAACAACATCAGTGTGAGCAATGCGCCGACACCGGCAGACGGCAGGCTAGACAAAATCGTCAACGGATGCAGCAGACTTTCATACAACACACCTAACACCAGATACAGCGTGACCAAAGCAGCGAGCAACAACATGGGCTGGGTTTTCAATGATTTTTCAAATGCATTTGCTGTGCCTGCGAAACTGCCGCGCACCGACACCGGTAAATGCAATTGGTTGACGGTGTCGTTGATGGCCTCGGTGGCTTGCGACAAACTCACGCCCGGCGCCAAGCTGAAACTGAAAGTGTCCGACGGCACGCCTGCATCATGCGACACCGACAGCGAAGTGCCACTCATCACCACTTGCGCAAACGCTCGCAAAGGCACGGCTTGTCCTTTGTCATTGATGAATTGCAAACTGTCCAGCGATGAGGGGTTTTGCAAATAGTCAGCGGCGAGTTCAAGCACCACGCGGTATTGGTTCAGTGGGTTGTAAATCGTGCTGACCTGTCGTTGCGAGTAAGCGTTGGACAGCGTGTTGTCTATGCTGCGCATGCTCAAACCCAGCCTGGCCGCCGCATCACGGTCAATCACCAATGAGGTTTGTATGCCACGGTCTTCGTAAGCATTGTTGATGTCTTCGAGTTCTTTGAGCTTGGCCAAGGCGCGGCGGATTTTCGGTTCCCACTCGCGCAACTCGGACAACTCGTCGGCTTTGATGCTGTACTCGAACTGCGAATCGCTGCCGCGCGCGCCTATGCGCAAGTCCTGCACTGGCGTCATGAACAAACGCGCGCCCGGTTCTTTGGACAATTTGACGCGCAAGCGTTTCACCACTTCGTCAGCGCTGGCGTCGCGCTCATTGCGCGGTTTCAAAGTCATGAACATTTGCGCTGCATTGCGCTGGCTGTTGCCGGTAAAACCTGTGACGTTCAACACCGCCGGGTCGGCTTGCACAATCGCCAGCATGCTGTGCAAACGCTGTTGCATGGCCAGAAATGACGAGCTTTGATCGGCGCGTATGTAGCCATTGATGCGTCCAGTGTCTTGCTGCGGAAAAAACCCTTTGGGTATGGCGCGGTACAAACTGATGTTGAGACCTATGGTGGCGATCAACACCAGCCACATCAACCATTGGTGGCGCAACGCCCAGGCCAAGCTGCGCTGGTAGCCTCTGGCCAAACGCGAGGTGGCGCGTTTTTTTTCTGGCGGTGCAGGCTGGGCCGGCAACAACAAAGCACACATCATCGGCGTGGTGGTCAATGACACCAACAATGAAATCAAAATCGCCGAAGTCATGACGACAGCGAATTCATGGAACAAACGCCCCAGCACTCCTCCCATGAAAAGAATGGGAATGAACACCGCCACCAGCGACACGCTGATCGCCACCACCGTGAATCCGATATCACGACTGCCTTGCAACACCGCCTGTCGCAAAGGCATGCCGCGCTCGCGCAAGCGGGTGATGTGCTCGAGCACCACGATGGCATCGTCCACCACAAAACCGGTGGCAATCGTCAAGGCCATCAGACTCAAATTGTTCAAACTGAACTTCATCAAATACATGACAGCGCATGTGCCAGCCAGCGACAAGGGCACCGCTACCGCCGGTATCAAGGCCGTGCGCCAGCGCTTCAAAAACAAAGCCACCACCAAGATCACCAAGCCCATGGAAATGGCCAGCGACTTTTGAATCTCATTCAACGATGCGCGTATGGTGGGTGTGCGGTCTGACACCACTTCCATGGCCATGCCATCGGGCACATCTTTTTGCAGCGAAGGCAGCAAGCGACGCACCGCGTTCACGGCTTCAATCACATTCGCGCCCGGTTGTTGGTAGAGCACCAGCAACACCGCCGGTTTGCCTTGCGAGATGCCATCGGTGCGCACATCTTGCATGGCCTCGGTGACTTGAGCCACATCCTGCACACGCACCGCGCGGTTGTTCTGGTAGCGAATCACCATGCCTGCGTATTCATCAGGTGTGCGCGCCTGGTCATTGGCTTCAATTTGCCAAGACTGTTGTTCGTCTTCCACCATGCCTTTGGGCCGGTGTGCATTGCCTGCTACCAAAGTCTGTCGCACATCTTCCAGCGAAATGCCATAAGACGACATGCGCTCGGGTTGCACTGCCACGCGCACCGCTGGCAGCGCACCGCCGCCTATGCTGACCTGACCCACACCATCAACTTGAGACAAGCGCTGCACCAGCACGGTGGACGCCAAATCCACCATATCTGCGCGCGAATGACTTTGCGAAGTCAGCGCAAGAATCAGCATCGGACTTTCCGCCGGATTGACTTTGCGGTAGGTGGGTCGCCCGGGCATGCCGGTAGGTAACAAGGTTTGCGCCAGATTAATAGCGGCTTGCACATCGCGTGCCGCGCCGTTGATATCGCGCTCCAAATCAAATTGCAAACTGATGCGGGTGCTGCCTTGGGATGACGAAGAGGTCATCTCATTCACACCGGCAATGCTGCCTAATGCGCGCTCAAGCGGTGTGGCCACGGTGGCGGCCATGGTCTCGGGACTGGCACCCGGCAAACTGGCTTGCACAGAAATCGCCGGGTAGTCCACTTGCGGCAAAGGTGCCACTGGCAACAATCGGTAGGACAACACACCGGCCATTGCCACACCCAAACTCAGCAGCGTGGTGGCCACAGGCCGTGCAACAAACACCGCCGACAGATTCATGGCTTGGTAACCGCCAAACGCTTTGTCGTTAAGCGTTCAAACAACAAATAAATGACGGGTGTGGTGAACAAGGTCAGCCATTGGCTGACGATCAAACCACCAACCAAAGTCACGCCCAATGGATGGCGCAACTCGCTGCCCACACCCGTGCCCAGCATCAAAGGCAAGGCTCCGAGCAAGGCGCACAAGGTGGTCATCAAAATAGGTCTGAAGCGCAGCAAACAGGCTTGCTCAATCGCTTGGCGCGGTGACAAGCCTTGACGGCGCTCGGCGTCTAGCGCGAAGTCGATCATCATGATGGCGTTTTTCTTGACGATGCCAATCAACAAAATAATGCCGATGACGGCGATCAAACTGATGTCGAGTCGTGCCAGCCACAGCGCCAGCAAGGCACCCAAAGCAGCCGAGGGCAGCGTGGACAAAATCGTCACCGGATGGATATAACTTTCATACAGCACACCAAGCACGATGTACATGGTGACCACTGCCGCCAACACCAGCCACAAACTGTGGGTCAAAGACGCTTGAAACGCTAGTGCCGCACCTTCAAACCGCGACTCTATGCTGTCGGGCACTTGGTCTTGCTCGCGCATTTGCTGCCAAGTCTGTTCAATCGCAGCCACGGCCTCACCAAGAGATGCATTCTCCGAAGGCTTGAACGACAAAGTCACCGCCGGAAACTGGTTCACATGCACTTGGCTTAAAAGCGCCGCGCGTTCTTCCAAGGTCGCCACGCTACTCAGCGGCACTTGTGCGCCGCTGACGGACGGCACAGTCAACCGCGCCAATGCTTGCGGCCCCATGCGTTCTTTGGCATTGACTTCAAGCACCACGCGGTACTGGTTGCTTTGCGTGAAGATGGTTGACACCAAGCGTTGACCGAAGGCGTTGTAGAGCGCGTTGTCTATAGCTGCCACGCTCACGCCCAAACGGCTAGCAGCATCTCTGTCTATGCGCACATAAGCCTGCAAACCTTGGTCTTGAAAATCACTGGCGACTTCTGCTAAGGCCGGGTGTTGCCGCAGTTGCGCGAGCAGCCGCTGCGACCACAGGCCCAGCGCTTCGTGGTCCGGGCCGCTGAGCAAAAAACGGTACTGGGTGCGCGCCACGCGGTCTTCCAAACTCAGGTCTTGCAAAGGCTGCAAATACATGTGCATGCCGCTGATGCCGTCGGCAGATTGCGACAAGCGTTGCAGTATGTCGGCCAGCGGCGCATCGCGTTGCGATTTGGGCACCAAATTCAAAGTCATGCGTCCGGCGTTCAAGGTGGTATTCGGCCCATCGACCCCGATGAATGAACTCAGGCTTTGCACCGCCGGGTCTTTCAACAACACCGCCGCCAGTGCTTGTTGACGTTCTGACATGGCGGCAAACGAGGTTGACTGCGTGGCCTCGGTGATGACTTGCACCGCGCCCGTGTCTTGCACCGGGAAAAAGCCTTTGGGCATCCACACATACAAAGCCACGGTCATCAATACTGTCAAACCAAAGACAGCCAAGGTTTGCAACGGTCTGTTAAGCACTCTCTGCAAGCCTGCGGCGTAACGGTTGATGCACCACTGCAACCAAGGTGGCGTGTGCAAACTTTGCGCGTTGGCGGCTGTCACCGGGCGCAACACATACGCACACATCATTGGTGTGAGGGTCAACGACACCACGGCTGAAATGAGGATCGCTACCGCCAGCGTGATGGCGAATTCATGGAACAAGCGCCCCACCACATCGCCCATGAACAGCAGCGGTATCAACACCGCCACCAAAGAGAATGTCAGTGAAATGATGGTGAATCCGATTTGTCTCGCGCCTTCCAGCGCCGCTTGCAAAGGCCGCATGGGTTTGTGCGGGTCTTGCAAATAGCGCGCGATGTTTTCGATCATGACGATGGCGTCGTCCACCACAAAACCGGTGGCCACCGTCAACGCCATCAAGGTCAGGTTGTTGATAGAAAAACCGGCCAGGTACATGACACCGAATGTGCCTACCAGCGACAAAGGCACGACCACCGCAGGAATCAAGGTTGCAGCTGCACTGCGTAAAAACAAAAAAATCACCATCACCACCAACGCGATGGACAACAGCAATTCGAATTGCACATCACGCACCGAAGCGCGTATGGTGACCGTGCGATCGGTCAGTACCTGCACATTCACACCCGGCGGCATGGCTTCGCGCAACAGGGGCAGTTGTTGTTGGATACGCTCGACTGTCTCAATCACATTCGCGCCGGGTTGGCGTTGTATGTTGACGATGATGGCGCGCTTGTCATTCGCCCATGCCGCGAGCCGGTTGTTTTCAGGCGCTTGCACGATGTCGGCCACATCGCCAAGTCGCAGCGGATTGCCTCTCACATAAGCCAACACCATGCGCTCGTAGTCTTTAGGTGAACGCAGTTGGTCGTTGGCATCCAAACTGGACGCACGCGCCGCGCCATCGAAATTGCCTTTGGCCATGTTCACGTTGGACAAATTGATGGCGTTGCGCACATCTTCCAGCGACAAACCCGCTGCAGCCAAGGCTTGCGGATTGACTTGCACACGTACCGCAGGGCGTTGTCCACCCGCAATGCTGACCAGACCCACGCCGCTGACTTGCGACAAGCGCATGGCCAAACGGTTTTCCACCAGATCGTGGATCAAGGTCATAGGCATGTCGTCGGCGCTGACCGCCAGCGTCATGACGGGTGCATCCGCAGGATTGACTTTGCTGTAGCCCGGCGGCATGGGCAAGTCTGTCGGTAAAAAACTGGCGCTGGCGTTGATCGCGGCTTGCACTTGTTGCTCGGCCACATCCAAAGGCAACTTCAAGGAAAAACGCAGCGTGATGACAGACGCACCGCCCGAACTGACCGAGGTCATCAAGGCCAAGCCCGGCATTTGGCCGAACTGCCGCTCCAGCGGTGCGGTGACAGACGCGGTCATTACCTGCGGACTCGCACCCGGGTACAAGGTGCTGACTTGTATCGTCGGGTAATCGACTTGCGGCAGCGAGGCCACTGGCAACAAGCGGTATGCCAAAGCACCGGTGAGTAACAAAGCCAGCATCAACAGCGACGTGGCAACCGGTCGCAGTATGAACAACCGCGACAGGTTCATGGTTTGGCGGCTTTCACCACCTCGACCTTGCTGCCGGAGCGCAAACGGTCAGCGCCGTCGGTGACCACGCTGTCGCCTTCTTTCAATTCATCGGACTGAATCGCTTGTCTGTCGTCTTGCACGGCGGACAATTGCACAGCCACCGATTTGACCGTGCCGTCGTCTTGCACCACCAACACAAAATTGCCTTGTGAACCGCGTTGCACAGAGGCTGTGGGCACGACCAGTGTGTTTTTCAATGTGTCGAGTTGCAACTCGATTTGCGCGAATTGGTTGGGGAACAACTGACCATCTCGGTTGTCCAAAGCGGCTTTGAGTTTCAAGGTGCCGGTGGCCAGATCGATGGCGTTGTCGGTGGTGCTGACACGGCCTGCGGCCAATTTTTGTTTGTGCTCACGGTCCCAGGCTTGCACCGCCAACGCCTGACCGGATTTGAGTTTGCGCATGATCAAGGGCACATGCATTTCCGGCACCGCAAACACCACGGCCATAGGTTGGGTCTGGGTGATGGTGACCAAACCATTGGCGTCTCCTGCGCGCACCAAACTGCCTAACTCGGCTTGCTTCAAACCCAATCGACCGCTGATGGGCGCGGTCACACGTGTGTAGGACAACTGCAAACGTGCTGAGTCCAATTGCGCTTGATCGGCTTGCACCGTGCCCTGCAGCTGCGACACCAGCGCGGCTTGGGTTTCCACTTGCTGTCTGGCAATCGCGTCTTTTTTCAACAGGTCTTGGTAACGCTGTAAATCCAGTTGCGCGTTCAGCAATTGCGCGTTGTCGCGCGCCAGTTGGCCCAGCGCCTGATTGAGTTGCGATTCGAAAGCGCGCGCATCAATCTCGGCCAGCAATTGCCCTGCTTGGACTAGCTGTCCTTCGGTGAAACGCAAAGTTTTCAGCACACCGTCCACCTGAGAACGCACCACCGCCGTGTTCATAGCCGTCATGGTGCCCAGCGCTTGCACGGTGATTTGCATGTCCATGCGTTTGACTGGGGCGGTGCTCACCGGTGTGGGCTTGCCGCCGCCCTCGCCCATGTCTTTGTTACCGGGTCTGCCACCGCTGTATTTGGCTTTATCGCCGGACTTGCCCTTGGTGTTGTCTGCGGCTTTGTCAGCGGCATTGCTTGAACCGGTCACATACTGTTGCCACAGCGATTGAATATCTGCAAAGCGCCACAAACCGGCACCTACCACCAGCAGCAAAACGGCTGTGTATGCCAAGTGTTTGAAACGCAGTGTTTGAAAAAAAGACATAAGTCAGTAAAGCCTTGAAACTGATTGGATAAACATATTAACCCTGTCAGAGCATACGGGCGATGAAGGCGCAGACCATGCTCAAAATGAGTGTGGTGGTGAGGGGAATGAAGAACTCTTTACCAAACAGGGTGAAGCGGAAATCGCCCGGCAAACGGCCAAAACCCAGTTTGCTCAACCAAGGCGTCACGCCTTGTATCAAAAGCAAGACCAGAAAAACCACCAGCACCCAACGAATCATGTGTCAGCCTATAAACGGTGCGATCTGTCGCCTTGCACAAAACCCATGGGCTCCCAGGGTTCGCCTGCCCCCAGCGCCATCACTTTGAACAACTCACCCATTTCATGGTCTTGTATCAACATCTGCGCCTGCTGACGCTCCACCACAGACGCATTCTCCAGCAAACCCAGCATTCCGCTGTTGATGAGGAAATGCCCCTGACTGGCATAGCCCAGACAATGCAGGCCCGCGTCCTGTGCGGCCAAAGCCATGGCGGTGAAATTCACATGCGCGGTGATGTCTTTGCGCCCGATATCGCTCAAGGGGTCGGCGTCGCTGCGGTGGTCTTGGTGGCACATGAGTGTGCCCATGTGCCTTTGCACATGGTAATACTCATGCTCAGGAAAACCGTAATCCATGAAAAACGCCGCGCCGGTTTGCAAACGCTCCCCCAGACTGTGCATAAAAGCTTGCGCTTGCAAATGGATTTCACACAAATAATCATGTTCACCCTCAATCGGGCAAGGCGGTCTGAGGTCGGTGGGTTGGTCATGCCAGACGTAGCGTTGCGCGCTTTCGTCCCAAGCCACGCCGCGTTCATGCCAAACGCTTTTGTTTCTGTGTAGTAATTTCACTGGCATTGCATCTAACACCTCGTTGCCAACGACCACTGCGTTGATTTGCTCGGGAAATGCATCCAACCATTGCACTTTGTGTGCGTGGGCTTGGAGTTTGTCGGCTTGTTGCTCCCGCAAATGCGCAGACACCTCAACGATGTCATAACGCGCGATGCTGTCACCCAAGCTTTCAAGCAATTGCAAAGCCAGGCTGCCGTCGCCCGCGCCAAATTCCATCACTTTTTGAAGTTTGCAGTGCTGCAAGGCTTCATCCACACTGCGCGCCAAGGCTTTGCCGAAATAAGGGGACACCAGCGGGGCTGTGACGAAATCGCTGCCGCCGGAAGGCATGCGGCCCAAAGGTTGACTGCGGGCACTGTAATAACCGGCGCCTGGCGCATACAGTGCCAGTGCCATGAACCTGTCAAACGGCAACCAGCCTGCCTCCGCCTTTAACCGCGCCTGCAGCAGGCGGTGCAGGTCTGTCGCTAAACTCACTGGCTGTTCATTCATTGTGTCCATTGTCCAACATGTCTTCTGCGGTCAAGCCTTCTTATGTGCCGACGGTGCTGGTCACCGGCGCGGGCAAACGCCTAGGCCGCGCCATTGCGCTGGGTCTGGCCGCCGCTGGCTGGCGCGTGGCCGTGCATTACCGAGGGTCTGTAGCTGAAGCCGAACAAACCGCCGCTGAATGCGCAGCTTTGTGTGCGGGTGCTCAATGCTTTGCCGCGGACCTGTCCGATGACAAACAAACCCAAGCCTTGGTGCACACGGTAGTTGAGCGCTTCGGCCATGTGGATGCGGTGGTCAACAGCGCCGCCTTGTTTGAACACGACAGCGCCGAGAGTTTCAGCTACGCCATGCTGCAAAAACACATGCTGACCAACACGGCTGCGGCCGTCATGCTGGCGCAACAACTCCACGTGCATGCATGCGCGCGCAATGGCACCGGCGTGGTGGTCAATATGCTGGACCAGAAGCTGTGGAATTTAAACCCCGATTTTTTAAGCTATACCCTCAGCAAAGCCTCTCTGGAAACCGCCAATACCGTGTTGGCCAAAGCACTGGCACCGCAACTGCGGGTGGTCGGTGTGGCGCCAGGCCTGACCTTGACCAGCCACATGCTCAGCGACGAAAAATTTCAAGACCTGCACAAACTCTCGCCGTTGGGCCGTTCTTCTACGGTTGAAGACGTGGTGGCCACTGTGCTTTTTGTGCTGAACAACCAGTCCATCACCGGCACCACCATCTTGGTTGATGGCGGTCAACACCTGATGCCTTTTGAGCGCGATTTTTCGCTGATGTGACATGAACACACCACAACACGGCCACCGCACACTGTCGCTCTCGGGTTTGCGCTTCAAAGCCAACCTAGGCATATTGCCGCACGAGATCAACGCGCCGCAACCGATTCAAGTGGATGCTGAACTCAACCTCGGCCCGCAAGACTTGCTGCCCAGCGACGACGACATCAGCAATGTGCTCGACTACCGCAAGTTCAGACAAATCATCATCAACGAATGCACGGCAGAACATGTGAATTTGCTCGAGACCTTGATCGGCAAGTTGTCGCACCGTTTGATGTTGCTGCCGGGCGTGATCGGCGTGCGGGTGAAAATAGCGAAATTAGAAATTTTTGATGATTGTGAAGTGGCAATCCGCATGGAGGCAGGCCAATGGTGATGACAACAATAGAACGCGAAACCCAAAAACTGGAAAAACGGCTGTGCCGCCAAGTGGGTGAGGCGATTGTGCAATTCAACATGATCGAAGAAGGCGACAAGGTCATGGTGTGCGTGTCCGGCGGCAAAGACAGCTACAGCATGCTGGACATTTTGCTCAAGATGCAAATGCGCGCGCCGATTGATTTTGAGATCATCGCAGTCAACCTGGACCAAAAGCAACCCGGTTTTCCAGAGCATGTGTTGCCCGAATACCTCAAAAAAATCGGTGTGCCTTTTCGCATCGAAAACCAAGACACGTATTCCATCGTCAAAAGCAAAATCGCCCCCGGCAAAACCATGTGCAGCTTGTGCAGCCGTTTGCGCAGAGGCATTCTTTATCGCTTAGCCGATGAAATCGGTGCCACCAAAATTGCTTTAGGTCATCACCGTGACGATATTTTGCAAACGCTTTTTCTCAATATGTTTTTTGGTGGCCGTCTCAAAAGCATGCCGCCGAAGTTGATGAGCGACACCGGCCGTCATATCGTCATTCGTCCGCTGGCTTTTGTCGCCGAGCGCGATTTGGTGCGCTGGGCTGCGCACCGCGAATTCCCCATCATTCCCTGCACACTGTGCGGCAGCCAAGACGGTTTGCAGCGGCAAGTGGTGGGCCAAATGCTGCGCGATTGGGAAAAGAAGTTTCCAGGTCGCATTGAAAACATGTTTGCCGCTTTGCAAAATGTGGTGCC
>JACCEC012843632.1_pt1 | contig 14914 bp, 12 predicted proteins | sample 7450121 | NCBI WGS metagenome assembly JACCEC01 (sample SAMN15323455, study PRJNA562643) | freshwater metagenome | isolation source: river surface water | place: USA:Blue River Watershed | collected 2017-08-18 | reverse complement strand
GCATGAAATGGCTGAACGAAAGAAAAAAATGGGATCCAAGGCTCCCGCTGCGACGCGAGCCGTGAGTGCCGATGGCGGGCTGCGCAAACGCGGACGTCCCAAAAAAACCGCGGGTATTGAATCGCCAACCAACATCAGTCATGATGCCCAAGGCGAAGTAGTGGCGCGCCAAGCCCCCAAAGCCGAAGCCCAGTTGCAGCAAAATTTAGCGCAACGCCCGGCCGCCTCGATGAGTGCACCAGTGCGGATTTTTCAGATTTATTACGAGACTTGGCAACGCGAATTACTCGACCCCAACTTCATTCCTTTGGACAATAGCAAAACCACCACCGAGCTCATGGAGTTTGGGGTCTTTGAGCGCTTAGCCAAAAGTGATTATGTGAAAGGTGCGCAGTTGTGGGGAGCGCTGTCGTGGCGTTTTACCGAACGCACCGGGATGAGTGGTGCCGATTGGCTCAAAGCAATGCTTGATCACCCTGGTGCCGATGTGTACTATTGCGATCCTGTGCCCTACAACGAAGCGTTGTTTCATAACTTCTGGCTGCAAGGCGAAACCGCTCACCCCAAATTTTTTGCGCTGTGCCAAGCGGTCTTTAAAGCCACCGGTTTACCAGAAGAAGAGCTCACTGCGCTCTTGCCCTCGGACCAATTTTCGGCTTCGAACTACTTTGTCGCGACCCCAAAATTTTGGCAAGCGTATTTGGCTTGGATCAATCAGTTCTTAAGTCTGGCCAATAAAAAATTACCACCCAATATTCGCGATCTCATGCACTCGAAGATGGCCGATGATCGGGATTTGCATAAAGGCGCGACCTATGTGCCGTTTATTGTTGAGCGCCTCTTTCCGGTTTTTATGAAAACCGCTGGCAAGGGCCTCAAAGGGCATAAGATTGCCTTGCCCGAGCGCGAGCGCGAACTCAATGTGCACTTAAAGCTATTGCGTGAGATGAAGGATGTGGCGCATCGCACCAAGTCGGCATGGCTTGCGGCCTGTTGGGTGAACTACCGCAACCTGTACCTAACCCAAACGCAGGGCAAGGATTGGTGCGCAAAGTATTTGCGCACCATTACGCCCACTGACATTAAATTTAGCTAAATCGCACTACCGGTTTGCACGACGCGTTGCGCCATGCCTTGTTTTTAAAACCGCACCCCACCGTAGATGCGAAACTGCGCGCCACCTTTTTCCATTTGATAGGCGATGGTGCCATAAAAGAGGCCTTTGGAGACATTCACGCCGGTAATCGCTTGGTAGGTCGAGGGGTAGACGCTTGGTGCTTGACCGGCCACCGAATACGTTTGGCTATTAAAGATTTGATAGAGCGTCACAAACGGGCTAAAGCCGGGTTGGTCATAAGCAAGCGTAGCCCCCACTTTGGTTTGGTACAAATAACTGGTGAGCGGATTGTTGACCGTGTTGTTGCTGGAGGTATAGCCCGCTAAGTAATCGCGGTAGTAGGTAAAGTTTGCGCGCGGTGTTATAAACCACCGACCCCACTCGCTGCGATTGGAAAGACCCGCCGAGGCAAAAAAACGATTGGCATTGGTGTTACCGTTGCCATAGGTCGAAGAACTGGTGCTCGGTTGCGACGAGCCAAAGCCCGCGCTCCAATCGGTCATCCACGCATTATTGATTTGATAGACGAGATACGGCGAGACCGTGACCCCCGTGCTTTTGTAGGTGCCGCCGTTGTAGTTGGTGTGCGAGCTCGTACTATCCCCCGCTACGGAGACACCGGCGATCATGACATCATCAAAGTTGTACTCGGCACCGGCTAGGGCGAGCGCTACCGTTCCGTTGGAGGTGTAGGGGTTGATGGTGTTGCGAAACGTGGTGACCACGGGGGTGGCCCATAAGCTCCAATTGCTGCTATCGCCTGCGGCAATGCCCGAGCCCGAAGGTGCGGACGGTTGCCCTTGCCCTAGGCGAAACCGAAACGTCCCCGAACCCGCAAACGGGTTTTGGGTAATGACATTATTAATCGCTTGGGCAGTGGCCAGACTTGCGGCACGGGCCGGCACCGCATTATTGGCATTGGTATCGGAGGCTTGGGCATGCACGTGCGGCGCTGCCACCCAAAAACCCAACAGCGCAATGAGCCCCACACAGCTTAGCGACGAGCGCGAAAGCGGGCGCGCGCGCGGTGATTGTGGGGGCGAAACGACCCCGAAATGCATCGGCTTAGTTATTGATTTTAGAATGATTTTTCTAATCTCCGGTTATTTGGAGTATAGCCATAAAGCGGGTTTGCGCCCCTCATGGTTTGTACCAAGAGGGGCTTCACCGCTCGGTGGTATTGGATGGGGGCGTAACTCTTTTTAAGGACGCTTGGGGCACGAGCGCGCAAGCAAGGTGGGCCATTGTTCGGCCCAGGGTGTGCGGTGATCGAACTTAGCAAGGACATGCACCTGGGCCCGATCACCGAGCGCGCGCCATGGGTAGCTTCCAATCGCTTGGGGCGGGACCACCCGATCGGCTTGCCCATACCAATGGGTTTGGGGGACTGCGCGCAAGGCGGCCAAGCGCGCTGGGTTGCGCGATTGCGACAGGGGGCTCACCCCGTGGCCCGAGGTCCAGGCCGTGATGTCAAGGGGCGCCGCAACAGTGATCAAGCACTCGACCTCCAAGCGCTCTTGCGCAATGAAGGTGGCAATCACGCCCCCGCCCGAGTAGCCAATCAATCGCACCTGCAGGGGTGGAGGGTTTGCGAAGCGGGCTTGCCGATCGCTTTCGATTTGTTGGATGGCGCTGCCAAGCGCATTTTGCATGAGCGCAATTACCGTATCGCCATAGCGCGCCGCTTGCCACCATTGGGGATCGCAGGCCATACGTTCTTCTTCCTTAAGGTACTGGCAAGGGCGACCCAAATACACCACCCAATCGGCTGGGTCGGCATGGGCTAGGCGGGCCGCGAGCGGATCGGTGGGGGTGGGGTCGCTCGGGGCCTGGGTGCGATCGCGCCACGCGGCGCCATCGCCCTCAATGTAGATCGAGACGATGGCAGGCGCTCCCAAAGCCCGATCGGGTTTGGCTGGTATCGCGGGGGATCGCCAAAACCCCACCACGGGGGCGGGGAGCATTAAGGACTCAAAGGCGGGGGCGGAGTGGGCGAGTGTGCCCAAAGCCGGTGGGGCAGTAAAGACGCTTGGGACGCGCGGCGCGGCGCATGCCCCAAGCGCTAGGCCAATGGCAATGCCTAGGAGCTGGCCCCACAGCCGAGCCAGCACACTCTGGAATCGAGCGCTCACCAAGGCAATGCGGTTAATGGAATGCGGCGAGCCGTGGGCTAGCGCATCGGGATGCGCGGTGCGGTGAGTTGGTTGATGAGGGCATCAAAGCCGCCGGTTTGCACAAAGGCCGGACGATCGCGCAAGACCTGCAAGCGTTTTTCTCCGGGCAAGAGCGTGGCGGGGGTAAAGCCAGTGAGCTCTTTATCTACGACGGTGCTCTCACCGGTATTGAGCGCCATTTGCACACTGCCATCGTGCACGTAGTTATACACTCCGGCGCGGTCTTTGCGACCCTCGGGCACAATCGCCAGTTCAATATCCGTTCCCCGAATCCCAATCGTGGCCGTGCCCGCTTCGTATTTCACATTCTCGGGCTGGGCTTTACCGATCTGACCAGAGACCGCGCGCAAGGTACCGGCGACCACACTGGTCTTGGCATTGTCACTTGGTTTATTGTCAAACTGAAACGCATCGATCTTCACTTTGCTCTCGGCGCGTACTAAGAGCGAGGAGTTGTCTTTCATGCGCACCATCACCTGTGCGTCTTTGCCAGTGCTAATCGTATCGCCCACACTCACCACATCATCGCGCTTGAGGTCTTTGGTTTGATTGCTTGCGGAGGTGAGCGTGGCTTGGCCGCTGAGGCGACTGACTTTTCCCGCCTCTTGGGCGCTGACCCCAAGGCTGCAGGCGAGGCCCAGTAAAAAAACTAGAAAGCGAAATGGCAAGCGAGGGTTAGGGCGCATACGAACTCCTTGGCAAGTAATGGTCTTTCATCGTAAACGGAGTTGGACCATCTGCCAACTCCGTTTTATTTGGTATCAAATTTACTCACCCCATCCCAATTCGCTGGTGGTGGATTCTCGCGCCAGTGGGCGATGCGGGTGCGGTAGAGGGCGTAGAGGGTGCTCTCAGGCTCAGCCGCTTGCAATGCAATGAGACCATGCTCGGCGGCTTGCCAGTGTTGCGCGCGGTAGTCACTAAGGACCACTTGCCACTGCGCAATGCGATTACGTAACTCGCTCGCCAGTTCATGCTCAAGGGCGAGCGGCTCATAAATGCGAATTGGATTGTCTTTGCCTTTGACGCGCACAATGTCGATCTCGCGATAGGCAATGCCGTAGCTTGCCGCTTGCGTGACTTCGCTTACCAAAATGGGTACGCCATAAATGCGCGTGATGCCCTCGAGGCGCGAACCCAAATTCACGGCGTCCCCCATCACGGTATAGGCCTTGCGAATCTTCGAGCCCATATCGCCCACCGTCATCTCACCGCTACTTAAGCCAAGCCCGACGTGAATCGCTGGCCAACCGCGTTTGGCGTAGTCGGCTTGGAGCGCTTGCAATTTGCGCTGCATGCTTAAGGCGGCAATCACCCCGTGGGTGGCGTGGTCGGGGTCATCAAGCGGCGCGCCCCAAAACGCCATGATCGCATCGCCGATGTATTTATCGAGGGTGCCGCCGTGGGAGCGAATCGTCGCGCTCATTTCGGTGAGGTACTCATTGACAAAGGCGGTGAGTTCTTGCGGACTTAGGCGCTCGGAGATCGAGGTAAAGCCGACAATGTCGGCAAACAAAACGGTGAGCTGCGCTTTTTTGGCAACCATCGAGTACTGCAAGGGATTCTCGGCCATTTTCTCGACCAACTCGGGGGGCACGTAGCTGCCAAATAAGTCAGCGAGTTGGCGTTTGTGGCGCGATTCCACAAAATAGCCATAGGCAATATTGCCTACATAAATCCCCACGATCAAAATGAGAAGGCTCGCAATCGGCATCGCAAAGCCGGCTTGCCACAAAGCGATATTGGCACTGACCACGAGCCCGAGGCTTGCGATAAGCGCGATCGCACTCGGTATCGCCCCCATAAACGCCATGGTCAAGGTGAGCGCAATCCCAAGAAGCGCGAGCGCGAGCACTTCGCCTGCGAGCATGAACGGCGGAATCGATTTTAGGCCGCCGCGCTCCACATCGAGCATGCCGGCGATCAAATTGGCGTGAACCTCAACGCCAGGGTAGAGGCCACTGACTGGGGTGGCGCGTAAATCCGCGAGTCCTGGGGCGGTGGTTCCCACCAACACAATTTTGCCCTGCAGCGCTTCTTTGGGAACCGTTTTGGTGTAGACGTCCGCTAGCGATAGGTAGGCAAAGCTGTGCGCACGTCCTCGAAAGGGCACTAGGGTATTGGTTCCCAGCCCCACGGGAATGGTAAGACCATCCACGCGAATGCCTTCAATCGGCGCAGCATTGCCGGTTTTGGGATCGGTCGCCGGCTCGAGCTGGGCCCCTGGAATGCGCGCTGGAAAGGTACCCACTTGCTCTTGGCCCGGTTTGCTTTGGGCACGGTAGAGGCGAAACATCGCCAGCGACAGGGACTCGTAGTAATCGTTTTGATACTGCGCAATTAAGGGGACGCGGCGAATCACCCCATCGGTATCCACGGTGGGATTAAAGTGCCCAGCTAAGGGTGCGGCAAAGGAAATTTTTTCCAGGTTGGCGCCATAGCCTTTGCGTAGGGCAAACTGGGTTTGACGCCCAGCCAGATCGTCTTTGACAAAGAGGGGCTCGGGTAAGGTGCCAATCTCGGTGGCATCTTGATTGGAATTAAAGTAGTAACCCAGCACCACCGGACGATTCTCAAGCGCTTGGGCAAAGATGGCGTCGTAATCCAAGCGCTTGGCGAGCGAATTGACGGTGCTGGCAAATTGCGCATCCCCCTTGAGTTCGTTTTTGGATAATTGCTGTAAGACGGCAAATCCAGAGCTGGTGTCGGGCTCGGCCCAAATCACATCAAAGCCCAATAAGCGGATTTGATAGTGCTCAAAGAGGGTGTCGATGATGCCTGCCATTTTGTTGCGACTCCATGGCCAGCGACCGAGTTCGGGTGTGATTAAACTTTTTTCATCGACATCGACAATCACGATGCGCTCATCCACTCCCCCGGGCATGGTCCATTGCAGCCGGGCGTCGTAAAAAATATTGTCGACCTGATCAATGAATTTGATCGGCATCACCCCGAGGGTTTGCAAAAGCAAGATCACCGTAAGCCCCACGCCAATGGCCAAGCGCGGCGCATGCTTGCGCCATTCTGAGCGCGTGGGGAGAAAAGAAATGCGTCGCATGATGGTTTGGTGTTGGGAAAAAATCCCTTGGTAAACTAAGGTATGGTAACACTGCGCAAGCGAGTTAAAGACCTGAAATGGCGGCATCCATTCCACCCCTAAGCGTTGGCGTCCCCGGGCCAAAAGAGCACTCAAGCGCTGCGCTTGAGCCCGCCATTGCGCTGCTCGATACCTGGCTTATGCAATTGCAAACCGCAAACCCGAAAGCAAAGCCGGCGCTCTTAGAGGAGTATTTGGCGAACTGCAATCCCCCAACGCAGAGCTTTGCAACCCTGGTGAGCGCCCTTTGTCAGACGCGGTTGTGGTGCTCCTTCGTGGTTGCCGATAATCCCTACCCAGCACTTTGCCAAGCGTTGGCTAGCGCAGTCGAGCGCGCATCGCAGGCGATGGTCTGCGAACCCGCTTACCATTCGCGCAGTCACTTTAAGGATGTGTGCCTTGCCCTGAGTGCCTTAGCAAGTCAAGCGCAGGCGCTTGGTGAGCAAGTAGCGCCTGAGCGGAATTGGCAACTGGGTGCGGAAGATTGGTGGGTCTTGTTTTTTTGTGCGATTGCCCATGATTACGGGCATCCGGGGACGCGCAATCGAACACCCTTTGAATTGGAAAAGTATGCGGTGGAGTTGACCCAATCGTTTTTATTGGAGGTTAACTACCCACTATTAAAGACCAAATCCTTAATGGCCGATGTGGAGTCGATCGTGCTGGCCACTGATCCACGCCATTTTGAAATGCTCAGAGCCCGCATGCACGATCCGAAACAACCCGCCACGCGCATTGAACGGATGAGCATGGTATTGGTCGAAGCGGATCTCTGCGCGAGTGCCCTCCCGCAGCGTGGTCTGGAGTTAGGTTTGCAATTGGCTAAAGAATGGGAGGGCGAGGATATGGCGCTCGCGCACATGGTCAAAAGTCCAGCAGGGCGCACCCGCTTTTTAGAAAGCATTGCGTTTTATAGCCCTTACGCTCAACACCTGCAGCTTGAGCGCGCCCGCACACAATCTATTTTGGAACTCAAGGGCCACTAGCGATGTCAACCCCGATCGATAACATCCCCTTTTTTAGGGGGTTAGCCCTGCCTAGTTTGATGACCATCATGAAGGTCACTAAGACCGTCGAAATGGAAAAGGGCAAAAATTTATTTAATCAAGGCGATGATGCCGATGGGCTTTATGTGCTGCTCTCGGGCAAAATGCAAGTCTATATTTTTAGTGGGCACGTGGGCGGGACCACCAAGGTGCTCGCCGAATTAGGCCCCGGTCAATACGTCGGCGAGTTTGGTTTGATCGATGGCGATAAACGCTCGGCTTCGGTGCGCATGAGCGAAACCGGAGAAGTCTTGTTTTTGCCGGCCGTTGCTTTTGCGGTGGTGATGGACAGTCAACCGACCGTGGCGCAGGCGGTCTGTGACTATTTGTGCGAAAAGGTCTCGACCCTACCGCGGGTCTCTTGGACTTCGCCAAAGGCACAATGGATCCACGATAAAAGCATTAAGCCAAGCTTAAGTAATATGAAAATTTTGTGCCAGATTATGCGTGAGCACAATAAACAAACTGCGATTGCACAAAAAGGATAAGTGCGCGTGGAACAAAATATTGATTACGGTCTGATTCAGGAAATTCCGTTTTTTAAAAATCTCAAGACCAATGATTTACTGTGCATCATGCGCTACACCAAGATGCAGTCGTTGGCTTATGGGGAATATTTATTTAGCCAAGACGATACGCCCGATGGGCTTTACGTCCTCCTCTCTGGCAAATTAAAAGTGAGTATGTTTGGCAGCAAAGTGGGCGACCCTTCAATTCAATTAGCCGAGGTGATGCCGGGTCAGTATGTGGGCGAGTTCGGAGTTTTTGATGGGCAACCGAGGTCTGCCTCGGTGAGTGCCTTAGAGTTTAGTAAGGTCTTATTTTTGCCCGCCAAAGCATTTGAAGTCATTTTGATTACGCAGCCATTGATCGCTCAATTGGTCATGAATAATTTGTGCGAACTAGTGGTTAAGCAACCGCGTTTGAAGATTTCTAATGCCAAAGTTTGGGACTTGATCAAAAGTAAACAACTTGAGGCTAATCTTAAGAATATGCGAACTCTCTCCGAGATCATTCGTGAAAATAATAAAACGGTCGCGCAAGCTCAAAGCACCGCAAAAGGGATACGCACTCGGCCAGCCTAACGGGGCGCTTACTCGCGAACTTGCAACAAATCGCTGTTGGTATGGCGCAGGCGGGCGGCAATTGCGAGCGCTAAACAGGTCATCACTTGGGTATTGAGGGCTGGGTGATGAGCACTAATGCGATCAAAATCGTCACGGCTGATTACCAAGAGTTCAACATCGGTTTGGGCGTAGGCGTCCGCAGAGTGGGGCTGAAGATCCAAAAAAGAAATCTCGCCAAAAAATTGCCCGCGCCCCAAGGTTGCTAGATGCAAAATTGCGTTTCCACCCAATGGCAGGGTAATTTTAATTTGCCCAAGGGCAATGAGCATTAATTCATTACCGGGACTATTGGCTTTAAAGATGCAGGTATTAGCCGCAACTTGGCGGCGGGTGATGCAGGCACTTAATTGGGCAATGGTCTGGGCGTCCAAGCCAGCAAAAATTTCAAATTCCCCCAAGGAGAGGGGTCGGGGTTGGGCGAAAAGTAAGCCCTGTTTTTCTAAAATATGATTTTCAATCCACTCAAGCCCATCACTCATTTCATTAACAACGATAGTTAAATTATTATGGGCAATACCCAAACGATCCATGTATGAGCGTAAATCACGACCGCTGGGGAGGCGTTCGGGGAGGCGCGAGAGTACTAAGACGGTTTGATTTTCAGCTAGCCGATCACGAATCCGTTCAATCATGTGGGCGGCGGTAATGTCAATCGATTGCACCCGAAAAAAATCCAGAACCACATAGCGTGCGCGCTCAATTTCGGGTTCGATGGCTAAATACAACTGATCGGTGGTGCCGAAAAAAAGACTGCCCTGAAGTTCGTAAATCACGGTTTGCCCACCTTGCTCTTGAAGAACTTGGCGCTCTGCATTGGTGCGAAAGTGCTTGGAAAAAAGTTGATTACCATAACTCTTTTTGCGAACCGTGGTGCTGTGGATTTGTTCACGAATAAATAGCAAGATCGCAAGACCGATCCCAAGTCCTGAGGCCGCAATCAAGCCAACCGTATTCGCAACGATAACAACTGCGACGATCACCACAAAGTCAACCATTGTTTCTTTGGATCGTGCGAAGGTGAGTGATTTCCAATCAATCATTTTGATACCAATCACGACTAGCAACGCCGCTAAGGCAGCAATGGGCACCCAGGCAATGAGTGGGGTTAGTAGAAGGATCGCAATCAGTGACCAACACCCTTGAGAAACGCCCGACCAACGACTCGTTCCACCACTGGCTTTATTGACTAAGGTAGCGCCCATGGTGCCGGCACCTGGAGTCCCGCCGATAAGGCTGGCGCTCAGATTGCCTAAACCTTGGCCAATCAGTTCCCGATTGGAGTTGTGCCGACTACCGGTTAATGCATCTAACACCACACAGGTTTTTAACGTATCGATCGATAAAAGAACAGCTAAAGTGAGCGCTGGAACGATCACTTGCTCAAGTGGGGGGAGCTTGGCGTTGAGAAGCTGATGTAAGGATTCGGAGATATTACTAACGAGAGCTCCGGGATTGGCAACCAGCGGTCCAATAATGAACGGATTATTTTCTAGGGCTTGCAGTTGGGGGGAGACCGTTAGGGCCAAAAGCCAATACACTCCGATGCCTGCGATTAATCCCATGATCACGGCTGGGATTCGTTTTGAGAGTTTAGGAGCAATCAGCATGGTAAGGGCGGTGGCCAATCCAATAAGGATGCTATTGACTTGCCAGAGATCGGGTTGGGTCAGACCATCGAAGAGCTTCATCCCTTTTGGTAAAGCAAGCCATTTTGGTAATTGGCTAATCACAATAATCAAGCCAACCCCACTGAGGTAACCACTCACGACGGTAAATGGCATAAAACGAATGAGCTTACCAATTTGTAAGACACCAAACATAACTTGAATAGCGCCACACGCAAAGGCAATCAAACCTAGCGTAAGCACAATCGTGCTGGGATCAGCGGATTGGCGAGCCATTTCAATCGTTACTGCAGTGAGTACCGCAGCGGCAGGTGCGCACGGCGCCGAGATTAAGCGTTGTGTTCCGCCAAAGATGGCGGCGATTAAGCCAAGCATCGTGACCCCGAGCATGCCCGCTAAAGCGCCTTGTGCGCCAAAACCTGAACCCAATGGCGAGAAAATAGATACCCCAAACGCAATCGCTGAGGGAAGAGCAACAAGCATGGCGGCAAAGCCACCCCAAACATCACCGCTGAGATGATTAGGAACAGTGCGCGAGACTAAAAAGGGCGCGGCCATCTACACATCATAGCTCTCTTTGGGCATGAACCGAAAGTAACCCGCATACAATCGAGTGGGTGAATCGTTTTCTTCGACAGGATTGATCGGTGAGTAATCAATTAACGCTATTGCAGCAGGCTCAAGCCGCGCGCGATCAAGGCGCTTGGCAGCGCGCGTTGGATTTATTTACGCAGGCACAGAAACTGCGCCCCGAGGAGGGGGCGATTGCCCATAATCTAGCCTTGTGCCACTTAGCCTTGGGTCAGTATGAGCAGGCAATCCACACCAGTCGTCATGCTTTGAGCGCTTTACCCCATCGATGGCAAACCCAAATTGTTTTGGCTAAAGCGCATCAGGGTCTTGGAGCGATTGAACAAGCCGATGCCGCCTATCAAGCGGTATTGCAAAATCACCCGCAGCAAGCCAGTGCCCTCACGGGGCGCGCTGATTTGGCTATGAACTACTTTGGCGAAGCCCGATTAGCGCATGAACTCGTCAAACCTTTGTTGGTGGATCCCGAGGAGGCAATGGATGCGAAACTTACCCAACTGATGAGCCGCTTGTACGATCGCGCACCAACCGATTCCGGTGAGAAGATCGCACACGATGCGATTGCCTTTGCCCAAGCGCATTTGCAATTGCCGCAAAACGCTGCGGCAAGTCCATTACTAACCAAGAAGATTCCTAAACGCCCGCGCGTGGGATTACTCTCCAATCAATTTTGTGTCTCGCCGGTCTACTTTTTAACAATCGCCGGATGGCAGCATGTGGCCAAGGGTTGCGAAGTGGTTGTGTTTAATCGCGGTCACACCCGCGATTGGGCCACCGAGGCCTTTACGCAACTGGCAAGTGAAGTGATTGACGTGCAGCATCTGAATGCCGAGCAATTGGCTGCGCAGATCCGTGGGGCGAGAATCGATGTCCTCTACGATCTGGGGGGGTGGATGGATCCGATTGGTTTGCAAGCCCTCTCGGTGCAACCGGCTACCGTGCAATACAAATGGGTGGGTGGGCAAAGTCTGACGACGGGACTTGATTGCTTTGCAGGTTGGATTGGTGATGCACACCAATCCCCGCTGACCGTGCAATCCCTTTACCGCGAGCGTCTCATTAACGTCGCGCCCGCATACGCGACCTACACACCCCCATCGTATTTGCCAAAGCCCAGCCCAAGCAAATCCAAGACCCCGTGCGTGTTTAGTAATCCCGCCAAACTCTCGCAAGCGTTCTTGCAGTATTTGCAAACGCTGCCTGGTAAAAAAGTCTTGATTCATAAACACTATCGTTTTGCCCGAACCCGAGCTCGCATCGAGGCGGCCCTTGGCAGTCATGCCGTAGAATTTATTTGTCCGAACTCCCACGCCGAGGCTCTCATGGCGCTAAACCAACACGCCACCATGCTTGATACCTTCCCTTACAGCAGCGGCTTAACAGCCTATGAGGCGCTCGCGTTGGGGACCACCATTACTTGTGCTCCACAGGCTTATGCGGGAGTGTTATTTGCCGAGCGGCACACGGCTCGGTTTTGGCAGCAGAGTTAAGCGCGATGCAGATCAAGTATCTCAGCACCCGCGATTGGCAGTTATCGGCGCATGCCCCACTGCAAAGTCGCGATGCCATCATGGTGATGCCGTTTACGCGCCCCGCCCAAGCTGAGACTGCCCTGCGACTGATGGCCGAGCGCGCGCAAGTACCGGGCGTGCTATTGGGCGTGCACGATGAGGCCGGTTGGGGTTTTATCAAAATCATCAATCAAAGCTTTCGGGCTACACGGAGCCCCTACTTTGGCTATGTTGCGCAAGATGCCTTTGCAGGCCGCGGCTGGTTGGCTTTAGCCTTGGAGGCGCTAGGGGATCAGGGTGTCTTGCTTGGGTTTAATGATGGCAAATGGGCGGGTGCCTTAGCGGGTTTTGGGCTTGCTCAACGCCAGTGGGCACAGAGTAACTATCAAGGCGACTTTTTTTATCCGCGCTATCAACGGCATTTTGCTGATGCCGAGTTGACGGTGCTGGCGATGCAAGCTGGGCGTTATGTCTATGAACCCAATAGCGTACTCGTCGAAATCGATTGGCACAAAGACCATGCTGCAGTGGATGCCGCGGATCGTCGCTTATTTCGTCGCCGTCAAACTACTGGATTTGATGAACGCGTGACGCACCCACAGTTACGAAGCCTTTTTTCCTAGGGAATTGACGCGATGAGTATCAAGCAGCTCAATGGTAGTTATATCCCCAATGAGGATCGAATCCTGTTTCGGTTTAGTACGGTCGACAATTGCGAGTATCGCTTTTGGTTTACTCGGCGCATTACTTTATTTCTATTGGCTGCTACCGAGCATTTAGTCGAAAAGCAATTAGAACAACATCATCCACCATCAACGGCGCGCGCCATGGTCGAATTTTCGCAGGAGAGCGCGCGTGCGCAAACCGATTTAAGTGCGACGTATGCTGCGGCCTCTACCTTTCCCTTGGGGGCTGATCCAATCACAGTCGATGATGTGCGCTGCACTTTAATTCCTGATTCGGCAAGCCCACCAAAGGGGCAGGCTCGAATGACCTTGGACTTCATCTTACGCCATGGGCAGCAGCTCAACCTCACTTTAGCCTTGCCCACCTTGCAATCGATGCGCGTATTGCTTGAGCGTCTAGTGACGCAAGCGCAATGGCTTCAAGGACTACCAGCGCTTGGAAAACCGGCAACGCCTTCGCAGCCATCAACGGAACCGGTGGCACTGGATCCCAAAAAAATTCATTAGCGCGGAGTGGTGCGATTGTTTTGCCCCAGCACCGCGAGCGCATTTTTAAGACCTGCGATGCCAAAGCGCATCTCCAATTGGTGATGACCAGAAAGCGCATGCGTAAATTCTCCAGACCACTGAATTACAGCGGTCTCTGGCAGTTGGCGCAGAGCCTCGAGTGCTGTGGGAGGCACACTAAAGTTGGTTTGGTAACCTCCGCTTTTGGCTTGCCATGGGGCAAGTGGTGTTAAGGCAAAGCGCTGTTGGTTAATGAGTAATTGATGGGGCGGATTTTGTGCAAACGCCAACGCATCATCGCTTTTGTAATACATCAAGCATGCGATACCGCCTGGAGTTTGAAAAAAAGCCACGATCACCGGAATTCGTGTTTTGTTAGCCAGCGCATTATTTAGGGCCAGTAGTCGACCTTCGGTCGATGTTTCAAGACGCCAACGTGGTAGCGGTGACTGCCCAAAGTTATCGACGCGGTAGAGTTTGGCTTGCGCGGGGGTCAAGATCGCGACTCGATCGCTTGCGGTGAGTTGCGCAATATCTAAAAGGCGGCGGTCAACGCCCATTTGATCCATGTACGTTGCAAGCGCAACACTAAGTTTTTGAGTATCTGCTGAACCGATTTCCTTCTCAACTCCACGAAACTGATGTAAGCCGTAACGGCTGTTGGGCGGGAGGAGACGTTGCACGCCTCCTAAAAAAGCATAGGCGCAGGCAGATAGGCAGCTACTGCCACTGTGTTCGGTACTGCCAATAATGGTGTTAAATCCTCGTTCCCGAATCCACTGGCCCAGTTGCATTCCACCCACCAAACTGCCGCCAGGACTTGTAAAAGCAATCCATGTTCCTGCTGGGAGCGCATGGGTAAGACTTTGAAATTGTGCAAGAGTCTCTTTGTTAATCACCCCCTCGGCCAAGACCATGGTTTGACAAGAGGGTGTGAGCTCGGGATAACAACGTTCTTGCATGGAAAACGACATGGCTTGAACATGGCCAACGAGGAATAGGATGAGCGAAAGAGCGATGCGCATTAATTTCGATTATTGATTAAGTTAAATAAGTGTACAAAGCTTTAGCTTTGCCAGGCTCAATTAAAATAGCTGGTCTTTATCGTTGGGTTGTAATGTGCATATCCCTTATTTCAGTGCATTTGGATTGGCGAGTATCGGAGCCTTACTCTTTGCCGCTAAAGCGATTGTGGTGAAATTCTCCTATCAGTATGGTGCGACTGCAGATATCGTTCTGACCCTGCGCATGGTCTTCTCACTCCCAATCTTTTGGCTAGCGGTATGGTGGAACCAGCAGATCACATCACCACAGCCACTCATCAGGAAGGATGTGATCAAAGTCTGTGCGATTGGCTTATTGGGCTATTTTGTATCGAGCTACTTAGATTTCCTCGGACTGCATTACATTTCTGTTGGGCTAGAGCGCGTGAT
>JACCEC012510148.1_pt1 | contig 14917 bp, 14 predicted proteins | sample 7450121 | NCBI WGS metagenome assembly JACCEC01 (sample SAMN15323455, study PRJNA562643) | freshwater metagenome | isolation source: river surface water | place: USA:Blue River Watershed | collected 2017-08-18 | reverse complement strand
GTAAGAAAACTCGGACTAAAATGTCTTTCTTTTCAGTTGGGTCAATATATTGGCATACAAAATCATATGGTCTTTTTTCACCACTATCAGTTTCATATTCAGGCCAAGATTCACCCTTCATAAAAAAAGGTTTTTCTCCTCCAAATTTTGATTCCATACCAGTTTCATCCTTTTCAGGAATAGGTGTTTCTAGAACATCTGGAGAATAAACATTCTTGAAAAAACAATCTTTTAATAGGACATTGTCTTTAAGTTTGATTAAATAATCAAAGAAGAATTTAACAATGTCGCCTTTGTATTTCTTCACGAATTCTGGTTTTCCATTATTGAATAAATCAAATAATTTTTGATAAGAATCCGCTTCGCAAAACGATTGATTGAATTCTTCTATAGAACCAGGTTCTGTAGGATTTTCTTTCTTTTCAGATGGTGCTTCAGACTCATCTTCCTTTTCGGAAATGTTTTCTTCAGCATCATCCTTCTTTTCGTTTTTAGATGCCTTGGTTTTAGGAGGTTTTACCTCCTTTTTAGGCTTCTCTTCAGTAGTGGTTTTCTCTTTTTTAGTAGGTTTTGAAGCGGTATCTTTTTCGTCCTTTACCAATTCCCATTTAAAACAGGTTTTGGTCTCTTTGACAATATAGTCATTCCCGTCTAAGCCCTTCATAATAGTTCCAACCTTTTCTCCACTGGCGGAGTAGCCTAACCCTTTTGGGTTCTCTTCTTTACCTGTATAGGTCTTAGTAGCGTCGTTTAAGCACTTTGGCATTTTTTAATAATAGTATTTATTGTTAAAAATAGTTTTGTAAAAAATATATTTTTTATTATAATTATGAACATTAAGGTAAATTATTTTTCAATTTTTTGAAGAAAGGAACCTAGGTTTGAAAGGAACCTAGGTTCCTTTCGATTTCAATCTCTGAAGGATTGAAAAGACTGAAGTCGAACCTCCTATTTTATGGAAGTGGTTTATAATAGTTTTGTGAAACTGGTTTATAATAGTTTTATGGAACTGTTTTATAATAGTTTTATGGAACCAGTTTATAACCAGTTTCATGGGTATAGGAGGTTCGAAAGGAACCTAGGTTCCTTTCTTCCTTTCAGTAGCAATCCCAAGTAAAATGATATTTTTCTGAACCATCTTCCGAAGTGGTTTTTGATAAATGACCAATTCCACAATCTCCGAATGAATAATCGAAAAAAGGTTCCTCCGTGATTTGAAGAATATTTTCAGGTTCATTATCATCTATGTATTGACAATGTACTCTAGTACCCCCAATTTTAATTAAACTACTTGGAGTAGGTATTTCTCTTAATTCATTATACACTTCTTCAAGATTTATGTAAAGTTCTCTGTTCTCTTTGAAAGTTGGAAATTTTAGTTTAGAAAAAATGTATCCCAGTTCTTTTATTTCTGTTATTTGATTAAATTTAGAAATCAAATATGGTTTTAAAGATTTAAAAGAATTATCAACATATTTTTTTTTCTTTTCCGCATTTGGTCTTTTAATGATGATTTGTTTTTTCAAAGTATTTGAGTCAATCTCTAACTTATCATAATAAGTAGGGACTGAACCATTTAAAAATGTTTCTTCATCACTTAATGGTAAAAATACCCTGACTAACATTTTTTTATCTTTAATCTTAGGGTCATAGTACTGACAAACAAAGTCATATGGTAATGTTTCACCATTAGAATCAGTGTATGTAGGCCAAGTCTCACCTTCAATGAAGAGTGGTTTTTCACCACCAAATTTCTCTTCTAATCCAGTCTCTGTTTCAAGTGGTTTTTCAGAAACAATTGGTATAAAAACCTCTTCATAGAAAAAATGTTTCATTTCTTCTTCATTACTTAAATTCATCAAGTTTTCAAAAAAGAATTTTGCGAAACTGTTTTCATGACGGTCTAAGTATGATGGATTAAACTTCTTGATTCTTTCAAAAAGATTCAAATATCCTTTGTACTCTTTTTCTTTCAAAAAAGCATCCGAATAGATAAATTCAGGATCATCTCCATACTCAAATTTCATTTCAGGTTCTTTATCCATTATAGATGGAATTTTTTCTTTTGGTTCATTGGATTTTGTTTTAGGGGTTTTTTCAGGTTCAACTAATACCCATTTCAAACAAGTTTTTGTTTCATGGACTTTATAGTCTTTACCATCCTTTCCCTTCATAACAGTTCCAACTTTTTCTCCACTAGCGGAGTAGCCTAACCCTTTTGGGTTATCTTCTTTACCTGTATAGGTCTTTGTTGCGTCGTTTAAGCACTTTGGCATTTTTTTGTTAAATTTGATTGTTGTTATTAATGTTTTTTTTAATATAATTTATAATGGTAAGGTAAATTATTTTTCAATTTTTATTTTCGAAGTTATCCCACGTAAAAACATAGTTTCCAGGTGAAACATAGTTTATATGTCCGAATCCATTATCTCCAAAAAAATATTGAAAATAGGATGTATTGGTTAGTTGTAAAATATTTTCTTCTTCTATCAAATCTATTTTTTGACAATGAAATCTGGTACCTCCTATTTTTATTAATTTATTAGAAGAAACTCTATTATATTCAAAATATAATTCTGTCCATAGTTTTGCATTGTCTTCCAGAGATGGAAATTTAAATTTTTTCATTATATATTCAAATTCTTTTATTTCTGGTTCAGTCCTCTCGAACGATTCTATTAAAAATGATTTTAGTGGTTTAAATGAATCAGATGTTATTGGTCTCGTTATGTGTATTTGTTTTTTCATATTTTCTTTTGAAAAATCAATTTTCCTAAAAAATACTGGTACATTACCATTACAAGACATTGCATTTGAATCACTTAATGGTAAAAATACCTGAATTAGTGTTGGATTCTTTCGTTTTAATGGGTCTGAGTACTGACATACAAAGTCAAATGGTAACATTGTTCCGTTATTTGACTTATACATAGGCCATTTATCACCTTCAATAAAAAATGGAAGGTTTCCACCAAATTTGGATTCCCTCCCTGTTTCATCATATATTCTTTTTTCAGCAATTGGAACAAAAACCTTATCATAATAACAATCATTAGAACGTTTTATCAATTGATAAAAAAATTTTACAAATTCATTATTAAATATTGCTTCACATTCCTTTGTGTATAGTGATTTTATTGATTCAAATATTTCTTCTAAATCTTTGTATGAACAATTGTCTAAATCGATGTCATCAAAAAGGTATAATAATTTTTTTTTAAATTTGTAATTGTCCGAATCGGTTTTTTGTCTTTTTTTAACTTCTTCCATTGTAATTTTCTATCAATTTATATTTCATTCTAGGTTATTATTTTTTCAATTTTTCTTCTATGATAACTTTTGGTTGTGTTGTCCAATCTTTATATGGTGTGGCTTTTGATGTGGGTTTTTCTAGATGAAGTAATTCCTCTAATGCCAAAAAACGTCTTTCAATAGGTTTATGGGTTTTTGATTGTTTTTTAGTTAAGTGTTTCCACATCCATTCAAATTGAAGTGCTGATTTCCAGTCTGGAAATCCTTCCACATAGCATATTCTTTCCCAAGAATCTCCCTGATTCACTTTTACACTAGTGGCTTTGGCTCCTCCTTTTATCTCCTTATTATGTTGTCTTAAACGACGATTAACGTCGGTTGTTGCTCCTACATATGTTGCTTCTGATGAAACTGCTTTTAAGCAATAGACATAAAAATTTTGGTTTTGTTTATTCTGGTCTTCTTCAAAACTTAGTTGGTTAGCATCTTGCATTTATAAAACATTATGTTTTTTTTCTCTATATACAGCCAATTTACATATAGAACATTTATTTAATTTATTATTTGAAATATTGTTTAAATTATTATTGCAATTGTTTGACCTTTTACGCTTGCAAGTACATCTATATTTTATTTCGCCAAATTGAATAGTAGGAGAATTAATTGTATCTGCTGCTTGTCCAAAATCAATCAAATATAATTTTTTTATTTTATCATCACTATCTATTGAAAACCCTATGTTTTCTGGATTCAAATCATTATGATAAATATGATGTTCTTTCAAACAGTTGTCAATGTATTCAATTATATTTTTTATTTTACTACAAAAACTAGGTTTCATTTCGAATGTATCAATAATCTTTTGTAAAGTTATTTGCATTGGAACAAATTCCATTTCTATAAAATAAACGTATTTTTCTGGGAAGTTACCTTCTTGATTTTTAACATTAGCACAAAATAATATTTTTGGAACAATTATTTTTATATTGTCTGAATTACATTTAGTACAAGCAATTGTTTCATAATATGCTGCTATTTGAAAACTTGTTTCAACAACAAAATCCACTAAATTAATTATTTCATCATAATAATATTTTTTTATTAATTTGTTATCATTTGTCTTATAAACCTCATAATAAATTGTTCCATAGTCATATTTTTGTCTGTACTCTTTCTTAATCATTTTGTGTTCAGAATTATTAATAAACTTTGAATTTTTAATATAGTTTATTGAATACTGTTCTGCAAATTTTGAATTATTCTTTATATTTTGAACATTGTTATTAAGGTTTTGAATATGATTACTTGATGATAAAATATTATTTTGATTAAAATTTACATTAAAATTATTATTATTATTGTTTTTATTGCAAGTTTGTTTATTTAATGGAAATGTCTTTGAATATTTATCTGTATTCACATAATTATGTTCTAAAACATTTTGAAGTACTTGTAAAGTAAATTTTTTTAAAAAAGGGTCCGATATTTTTTTTTTAATTTGATTTATTGCTTCTGATTTAATATTATTTTCAGAAAAACTGATATTATTTATTTTAACAGACAATCCTCTATTCATACTAATAATTATAGATATAAAAACTTGAGTTTAATATTTTTTTTTCGAATGTAATTATATAATGAATTCAAATAACAATTTTGGTTTAAGCAAAATGTTCGGAAATGAAGGAAATAATAAGAAAAATAATTCGAATAAAATAAATAATAATTCGAATAAGAAAAACAATAATTCTAACAAAAAAAATAATAATTCTAACAAAAAAAATAATAATTCTGTAAAACAAAACAATAATTCTATAAAACAAAACAATAAAGTTTTAAACTCAAATCAAGTCAAAACCAATATTAATCAAAATTTAAATTTTATGACTCCAAAACAACAAGAAGAAGTATTAAATAAAACAAATGAAATCGTCAAAAATAATTTCAATAATTTTGTAAAAAAGAATAATATCAACTTAAATAAAGTATCAAATAATAATTCTATCAAAACGAATTCAGTAAGTTCAAACAATAATAGAGTTATTGAAAGACAAAATGCTTTTAATAAAAACAATAAAAATAATATATATTCTATCAAAGCAGAAAATAATAAAGTACTTGGAAGACAAAATACTTTCTATGGTAATAATAACAATAATATTAAAACAAATTCAGTAAATTCAAATAACAACAAAGTTCTTGAAAGACAAAATGCTTTTAAATTAGAAAATAATAAAAAAAATAATAAGCCAAAGAAGAGGTCTTTTTGGAACGTTATAACTGGTAAAAAATAGATTTACAAATAAATTTGTTTGCTTAATTTAGTATGGTGTTTCACTATTATAAAACCTATAAAAAGGCTTTACCATCTGGTATATTTATTGCTTCTTTTATTGCATTTATTTTTTTGAATATTATTGAAAATTATGTTCATTACAGTATTGGTAGAACAACAGAAGATGAAAATGGAAAATTAATTACTTTTAAACAACCAAGTACAAAAGACTGGTTTAAAATGATTTATATTATGTTATTATTTGGTATTTTACAAGGATTATTTACAATGTTCTTATCTGATTATGTATAAAAATAATTTTATTTGTTTGTTCGTTTCTTTTTTTTTATTTGAATCACATTTTTTATTAGAGACTTTTCTAAAAATGGAAAAATATGTGATTTCGAACAAAAAAAAAATTGTATTAGTGACGGGAGGAAGTGGTTTAGTTGGTTTTGCAATTCAACAAATATGTAAAATATATAATGATTGTGCTTTTGTTTTTATGAAAAGTGAAGACTGTGATTTGACAAATTATGAACAAACTATTTTGTACTTTGAACATTTAAAACCTGATTATGTCATTCATTTAGCAGCAAATGTAGGAGGGTTATTTAAAAATATGAAGTACAAAGTCGATATGTTTGAAAAAAATATAATGATGAATATGAATGTTTTAAAGGCTAGTCATACAGTAGGAGTTAAAAAATTAGTTGGTTGTCTATCAACTTGCATCTTTCCTGATAAAACTACTTATCCAATTGATGAAACAATGCTACATAATGGTGAGCCACATTTTTCAAATGATGCTTATGCTTACGCAAAAAGAATGTTAGATGTTCAATGTAAGGCTTATCGAGAACAATATGGGGATGATTTTATTTGTGTGATTCCAACAAATATTTATGGAGAAAATGATAATTATAATTTGGAAAATGCTCACGTTATACCTGCATTAATTCATAAATGTTTTTTGGCCAAGAAAGAAGGAAAAGAATTTGTTGTTGCAGGTAGTGGTAAGCCATTGCGTCAATTTATTTATTCAAGGGATTTGGCTAAATTAATTTGTATAATCTTGTTTTATTATGATTCACCTGATACAATTATATTATCTGTCGATGAGGATGCAGAAATTTCAATCGGTGATGTTGCTAAAATGATTGCGGAAAAATTTGAATACTCTCATATGTTAAAATATGATAGTTCTAAACCAGATGGTCAATTTAAAAAAACAGCTTGCAACAAAAAGTTGAAAGATTTTATTGCTGAGGAAAAAATTAGTTTTGATTTTACTAGTATGGATGAAGGATTACATGATAGTATTCAATGGTTTTTAGATAATTATGATAATTGCAGAAAATAATTTAGTCTATTTCAATAATTTTTGGTCTTTTAGAATGAATATATTTGTTCATTAATGTTATGATTTCCATTTTTTCTTTCTCTATACAATTTTCTAAATAAGATAATTGATTCGGGTTTAAAGGTTTATAATTTGTAATATTGTTTTTTATTTTAAAATATTGATTTATTACAGGTTCGTTTGTTTTGTTATATTTATCTACTATTATTTGAGTCATCTGTTTTTCATCATTTTTTTGGACTGGGTTAAAATTTGGTCTATTGTTTTTTGATATGAATTCATAATTTTCATTTGATTCAACAAATAATTTTACTAGAGGTTGTTCTTTTTGTGTTTTATGTGATAGATTTGTAAAAATATTTTCAAATGTTTCAGATAAATCATTCCACAAATAAGTGAAGTTCATAATTGTTTTATTCATTTATTATACTATTTTTATTTATTTTTAACTTGAAATCTATAATTGGTTATTTAGGGTTTGTCTAAATAATAACTATTTCTTCTTTTGGGACTTTAACTAATTCATCTAATCTATATAAAATCCATCCATAGGGAGACAATAAATAATTATTTGGAAGATGGTAAATCCTACATCCTGGGTCTGGTTGATCATTTTCTGTAAGAGGAATTAATGTTCCTTTATACCAAGGTGTGTGTTTCCCATGTAGTCCAATGGCCGATTGTTCGCATATTCCATATCCAGAAATTGTTCTTGTATCATAAAATACACTTTCAACAAATTTTGAAAACTCATTTTTGTCATAGATCCAAGAAGCACAATATGGATTTAGGTCGTTTAAAATATATTTTTTATCTTCCAAATATACCACTTTTGTTAGGTATTCTGAAACTCCTTCTGGTGATGTTCCCATATCACCTGTATATTCAATTCCATTCCCGTCAACCTCTATTCTTAAAAAACCTAAGTTATATCCATATTTCATTACTTTTTCTTTATTTTGAAACCAATATTCAATTGCTGAAACCGGAATCAATATATCGTCCTCTATATACATATAAACATCATATTGATCTTTTTGTTCTTTTAATAAACCTCTACATTTCCATGTTAAATAATGAGGATGAACATTAGATATATCATGACAATATACCATTAACTGTCCATTCGAATAGTAAATCAAATCCTCTAATGCAAAGGATTGATTTGTATGAATAAACAAATCTGCTTGATACGGGTATTTATTTAATTCATTTAAAATTCTATTTATATAATGTAATCTATTTGGTCTATAAAAAAATGTCATATGAACTACAAACCTCATTTTATTATATAATTGAAAAAAATTGAAAAATAATGAACCTATGTAATTTTAAATATTAATATAATTATATATAATATTAAATATGGATAGTAACAAAAATATTTTATCAATGAATAAAATCATTGAACCATTAGTTCGTTCTTGTACATTGGATATCGAATCTATGTCTAGTTTATTTCATAATCAACCAATTATGAGTAACCACTTTGCGAAACATCAGTTCGTTGAAGATTACAATGTTCGAATGAAAAAAAAAAGATTAATTAGCATGTTAGATTTTGATTTAAATGAAGAAGATGATGACTCTAAGTTTAATCTTGAAATACAAAAATGGAATGACGGTCATTCAGACAAATATGACCAAATTTCACTGATTGAAAGAAAATATACCGATGAAACATATGAAGAAATTACAGGTCTCAAGGCTGAAAAAACTAAATGGAGTACGGAGTTTGAAGAGCAAATATCTAACACAGAAGATATTGTAAAAAATGTTTGATTATTTAATAAATCTTTATTATAAAAACATAATCTATTATTCAATATAATAAATATAAAAAAACACAATAAATGTATAAAGCACAAATAAATTTTGATGGTCCAAAAGAAGAAATTTCTGTACTATACGAATATTTTATAGATTTTTTATTTGTTTATGATTCGGGATGTTGTAAATGTTTCCAAAAATTACATGTCTTATCAATATCAAGGAATAAAGATAAAACAGACGAAATGTTTAAACTGTATATAGTTAGTGATAATATTGCTTTTATCAAGGGAATAAATGAATTGTCTATATTTTATCCCCTCGTAAATATAAATATATGTCTCACATTAGAACCTAAAAAAAAATTTTATAGTTGGAATGTAATTTTTGGACAAATTATTAAAAATGAATATCGATTTAGTTATGGATTTAATTATAAATATAAAAGAGACCTTAAAAAAATTTACAAGAATATTGGTTCAAATACATCAATCCTATTAAAATTTTTAATAAAGGACTTGAGGAAGGATTATACTGAAAATATTGTGGAAAATAGTTCTGAAACGGATACTGAAAGTTCTGATGAGGTAGAAAATGAGGAAGAGTTTGATATATAATCGAAAAAATGATTTTTTTTTACAAACGAGTGTATTATTTAAATTATAAAATTCCAGATTTTCTAATAACATATTTTCAAATAAAATGCCTAATTGGTGTATAAATCACTTAATTATTGAAGGTCCTAAAGAAGAATTAGAAGATATTATTGACCATCATTTTATGTTAGAACAATATTTTCCAACTCCGCTATTTAAACAAGACCTTTGTAATAATAAAAAGTATGAATCGGAAAATATAGAAAAAATAACGAAAAAAATACATGTAAATGAAACTGATGATTGGTATCATTGGAGAGTTAGGGAATGGGGTGTTAAATGGGATTGCTCTTTATTATGTTGTTCTGACAATAATTACGAGTTTGATGAAGAAGATAATGGTATATGTTCGATAAATTATTATTTTCAATCACCGTGGGAACCTCCATTTGAAGCATATAGAAAAATATTTTTTTTATATCCATTATGTAGTTTTACTCTTTTTTTTATTGAAGAATCAATGTGTTTTGTTGGATATATTAAATATGATTGCCGTAAAATATCATATAAAAAATATTTTATGTATGATAATTCTAAAGACCTAAAAAAAATATATGACGAAAACAAAGAATTCGAAAAGTTTTATTGTATTGAATCAATTATTGAAGTGTTGAAAGATAATGAAGATTATGATGATGATGATTAAAAGATTATCTTATGATTACATACTTATTATAATTATTTACAATTGAAATTACAATTTCAATTACAATTGAAATTTCAATTACAATTTCAATTTCAACTACAATCACAATCAACCATTTCTTGAACTAGTTCATCGAATGAAATCTTTGGTTCCCATCCAAGTTCTTTTCGTGCTTTTGTTGAATCTCCCAATAATTCTTCCACTTCTGCTGGACGGAAATATTTTTCACTAACAAAGATTAATTCTTTTCCTGTATTTTTGTCATAACCAATTTCGTTTATGCCTTCTCCTTTCCAAGCAATATCATATCCCTTTAAAGCGAATGATTTTTCAACAAATTCTCTTACAGAATGGAATTCATTTGTTGATAAAACATAATCTTCAGGAGATTCTTGTTGAAGCATTAGCCACATACCATAAACATAATCTTTAGAATGACCCCAGTCTCTTTTTGCATTTAGATTTCCTAAAACAAGTTTATCTGTTTTCCCCTTTAAAATTTTATTTAATCCAATTGTAATTTTTCTTGTTACAAAATTATGTGCTCTTCTTGGAGACTCATGATTAAATAAAATTCCTGAACAAGCATACATGCCATATGATTCTCTATAATTCTTGGTAATCCAGTGTCCATAAAGTTTGGCAACACCATAAGGAGAACGAGGATAGAATGGAGTTTTTTCAGTTTGAGGAACTTCAACTACTTTACCATACAACTCTGATGTAGATGCTTGATAAAAACGAGTTTTGTTCTCTAATCCAGAACTCTTAATTGCATTTAATAATCGAAGAACACCTGTTCCATCTACATCAGCAGTATATTCAGGCATTTCAAATGATACTTTTACATGACTCATTGCCCCTAAATTATAAACTTCAAGTCTTTCTAATGCATCATTATATGTTGATTTAATTTCATAAAGAATATGAAGAACACAAGAACCATCTGATAAGTCTCCATATTTCAAAATAAGATTAGGATGATTAAAAAAAGAATCAATCCTATTAGTATTTATTGAAGAAGAACGACGAATCATTCCCCAAACAATGTAACCTTTTTCTAACAACAACTCTGTAAGATAAGACCCGTCTTGACCACAAATACCTGTAATAAATGCAACTTTCATATTAATTTTCTTTTTAAAAAAAATAAAATATTTTGACGAATTAAAAATTTTTCAATTTACATCGTTCAAAAGAGTAAAACAATTTATTATTTTTTTTTAAGTAATATTCGTAATGAGTAATTTTCTTCTCGTTCCAAAAGATTTTGATCCACATATTTACAGAGAATTAAATCCAGATTTGAATAACTTAAATGATGACCAATGTAGAGACCATTATTCAATCAATGGTAAAAAAGAAAAACGTTCTTATTTTTATGACTTACCTGATGGATTTGATGTAAATGCTTACCGCCAATATAATAAAGATTGTGCTGAACTAAGTGATAAAGAATGTAAATTACATTATATCAAATATGGAGTAGAAGAAAATAGAAAATATAAATTTAGTAATCTAGAAGAAAACCGTTTTTACAACCCAAATAAATATAAATTAGATGATAATAATAATATTGATAAAACTTATTCCTTTGATAGAGATTATCATAAAAAAACAAATAATATTCTGACAAATAATAATTCTTCATTAAATAATACTTGGGAAAAAATAGTATTAGAACCAGATTGTGATAAAAAAATTGATTATAATGTTCCTGATTATTTTGACCCTGATTTATATAAAGTATTAAACGCTGATTTAATTAGTCTAAATAATTTTCAATTGAAAATGCATTATATTGAAAAAGGTATATATGAAAAAAGATTACACCCTGTTATGTGGAATTCAAGTATTGATTTTATGTATTACAAAAAAAAATATGAAGATATAAGATTATTAGAATCCAATATTCAACTTTATGATCACTTTTATTATGTTGGTCAATATGAAAATAGAAAAATTAATACTAAATATATTACAATTAAAGATTTTAGTAAGAATGGGTGTTTAGGAGATGAATTATTTCAATATGCATTTTCATATAAACTTTCTAAAGACTATCATTTAGATATTAAACTTCCAAATAATTCTAAAAATATAAGTATTCAAAATTTATTTAATATTGATTTTTCTGAAATAGATTCATTTGATATTTCAAAATCTCATTTAATAAAAGAGAAGGGATTATCCTATCAAAGTTCTATTACCAAAATTAAAAGAGATGTTTTTATTGATTCTTCAAAAGCATCTATTCTTCTTGATGGTAAATTTAAATCCTATAAATATTTTGACTCTATTAGAGAAGACTTATTAAAACATTTGACTTTTAATGATAAAACCTATTCAGCGGCTACTTCATATTTAAATAGTATTAAAGAGAATAATTTTGGACTTCCTATTGTTGGTATTGATTTTAGAATTAATAGTTTAAAAAACTACCATTCTTATGGTCCTCCTATTAATTTTTCTTATATTGAAGCAGCATTAAAGTACATCAAAAAAAGAATTAATAATTTTATTATTCTTTGTTGCACAGACCAAGATACAGAATGTGTAGAAAATTTTCTAAAAAACCATTTAGACTTATCTGTTAGTCAACCTTATTTTATATCAAATTTAAATGAAGGTTCTGACTTATGTCTTTTGTCAATGTGTGACCATCTAGTTATAAGTAACTCATCATTTGGATGGTGGTCTGCCTATCTGAATGATATACAAAATAAAATTGTTATTACAAAATCTATTATAGGACAAAATTATTTTTTTGACAATGTTGTTCCACATTATGAAAGAAATGATATTTTACTACCTGAATGGATTCAGATTGAAAATGATTTATGTACAAACACTTTTGATATAATCTATTCTACACCTTATATGAATATGACACTTCAAGAAACTAAATTATTTGAAAGTATTGTATGTGAATGTAAAGAATACTTATATCAAACATATGAATATGGTATTGTTATTCCTATATTTAATGATGCTTTAGGATTGAAAAATTTACTAAATACTGTTCAAAGAGAATTTGATAAAAGTTATTCACGAGTGATTGTTTTCTTATTAGTCCATGAAAAAAATGATGATATAAAAAATATTATTAATGAATATCATTTTACAAATATTTCAACCTTTAAAATGGTTTGTAATTCTAAACATAACATAAGATACTATGATTCAGATCAAAAAAATGCATTTCCAATCAGTTCAAAAATTGTTTTTGATATTTGTTTTAGAATTGGTTGTGAATATGTCATTAGTTTAGATTCAAATGTTATTCTTTCAAATGTTTTTTTAAATTCAATTGATAAATATTTGTCATCTATTAGGGATACTTATTTTGTCATTACAACCTATTCTGAATCTGATTCTAAGAAAAATATTGAAAACGAAGACAACAAACATTGGATATTAAATAAAATTGATGGAAAATTTATGTTATTCAACAAAAATACATTTTATAAATTACTACAAAACAAAATGTTTAATAATCATTATGAAAATGCTTTTGGTCAATCAATAAAAAATAGTAATGGTAAAATTTATGCTATTAAACAGACTTATTATAACCCTTCTGCACTAAATAAATCAATTGTTGTTTTGCAAAAGTAATTCGTTTGAATCATATTCAAAAATAATTACATAAATCTAAGGAAGGAAATGTCCGATCTTTCTTTTGATTGGAAATTTTATACAAGCATTTATGAAGATTTATCTAACTTTAATGATCATTCAAGTGCTTATGAACATTACCTTCAGAAAGGTATTTTTGAAAAAAGAATTTGCAACCAAAACAAAATTCCTAGTAATTTTGATTGGCAATTCTATATTTCTTTCTATCCTGATTTAACTATTATTGATTCTGAAAACAATGCAAAAAAACATTTTATTACTCATGGTCTCAATGAAAATAGAATTTGTTCAATTGAACAAATTGCTAAAATTATTGATCTAAAAAGTTTTGATTGGAAGTTTTACATTCAATTTTATAAAGATTTAAATAAATTTGACAATAAATTTTACGCATTACACCATTATTTTCATCATGGAAGACACGAAGGAAGAATAGGTTGCAATGTTAATGGTATTGTAAATAATGATTTCTTTGATTCTAAAGTAAATGAGAAGACTGAGATAACTGAGAAGACTGAGATAACTGAGATGACTAAGAAAAATGATGTAGTAGGTCGTGTTATTGTTGAGAGAGAAAAAATATTAGATGAAAAACTGATTTTAGATGAAAACCCGGTCCTATGTTGTAGAAAAGAACAATTACTAAACATTGATAATAACAATGATAATGGGAAAGAAATTGTTATTGAAAAAAATGATGACTGGGAAAGTTTCGTTAATAAAAAAAAGTCTGAAAGTTTATTAGTTAAAAATTTAGAGTTGAAAATGTTCAATCACAAAGATATTGAATATAAAACTCATCCAGAATTTGATGTTCAATTTTACTATAACATGAGGAATGGATCAGACAACTTTGATGACAATCTCTCCTTCGAGATGAGCAATTCTGATATTGATTCATATTACAAAGAATGGCAAGAGCATATTCGGATAAAAAAACATGACAAAATGTCTTTACAAAGTGTTAGAAAAAATCTTGAAATGAATGATTCTATGTCATTTATTACTTTCATCATACCAACTGTTGGAAGAGTATCATTAATGCAAGCGGTTAATTCATTGCTCGCCTTGAAATCAGATGATTGGAAAGCAATCATATTGTTTGATGGAGTAAAAAATACTTATCCAATTAATGACCATCGTATAGACATTTATGAATTAAAGAAAAAAGGTATTTATAATCACGCTGGTGAAGTTCGAAATGTTGGTTTAGATATGGTTAAGAACAAAACAAAATGGATTGCCTTTTTGGATGATGATGATACAGTTTGTCCCTATTATATTCATCGTTTAAAACAAGAATCAATAAAAAACCC
>JACCEC013069380.1_pt1 | contig 14918 bp, 17 predicted proteins | sample 7450121 | NCBI WGS metagenome assembly JACCEC01 (sample SAMN15323455, study PRJNA562643) | freshwater metagenome | isolation source: river surface water | place: USA:Blue River Watershed | collected 2017-08-18 | reverse complement strand
GCGCAGCGAGCACGGCGGGATGCGGCGTGCCATTCACCGGGGGGGAGGCGGCGAGAATGCGATCGACGCCCGCGACCTTCGCCGTCACCACGCCCATGTGCGCGGAAGCGACCAGCGGGAATTTGCCGCCGGGGACATAGCAGCCGACGCTCTCCACCGGCAGGTTCTTGTGACCAAGGATCACACCGGGCAGGGTCTCGACCTCGACATCGCGGATCGCATCGCGCTGGATCTTCGCGAAATTGCGCACCTGCTGCTGCGCGAACTTGATGTCATCGACCTCGCCCTGTGACAGCGACTTCACGCACTGGGCGATCTCGTCGTCGGACAGGCGGAAGCTGGCGGGCGACCAGCTGTCGAATTTTTTGGAGAGTTCGGCGACGGCCGCGTCGCCCCGCGACTCGATATCGGCGAGGATGCCGGTCACGGTATCGCGGACGCTGTTCTCGTTCTGGGTTTTCTGGGCGACGGTCTGGCCGGCCTTGAGTACTCGGATCATGGGGCTGTCTCTCGGTTGTATTTATTGATATGTCGGGATACTGCAGCGGCAACGAGTGTAGCCCGAAATCCGGCCGCAGAGATTCAGCTTTGACGAGGCCGGACTTTTGTCGGCGCCAATGAAAAAGCCGCTGGTGCAGTGCACGAGCGGCTTGATCGGGCCCCGGTGATCCGGGTCAGTGGTCAGTATTGGGGGGGGGCGTCAGGATCGTGATGGTCAGTGTGGCGCTCAGGCGTTGGTCGGCAGCAGTCGCACGGCAATCGCCTGCCCGTCGATCTGCTGGAACAGCACAGCACTGGAAACCTCACGGCGGCGGCCACGCTTGCGCCAGATACGCTGCGCCTGGCTCGACGGGCGCGAAACGATTCTGATCTCGAGCTTGCCGGGAAGCTCCTGGTCAATCATGTTGGTTTCCATTTTAACAACTCCACCACGGGTTTTCACGGGTTTTCGGGGTAGTGCGCAAACACAGAAGTACTGTATGTATGCACAGTATACCACAAGTCCGGGAGCCCCCTGTTTTTTCCGTTTTACCCTGTTCCGGAGCGGTCACGCGTGTCGTTGGTGGTCGGTGAAAGGCGCCTCGCACAGAGACGGCGAGTGCGAAGCAATGCGCGTGATGTCGCGCGCGATGATCATCCCAGCATCAAGCTAAGTATCGATAAACATTGAATTTTTTGGCGACGACGACGATCGACTGCGTGATCGCACGCGCGGCTAAGCGTGGTGTAACCCGTCAGCGCCGGCGAAGTCCGAGCACCATCACCGTGCCGACGACGATCAGCGCGCCCGCAATTTGCACCGCGGCGATCGATTGTCCGAGCAGCAGCCACGCCAGCACCAGCGCAAACACCGGCTCGATGTTCATGATCGCGGAATTGCCGACCACGCCGAGCCGGGGCAGCAGGCTGAACATCAGCGTGAACGCGGTGCCGTACAAGAAGGTCAGCCCGGCGAGTCCCCACCAGCCTGTCGCCGACTGCGGCAACGACCAGCCGCCGCTGACCAGTGCCAGCACGGACGTCAGCAGCGTGACCGTGCCCAGCGTGATCACGGTTCGCACCCGGCCATCGATATCCACCGCTTCATGCTGTGTGATCACCATCGCCAGCGCAAAGGTCGCTGCGGCCATGGTCGCAAAGCCCACCCCCGCACCGATCTGCTGCCAGTGCGCGTTCGCGCCCAGACCGGACGCCGCGCCGAACACATCGAGCGCGAGCGCCAGCCCGAACAGCATCACCGGCATGGCCCGCAGCACAAAGGCCTCGGCGCGGTGCCGGTAGATCAGCCGCGCCCAGAAGGCGGTCCACAGCGGATAGGTATTAAATGCCAGCAGGGCGAGCGCGACCGGCAGCCGGGCGACGGCGGAGTACAGGCAGAAGCTCTGCACGGCGATCAGCGTGCCGATCACGGGCAGCGCGCGCTGGTGCCGCGCACTGAACTGCACGCTCACGCGCTGGCGGAGCAGCAGCAGCGCAATGATCGCGGCCGTCACGCCGCTGCGAAAGATCACCGCCGTCATCACGCTGACCGAGTCATTGAACGCGAAGCGGGCGGCGACGTGATTGGCGCCCATCATCGCGGCGATCAGCAGCAGGGTGAGGAAAGCAGTGCGCGAGAGGCGGGCGGTCATGGTGGTTTTTGGGGTTGGGCGGTGGCGCAGTCAGGCGCGGTCAGTGGCGCTCAGGGGCGCTCAGGGGCGCGACCGCGCATTGTAGGGGCTAAACGCGCGGCACGGTCTGTCAGCGACTTGGCGGGCATGGACGACAGTGATCGGCGACAGCGGTCGGGCGAGCCTTGGTGGATCCCAGCTTGCGCTGGGATGACGAAGGGCGCGACAACTTGGCCCGCTGCGTCAACCACTGCCGTCATCCTAGCGAAAGCTGGGATCCATCGCCGCAAACCGTGGCAGCGAATGATTCCCGCGACCGGCAAGCATGCACCGGCAAGCATGCGCCGCATCCGCCGTTTCCGCCGTTTCAATAACACCAAGGAGTTGGTCGTGCCGGCATTTTCTGTTAGCGTCAGCCCGAGCGGATTCCACGGAGGGGAGCAATGCATAACAAAGACTATAAATCCCGCGCAGTCAGACAGCTTCGCGAGGACCTCGCGCTCGCATTGCGCGCGGCGGCGCACCATGGGCTGGGCGAGGGCATCTGCAATCATTTCAGCGTTGAGCTGCCGGATGGCTCGAACCGCTTCCTGATCAATCCGCGCGGCCTGCTGTGGTCGGAGATCGGGCCGGACGATATCGTGATGATCGATGAACAGGGCGAGCGACTGGCCGGCCGGCATGAGGTCGAGCCGACCGCAATGTACATTCATGCGGCAATCCACCGGCTGTGCCGCCAGGCCTGTGTGCTGCACACGCACATGCCGTTCGCCACGGCGCTGACGCTGACCACACAGCGCGCGCTCGACACCACACTGTCGCAGAATGCGATGCGCTTTCATGGCCGGATCGCGGTCGATGCCCACTACAACGGCGTCGCCCTGAGCCACGCCGAGGGCGAACGTATCGCGGGCGCGATGCAGGGCGCGGACATAGCGTTTCTCGGTAATCACGGCGTGGTCGTCTGCGGCCCGAGCATCGCCTATGCGTATGACGACCTGTACTACCTTGAGCGCGCCTGCATGGTCGAAGTGCTCGCCGCGCGCAGCGGCGCGCCGCTGGCGCCGGTCGATCCCGCACTGGTGGAGGTAGTGGCGAAACAGCTCGAGGGCGAGCGCTTGCAGGCCGACCTGTTCTTCGAGGCGCTGCGCAGGACGCTGTAAACCTGCGGCGGCCGACAGGCGCGCGAATGATCAGGCCTTGAGAGGATCAGGTACGCGAGGATCAGGTACGCGAGGATCAGGTACGTGAAGGCATCGCACCCTCGTCCTCGAACTCGCCGTGGCTCCAGTCGCCTTTCAGCAGTTGTCCATCGGGCGTGAGCATCTGGCCGCGCCCGTGCGGCAGTCCCTCCGACCACTCACCCTGATACCAGCTGCCGTCCTCGTCGTCGTAGCGGCCGCGGCCGTGCTGCAGGCTTTTCTTCCATTCGCCCACATAGCTGCTGCCGCGCCGCAGCAACTTGCCCCGGCCTTCCGCATAGCCATCGACCATCATCCCCTCATAGACCTCGGTCTTCAGGCCTGACTGGTACCAGGTGAGCGTGCCTTCGCCGTTCGCAAGGCCTCTTTCGCATCCGCCCGTCCAGGTCACGCTCTCGCCTTGCTGCGGCGCGAGATTGGCGATCTTGCAGCCGTTCGCATCCTTGATCCATTCGATTGTCTCGGCCGAGGTAATCAGCGGCACGGAGAGCGCAACCAGAATCAGCAGGCGGGAAAGCAGAGTGGTCATGACAGTCTCCGTGATCAGGGCCCGGTGCGCCGGGCCGTGCTGTTTTACTAATGGGGTGAATGAATTTGTCGCGCGTGCTGACGGGCATACAGTATCATCGACGACATCGACTGCGCTGATCCCGGGCGCCGGACGAAGACAACAATAAAACGAGCCCGACAGGGCCCGATAACAACAAGACGAGGAGACTTCCATGCGCACCCTGATCGCCGCAGCGCTCTGCGCCGCTGCATTGTCTGCCAGCCTGTCCGCACAGGCCGCCGGTTGCGAACCCATCACCGCCGATGAGGCGATCCGCGCCGAGGACGCCCGCTACGCCGCGCAGATGAACGATGACTTTGCCGCGATGGATCGCCTGATCGCCGATGACCTCGTGTACATCCACAGCAGCTCCGTGGTGGACAACAAGCAGAGCTACATCGAGTCCATGCGAAGCGGCGCGGTGAAGTACCGCTCGATGAAGCGCTCGGACGTCACCGTGCGCACCTTTGGCTGCGTGGCAGCGATCACGGGCTTCGGCAATTTTGATGTCACCGTGAAGGACAAGGAGATGACCGTCGAGCTGCGCTTCCATGCGATCTGGGCCAAGCGCGACGGGCAGGTGCGATTCATCTCCTGGCAGGCGACCCGCACCCCGCAAAAATAAGCTTCGTGCCACCGCATCTGCTGACGACTCAATGAACAGACACGCATCATGACCACTCCCAAAGTACTCGCTTTTGATGTTTTCGGCACCGTCGTTGACTGGCATGGCTCGATCTGGCGCGAGGCCGAGGCGCTGATTCCCGGCGTCGATGGCAAGAAGTTCGCCTCTGCCTGGCGCGCAGGCTACAAGCCGGCAATGGATGAGGTCCGCAGCGGCAAGCGCGGCTGGACCAAGATCGATGACCTCCACCGCATCATCCTCGACCGCATCCTCATTGATTTCGGCATTGATCTCCCCGAGGACAAGCGACGCCACCTGAACCGCGCGTGGCACCGGCTGGCGCCCTGGCCTGACACGGTGTGCGGCATGTCGCGCCTGAAAGCGCGCTTCACACTGACCACGCTCTCGAACGGTAACCTCGGGCTGCTGGCGAATATGGCCAAGCATGCCGGCCTGCCGTGGGACCTGATCCTGTCGGCCGAGGTGTTCCGGCACTACAAGCCCGATCCCGAGACCTATCTCGGTGTGGCCCAGATCTTTGACATCCCACCCGGCGAAGTGATGCTGGTCGCCGCACACGAGGACGATCTCGATGCGGCCAAGGCTTGCGGCCTGCAGACGGCGTTTGTCGAACGGCCGCTGGAGTATGGCCCCGGCGTCAGCGTGCCGAAGGGCGACCTCAGTCGCTTTACCTATGCAGCGCGCGACCTGGATCATCTGGCCGACCAGATGTCGGCGTAAATGGCCGGCCCGCCGCCGCCAGCGGGCGAGTCACCGGCGCGCATACTTTTATCAGACACGTTTTTCATTACCACCATCCCACCATAACAACAAAAGAGGAAGCGACCCGCGAGAAGCGGGCTCGCCATCCCCACGGAGAACCCCATGAAAAAAATCGGAATGATCGGCGTTGGCCTGATGGGCCATGGCATCGCCAGCAACATCGTCAAGCACGGCTACCCGCTGACCGTGATGGAGCATGCCGGTAACCAGCCGCTGGACAGCCTGCTCGCGCAGGGTGTCAACACCGTCAAGACGCCCAAGGCACTGGGCACCGAGGCCGAGATCATCCTGCTCTGCGTGACCGGTGCGCCGCAGGTCGAGGCGGTGCTGACCGGGCCGGACGGACTAATCACCGGGCTGCGCGCCGGCACCATCGTGATCGATTGCTCGACCTCGATTCCCTCGTCCACACAAAAACTGGCAAAGCTGGTCGCTGCCGCCGGCGGCACGCTGATCGATGCGGCAATGACCCGCACACCGAAAGAAGCGGCCGAGGGACGCCTGAACCTGCTGGTGGGCAGCGATGCGCGCACCTTCGAGACCGTCAGGCCGATACTGGAATGCTTTGCCGAGAACATCAATCACATGGGCGAGGTCGGCGCCGGCCATCAGATGAAGCTGCTGCACAACTACGTGTCGCTCGGCACCGTGACCGTGATCGCTGAAGCGGCCGCCTGCGCGCGCAAGTCCGGCATCGCGCCGGAAGAGTTTGTCGATGTGCTGCACAAGGGCGGTGGCTGGGGCGCGGCACTGGAGCGACTGAAGCCCTATCTGCTGAACGGCGGCGATACCTCGAACCTGCGCTTCTCGCTGTCGAATGCCGCGAAAGACCTCGGCTACTACACGACCTATGCGGCCGATACCCAGACCGATCACACCGTGGCTGAAGCGATCCGGCAGACCATCGCCCGCGAGTGTGACGCCGGACACGGTGATGAGCATCTGCCGCAGATGGTGGCCTATATCGCTGCGCGCAAGGGCTGAGCATGCTGAACCGGTACGAGATCGCCACCATTGATGGCGACGGCATTGGGCCGGAAGTCTGCCAAGCGGCGATCCGCGTGCTGAAAGAAGCCTGCGGCAGCTCGCTATTACATTTCACCGGCTATGAGGGCGGCGCCAGCCTGTATCAGCGCACTGGCGAGGTGCTGCCCGCCGATACGTTCGCCGCGTGCGCGTCCGCGCATGCGATGCTGCACGGCGCAGCGGGCCTGCCCGGCGTCACGTATCCCGATGGCACCGAGGCAGGCAATGACCTGCACCTGCAGCTGCGCTTCAGGCTCGATCTGTTCGCCAACGTGCGCCCGATACGGCTGTATCGCGGCGTGAAGTCGGTGCTGGCCGACTGGCAGCCCGGGCAGATCGATTACGTGATCATTCGCGAGAACACCGAGGGCCTGTACGCCAGCCGGGGTGCGGGCGTGAATCTGCGCGGCGAACTGGTGACCGACACGCTGGTGATGACCCGCAAGGGCGTCGAGCGCGTCGCGCGTTTTGCGTTCGATCTCGCGCGCCAGCGCAAAGGAGCGCCGCGCGACGGTAAGCATCGCGTGACCGTCTGCGACAAGGCGAACATCCTGAAGACTTATGCGTACTTTCGCGCCGTCTGTGACGAGGTGGCGACAGCCTATGCCGATGTCGAGATCGATTACGCGTATGTCGATGCGATCACGGTGCACATGCTCAAGAAGCCTGACTTTTACGATGTGATCGTTGCCGAGAACATGTTCGGCGACATCATCTCCGATCTGGGTGCAGGCACGATCGGTGGTCTGGGCATGGCGCCCTCCGGTGAACTGGGGCTCGATCATGCGCTGTTCCAGGGCTCGCACGGTTCTGCACCGGACATCGCCGGGCAGGATGCAGCGAGCCCGATGGCGACCGTGCTGTCAGGCGCGATGATGCTGCGCTGGCTCGGCGACCGCCATGCGGATGCGCGGCTGACCGAGGCCGCGTCGCGCGTGGAAACGGCTGTCGAGACCGTGCTGGCCCAAGGTAAGACCGTGCCGCGCGATCAGGGCGGCACGGCAAAGTGCAGCGAGGTGACGGACGAGATTTGCCGGCAGCTGTAGTCGGCAACGGTAGGCGGCAGCAGGAGACCTCAGCAGCAGACCACGTCGCTGCACCGTCGCGCCGCCATCATGACCCTCTGAATGACGGGAAAGGAGCAGTCCATGAAGCGTTTTGCAAGCATCATGATCACAGCCGGACTGTCGGTGTCGCTGCTCGGCCTCGCGCCGGGCGCCTCGGCCCAGTACTCCGGCGACAGTATCCGTATCGGCCTGCTGACGGATATGTCGGGGCCGTACTCGGACATCTCCGGTCAGGGTGGCGTCGAGGCGATCCGGCTGGCGGTGGCCGATGCCGGCGGCAAGGTGAATGGCAAGAAGATCGAATTGCTGTTTGCCGACCACCTGAACAAGGCGGACATCGGCGCCAGTAAAGCGCGCGAGTGGCTGGATCGCGAAGAGATCGATGTGCTGATGGTCGGCGCGAACTCGTCCGTGATGCTCGCCGTCTCCAAGCTCGCCACAGAAAAGAAAAAACCGCTGATCATTCCCGCCACGGCCACGGCGCGCGTGACGAATGAGGACTGCTCGTATTACACGATCCACTACGGCTATGACACGGTCGCCGCCGCGCGCGGCACCAGCTCGGCCGTCGTCCGGCAGGAGGGCAAGAGCTGGTATTTCCTGACGGCCGACTATGTGTTCGGTTCCTCGCTGGAAGGCGATGCGAGCAAGGTGATCAAGGCACTGGGCGGCAGCGTGCTCGGCGCATCGCGCCACCCGCTGAATGCGTCGGATTTTTCTTCCTTTCTGGTGCAGGCTCGCGCATCGAAGGCGCAGGTGCTGGGGCTGGCGAATGCCAGCAATGATCTGATCAATACCATCAAGGCTGCCAATGAGTTCGGCATCACCCAGTCGATGAAAGTAGCCGCGCTGCTGATGTTCATCACCGACGTGCATGCGCTGGGCCTCAGGGATACGCAGGGCCTGTACACCACTGACAGCTGGTACTGGGACCAGAGCGCCCAGTCGCGCGCCTGGGCGAAGCGCTACTTCGATGTGATGAAGCGCATGCCGACCGCGCTGCATGCGTCCACCTATTCATCGGCGATGACCTATCTGAAGGCCGTCAAAGAGACCGGCACCGACGATGGCGACAAGGTGATCGCCCATATTCGCAAGGGCGTGGTGAATGACATGTACACCAGCAATGCGACGGTGCGCGAGGATGGTCGCCTGATGACTGACCTGAAGCTGGTGCAGGTCAAGACTCCAGAAGAGTCGAAGTACCCGTGGGATTATTACAAGATCGTGCGCAGCATTCCTGCGGCTGAGGCGTTCACGACCAAGTCCGAAACCAAGTGCGCGTTGTGGAAGTGATCACCGAGTGAAGTGGCGTCGTTCCGCAGGTATCCCGGCGAAGGCGAGGATCCGGTTTGGGCAGGGTGTCAATCACCGTGATGTGCTGTTGACCCGCAACGCGATGTCATGGCAGCTTTGCATGATGCTCGAAAATTCTGGTGATCCCAGTGGCAACAGGCCGTCGCTGATCATGGCTGCATAGTCACGCGCCAATGCTGCCAGTGACTCACCCGCCGGCACGAGTTGAAGCTTGCCGCTGACCGAGCGGTGATAGTCGATGGCGTTGCCCTCAGAATCTTTTTCTGAAAAAAACATCGACTTATGCTGTGCGACTTGTCTCGCCAGTGGCGCGTCGTTGACCGCCCTCTCAAAAAAATCACTGCGAGCGAGCGCGACAAGATCATACCAATGTCGTGAATACCGCTCACCACGCAAACGTCCCTGCAAGCAATAGACATGGACTGCCGTTGCCTTCTCCCAGAAGGTCCTCTCAGCAGCCATCACCATGGGTCGCGCCGTCGGGAACGTCACGCCTTCGATCGCCGACGCGATATCGCACACCACGGGATGCATCTGACGAGGTTCCCCAGTGGCCCTCGCTCCGAACTCCAGCAGGACGCTGGGAGGAGCGTAGCCCGTTCCGGTTTTTAGCGCAGGATAGTTGACCAGCAGTTTTTCCTTTTCCCTGCCGCTGATGACAAGGGTGGCTTCCAGTCCTGATGCCTGTAGCGCTGCCTGGAGTACAGGCATCACCTGATTTTCAATCCATACCGGCAGACGGCTTCGCACTGCGCTTGTGATTTTCTTTTCCTGACTGGCAGAAGTGGGAATCGGGTTCCCGTTCCGGAGCAGGTCGGGTACCAGTTCCCGGATGTCATAGGTCAAATCCACATCCTCGGAAAACCGCTCGATGAGACCATAGACCTTTGACAGCGAGGTACCACCCTTGAATGTCAGCTTTTCATTGAGTGGGGACGTATAGATGGCGGAAAGCACCCAGACCAGCCAGATGTCCTTCTCCAGCAGATGCGCAGGACGGCCTGACCGGGCCGCTGCGACCTCCAGCGCTTCCGCCTGATCCCGGTGACTGAGCTGAAACCATGATTCAGCCATCGCGATTCACTTCGCTCAGCGCACGTGCCATCCAGCTGGGGAGCGCCGCACGTGACGCATGCATGGCGTCCCATTCCGACTCGGGGAGGTGCGTTTTCAGGGTCCGCAGCGCAGAAATAGCTTTTTCCGGGCCAAGCCACGAGACCGCACGAATGGCCATCCCGGCAGGACGCCTGCCCAGCAGCAGCTGAAGACGGTTGCCGTGCCTGAGTTCGACTGAACGATTGCCCAGTGTGAGTTTGCGTGAACGTCCGGAGGTGATGAATACCTCACGCGCCGGTACCTGAGTGGTCAGGCCCAGTGCGTTGGCCTCAGCAGCCCCGTTACCCACGATGGTCTCGCCACTCAGTGATTCGATAGCCTGAACGACCGTCTCGGTAGAGGGGGGGCGCGAGCCGAACCGGCCTTTCACCGGTGCCACGTAAGTCCCCCGGCCGACACGCAGCAGCATGCCTTCACGCGTCAGGCGGGTCAGTGCCTGATCAACAGCTGCCCGTGCGCCCAGATGCAGAAATTCTTTGGGCGACAGCAGCCCTCCCTCAGGAAGGGCGTGGGCTGCGGACAGGATGGCGTCGGTAATCTGGCTCATGGCATGTCGAAGGGGGAAAGAAGCCCGGGCATGGGACGCGACCACTGCAAAAACACCTGCGCCCGCTGGCTAATTTGTCAGAATCATAGTCACGTTTCTGACATTTTGCAAACAAACGGGACGGGGATCGGCTGGGCGGGGGCTTGTCGGCCGCTCAGCCCACCCGTATCAGCCGCTTGCCCAGATTCTCCCCCCGGTACAGCCCGGCGATCGCATCCGGCGCCTGCTCGATGCCGTCGAGGATGTCTTCCTCATACCGGATCAGTCCCTCGCGCACCCAGCGCGCCAGATCGGCGCGTGCAGTCGGGTAATGATCCTTGTGGTCGAGGATCACGAAGCCCTGCATGCGCGCGCGCTTGACCAGCAGATGGCGCTCGACGCGTGGCCCCAGCGGTGGCGGATCCCATTGGGCGACCGAGGCCGTGCCGCAGATGATCACTCGCGCGCCAAGCTTCAGCTGAGGTATCACCGCATCACTGATCGCGCCCGAGGTATTGTCGAAATAGATGTCGATGCCGCCCTCGCAGGCACTGGCCAGCGCGGCCGCGAAATCCTTCTGCTGGTAGTCGATCGCATGGTCATAGCCGAAGCGCTGGACACAGAGGGCGCGCTTGGCCTCGCCGCCAGTGATGGCAATCGTCCGGCAGCCGTGCAGCTTCGCGATCTGGCCGACGGCCGAGCCGACACTGCCTGCACCGGTCGAGACCAGTACCGTGTCACCGGCGCGCGGCTCGCCGATCTTCAGCAAGCCGTAATGCGCGGTGATGCCATTGATGCCCAGCACGCCAAGCGAGGCGGACAAGGGCAGGTCGGTATCGTCGACACGCGTATCGATGACGGCGGGATCCACCGTGGCCAGTTCCTGCCAGCCGAACAGACCCGTCACCGCCGTGCCCACCGGCCAGTCCGGATGACGCGATTCGACAATGTGGCCGGCGGCGAAGGATCGCATCACCTCGCCGATGCCGACCGGTGTTGAATAGTTCGCCGCCGCATTCACCCAGCCGCGCATCGCCGGTTCGACGGACCAGTAGCGATTGCGCACCCGCACCTGACCGGGCGCCAGTGGCGTGACCGGCCGGGTGACGATGCTGAAATGCTCCGCCTGCGGAATACCTTCCGGGCGTCGGGCGAGGACAACAGCGCGTTGCAGAAGACCGCTCATCATGGGCTCGCAGCGTTGGGCAGTGCCGGCGGATCAGCGATCAGCCCCGACCGACGTAGGGCATGTTGGTCGCCATGATGGTCATGAACAGCACATTGCTTTCCAGCGGCAACTGCGCGATCTGCAGCACGGCCTGTCCGACGTGCTCGGCGTTCATTCGCGGTTCCACCTTCACCGAGCCATCGGCCTGCAGGATGCCATTCGCCATTTTCTCTGTCATCTCGGTGGCGGCATTGCCGATGTCGATCTGGCTGCAGGCGATATTGTCGTTGCGGTAGTCGAGCGCAATCGATTTCGTCAGGCCCGAGATCGCATGCTTGGTCGCGGTGTATGGCAGCGACAGCGGGCGCGGTGCATATGCCGAGATCGAGCCATTGTTGATGATGCGGCCGCCTTTGGGCGACTGCGCCTTCATCATGCGGATCGCCTCCTGCGCACACAGGAAGGGACCGGTGAGGTTGGTGTTCACCACGTTCATCCAGTCTTCGTACCTGATGTCCTCGGCCAGCGTGGCGGTGGTGAAGGTTCCGGCGTTGTTGAACAGCAGGTCGATGCGGCCGAACTTTTCTTTCAGCTTCGCGAACATGGCTTTCACGCTGGCCGGATCACCGACATCGCAGGTGACCGCGAGGCAGTTGTCATGATTGCCGCCGATGTCGCTGATCGCTTTGTCGAGTTTGTCCTGATTGCGGCCGGACAGGACGATGCGGTAGCCAGCGCCCAGCAGGGCGCGCGCGGCGGCCTTGCCGATGCCCGTGCCAGCGCCGGTGATGAGTGCAACGCGAGGTGTGGAAGTGCTCATGAATGCCTTTGACAGTCGTGGGTTGAAGAATAGGGAACGGCAGCGCTCAGTACTCGGACTCGAAGTCCGTCTCGTAACGCCGCCGCCGGCGGCGGTATTTCAGATAGGCGATGAAGGCCAGCAGCACGCCGATGAACAGCGAAATCAGTGAATTCGGGAACGACGAATTCGCCGCCAGCAGCAGCTCGACCAGCGAAAAAATAATCAGCACGAATTGGGAGAAGTAATACCAGACAGTCCGCCAGGGAATCATGAGGTCCTCCTTGCCAAATAAATCTGCCGTGTGATCACCGCATCCGTGCAAGCCTATCCATGTTGCGGTATCGCCTGCCGGATCAGTGCGAGCAGGTCATCGTACTCATCCACTGCCCGGAACTGCGGGAACTGCGCGATCACATTGTCTGGCGCATGGAACAGGAAGCCCGCGTCCGCCTCAGCCAGCATCGTCGTGTCATTGAACGAGTCGCCGGCGGCGATCACGCGGTAGTTCAGTCCCTTGAAGGCCGTCACCGCCTTGCGCTTCTGATCGGGGATGCGCAGCTGATAATTCGTGATGCGGTCGTTCTCGACGATCAGTGTGTGGCACAGCAGTGCAGGCATGCCCAGCTGCCGCATGAACGGAGCGGCGAACTGCTCAAAGGTATCCGACAGGATCACGACCTGTACTTCCGAGCGCAGCTGGTCCATGAATTCCTTTGCGCCCGGCAGCAGCGGCAGGGTGGCGATCACCTGCTGGATATCCGACAGCCGCAGTCCGTGCCGGTCAAGGATCTCGAGACGTCCCTGCATCAGCTTGTCATAGTCAGGCTCGTCACGCGTGGTGCGGCGCAGTTCGGGAATGCCGGTCTTCTCGGCGACGGCGATCCAGATCTCCGGCGTCAGCACGCCTTCCATATCGAGGGTGACGATGGCTTGTTTCACGTTAAGGCTTCTTTCAGGGTTGACCAAGGCCGGTACTCTATCATCGGCGCCGCGCGCATCGCGAGTCTCCGTGGAAGGCTGGATGCGAGGCCCTGTGTGCGGCACTGTGCGAGGCTCAGCGCACCAGCGTCTCGACATTGCCGTCCACCGACAGGCTCTGTCCGGTGACGGAGGCGCCGGCGTCCGAGCACAGATAGATCACGGCGGCGGCGATCTCGTCCGCGCCGACCATGCTGCGCAAGGACACCCGCTGCAGCACGCGTTCGCGCATCTGGTCAACGCTGACGCCCGCGGCCTCGGCGCTGGCGGCCAGCACACGGTCCTGACGCGGGCCCTCGACGATGCCGGGGAGGACGGCATTGACGCGGATGCCATGCGGGCCCAGTTCAGTCGCCCAGGTCTCGGTCAGCCCGATCACGCCATACTTGGTGGCCGAATACGGCGAGCGTCGCGGGAAGGCCAGACGACTGGCGACCGAGCCGATATTGATGATGCTGCCGCGCCGGCGCTGCTTCATGCCCGGCACCGCGCCGCGCGTGCACAGGAAGGTGCCGGTGAGGTTTACATCCAGGCACTGCCGCCAGTCGACCAGGGTGATGTCCTCGAGCGATGCGGTGGGGCCGGCGATGCCGGCATTGTTGACCAGGATATCGACGCCGCCCATCGTTGCGTCGATCTCCGCGAACATCGCCGCCACCGGCGCCTCGTTCGTGATGTCGGCTACGCTGGTGCCGATGCCGGGCAGCAGGGCCTGCGCGTCGCGCAGCGCCGCCGCATTCGTGCCGCAGATATGGACACGCGCGCCATGCGCTACCAGCGCGTGCGTGATCGCCAGGCCGATACCCTGTGCGCCGCCCGTCACGAGTGCGCGACGGCCCTGAAGATCAAACAGGAAAGGTGGTCGGGAGGAAGCAGTCATCAGACGGTCTCATCATTTATGTTGTTCTAATTCCGCGCTGATCGGCGACCGGTGCGCAGTGTGAGAGAGTCTGCGTACTATACCAGCGGGCGCGCGATTCACTGCGCTTCTTGTGCTATTGATAATCGCCTGCGCGCGAGGGATCACTCGCGATGGTCTGAGCCACGTACCCGCACCCGCTTGCTGCCGAGTTGTCGGGTCGCGTCGGCGATCATCCGGTTGAGCACGGTCGTGTACTGCGGATGATCGCCACCCACCAGCGGCGCCGTCAGCACCTCGCCCTGCGCATTGACGAGCAAGATCGTCGGCGCCATCGCCACCTGATACTGCTGTGCGAGGCCGGCCTCGGTGATCCGCTGGCCGTCAAACCGGCTGATCAGCCGTTCGCCCGTCACTGAAATCTCCCGGATCAGCGGTTGCTCATCCTCGCGCAGGCCGTGCATCATCGGCAGCAGATAGTCATGTCGCACGATGCGACAGTAGCTGCAGCCGGGCAGCGTAAAGAACAGGATCACCGGTCGCTGACTGGCGGCCGACCGTGCGCCGTCCTGCGCCAGCTGGGTTGCGAGCGGCAGCGTGCGCATCACTGGCTGAGCGATGGCCGCGCCGCCGGACAGCAACAGGCACAGCAACAGTGTCGGCAGGGCGGTATTCAGTGGGGGCAGGATAGTCAAGCGCATGAAAAATCGCCTCGGGAAAAACTGCATTGAACACGAAATTCCGTCGCGCTGCCTGGTACCCATCGTCCGGCTTTCCGGTGGCGCTAT
>JACCEC012692768.1_pt1 | contig 14926 bp, 11 predicted proteins | sample 7450121 | NCBI WGS metagenome assembly JACCEC01 (sample SAMN15323455, study PRJNA562643) | freshwater metagenome | isolation source: river surface water | place: USA:Blue River Watershed | collected 2017-08-18 | reverse complement strand
CAAAAGTAAAGGCTCTTTTGCAGCTTATTAGAGAAGAAAAAATGAAAGGTAAGAAATATAAAATTGAGATTGCAAGGTAATTTTTGTAAGACGATAGTTAACGAATTGGTTATGTATTTAAATGTATGATGGTATTTGATTGAAATAAAAGATAAATATTTTCATCAAAAACCATTGAACAGTTAATTTCTTTGAAAACTTGGTAGTGCGTCGATGAAATCTGGCAATTTTAGAACGAATAAGAGTATTAATTCCTTCGATATTCTTTGTAAATTTTTTGCCAATTAGATGATTAAAATAAGGAAAAATCTCTTTAAAAGCCTCAAATTTATCAGTACAGTAAAAACCAATTTCTATATGAAGGTTTTTAATTTGTACCATTAAACTTTTTAGCTGTTTCTTACTTCGTTTACCCATTGTTACAGCCAAAATTTCTTTTGTTTCAGGAGCATAAACATAAAAAATCCACACTTTTTTAGCTTTTTTACTAACAAAAGAATACATTTCATCTATTTCAAGACGTTCATAATACTTTTGTTGTGGAAGAATTTTTACTTTTTTTCCTTCTGAAAGTATAATTTTTATAGTCGTTTGTGGACTTACTCCATACACTTTATAACAATCACGAATCCCACTACCATGAAGCAAAGAACTTTTAACTTGGGATTTTACCGTCGGGTTTGCACCTTGATAAAAATATTCCCATTGAAATTGTTTGTTACAGGCTTTGCATAAAAAATTCTGCATTCCTGTACGTTTTTTGCCATTTTTGACGACTTTTGTAGAATGGCAGTGAGGGCAGTTTACTTTGATATTTATTAGACACATTTACCAAAGTTACGCCTCATCGCCTTTCTTCTCAAAATCATCATACATTTCATCTCATTACCTTTCTATTGAGTGGCAATACATTACAATATTGAATAATACTTAGCTTAGTCTCAATTTTACTTTAAATTTGCATCATTGTATTTAAGATATTCAAACATTAATCAAAATTTAATCAATATTCAATGAATTACTGGCTCGTAAAATCAGAACCTTTCAAATATTCTTGGGACGATTTCGTTAATCAAGGCGTAGGCACTTGGGATGGTGTTAGGAACTATCAAGCACGCAATAATCTGGCTGCTATGAAGCTGAATGATTTGGTCCTATTTTATCATTCAAACGAAGGTGTTGAGGTCGTTGGTATCGCTAAAATAGTTAAAGAAGCCTATCAAGACCCAACTACTGATGATACTCGTTGGGTAGTTGTTGATTTAGCTCCCGTTGAAAAACTTCCTAATTCTGTAACACTTAAAGCTATCAAGGCTGATGAAAGATTACAGGATGTGTCGCTTATTCGTCAGTCACGCCTCTCTGTCCAGCAACTAAAAAAAGAAGAGTTTGACATCATTGTATCAAAAGGTTATGGAAATTAGAAAATCTCAAAAGTTTTTATTCAAAATTTGTTTTTTTATCATTGCATGTTTGAGTATTCATTATTCAAACGCTCAAAGTGTTCGCCGAATCGAAATACCAACTCGTGGTGATGACCAAGGTTTTCAGGTGATTACTTTAGGCGAAGAAGGGGTTTTAGTGCTTACTAAAACTGGTAAATTGAGTTTTAATATAACCAAGTATGATGCCCAATTACAACAAGCATGGTCGTCGAATGGTGAGCTTGAAGAAAATCAATCAATGGTAGATTTCCATCGAGACGGTCGTGACGTATATTTTTTGTTTAGCAAATATAATTCTGATTTGTATCAAATTATAAAAGTTTCAACTGGCATTGGCATCATGCAAAAGTTCTTCTTTGAGAATATCCGACGATTCGAGGTATCAGAATTTAAGGTCTATAACGAGGTGGCTTATTTAGCAGGAATGGTAAAAGAAGAACCTGTTTTGATGAGCGTTAACTTCAATCGAATGCAACCCCGTATCTTGGCAGGTGGAATTAAAGGAACAGCCAGCATTTCATCATTAGATTATGATGAGGCAAATGGATTGTTGATAGTTTCTTATTCGGTTAAAAAAGGGCGTTCGAGTTATATGGCAGTAAAACGCATTAACCCAAATGGAAAAATTGTAGAGCAACTAACCGTTGAACCAGAAGAAGATTATGGTTTATTGACAGGAAAGCTTTTCTCATTAAATGACGGAACCCAGCTAATGATTGGCAATTACGGATTTAAAGGTTATCAATCTAATGGTGGACCTATGTCGCAGGGGCTTTATATTAGTAAAGTTGATGGAGAAACACCTGAATATTTGAAAATGCACAGCTTTACTGATTTTAAAAACTTCTTTAACTTTTTGCCACCCAAACAACAAGAAAAGATTGAGAAGAAAATAAAAAAGAAAAAAGGTAGAGGTGATGATTTAAAACTCAATTATAGGGTATTAGTGCATGATATTATCAAAAAAGATAATCAATACATTTTAGTTGCCGAAGTGTTTTATCCAGAATTTAGAACTAATAACAGTTATGGTTATCCATATTATGGTAGTGCATTTGGCTCTCCTTTTGGCTTTGGATATGGTGGATATAATTCGTTAAATATGCTTCGTCTTTCTCGTTACTATGGCCTAAACTCTTGGGCGTGGAACCCTTGGATGTATTCTAATTATGGTAGTAATAACCAACAATTTGATGGATTCAAATATACACATGCTGTTGTTGCAGGGTTTGACTTAAATGGGAAATTAATTTGGGATAATAGTTTTAGCTTTGATAATGTAAAAAGTATGGAGCTAAAAGAGAAAGTGAAAATCCATTCCGAAGGAGATGATATATCGTTGGTTTACAGCAATAAAGGAAAACTTGCCAGTAAGATTGTTAGAGGAAATGATGTGGTTGAAGGCTTAAAAACTATTGATATTGATACTCAAAAAGAAGGTGATAAAGTAAGAGATACGGCCACTGATGATATTGAATACTGGCATCAGAATTATTATTTGGCGTGGGGGTATCAACGAATCGCCAACCGAACTGAAGGTAGTAGGAGGGTATTTTATCTAAATAAAATTGCCTTCTAAAATATCAAATTCTTTATGCCACACCGTTATATAAAAGGTGTGGCATATTTTTGTGCCTAAAATTCAACCAACTCAATGCTGATGAAACATTTTTTTTTCATTCTATTGGTCTTATTTCCTATTTCTTTATACGCTCAAAAATCCAACCCTATTTACCCTGCCTCTGGAGTCTTAAAAACGGTTGAGATAGAAATTAGTGGAAATCCAACTTGGCAAAAATTAATTTCGTTGGGTAAAGATGGCCTCTTACTTTTTGTTAAAAAAGATATTACAAAAGCGGTCATTGTCAAATTTGATACTGAACTAAGAAAAGAATGGGAAAATGAAGTTTTATTGGATGTTGAACGAAAGCCAACAGCATATTTTCTTGATAATCAGAAAGTTACTTTTCTATTCAGTGAAAGTCAAGGAATGTATTATCAGTTGTTTAGCTTCGATTTAAAAGATGGGAAAGTAGAAAATAAAGGTTTTGAACTTCGAGATTTTTTTCAAGACCAAAGTTATGTGGCCTTTAAAAATAGAATTTTGATAGCTGGAATGAACGAAAAAGGAGGAACCTTTTATGATTTTGATTTTACATCAAATGAAGGACAATTCACTTCTGCCGATTTAGTTGGTAAAGTGCAGGTTCAGTTTATCAATTATAATCAAAAAACGCATGTGATAGAGTCGCTTTGGTCAATAAAAGAGCAAGGTTATACCAACGAAAAAAAGAAAAAAGGAGAGTTTATAAAAAATGCTTATGTAGTTTATGCCAAATATGATACGCTCGGAAAATTAATTACAAAAAGTGCTATACAGTCTAATGCAGGTAATTTTCCACTTACAGCTCAGTTGACACCAGTAGACTCACTAACCAGCGTCATAACAGGAGTTTATCAGTCAAATAATGGGGTAAAAGGTATTTATTTTTCAAAACTTGAATACGATAAAACAATTTTTACAAAGTTTTATGACTATCGTAAGCTCTTGAAAGGAACCGAAATCCTCACTGATGAACAACTAAAAAAAGTTTCAAGTACTTATACATTTCTACCTACCCAAACTACCTTTACCGAAAATCAAATAGTATTTGGTGGCAGTTTCTACCAGCCTACTTACCAAGTAGTTAGCGTAGATAATCCTGATTATGTTGGCTATAACTTTAATTTAAATTATAGCAACCAACGTACCAGAACAAAACAAGTATTGGCAGGATATAACTATCAGAATGCTTTTACCGCAAATTTTGATTTAGATGGAAATTTGATAAAGCAACAAAAAATAGATTTGAAGCAAACTTCATCTGATATTGATGAAGTTGTGGCTATCAATAAACAAAACTCTATTGCATATTGTCTGAAAGGTAACTTGATTGTATCAAAACCCAAAGGCTATGCCGAGCCAGATGTCTATAAACTTTCCACCGAAAATGACGACCCAAAGAATAGTCAGTACATTGCAAAATATCGTAATGTAAGAAATTGGTACGAAAATTATTTCATTGCTGATGGAAGTCGTATTAAATTTGAGGTCATAAAAGAAATGTCTGGTACTAAAGAAAAACCTTCTAAAAGAAAGAGAGGACAGCGACAAACACCAGAAACTAACATAAAGAAAATTATTTACCTTTCAAAAATTCTGAGTTCTGAGTTTTGAGCAGCCCACTGTAGTGGTGAGTTTCCATTGCAATTTTTGCTCAAAACCAAATTTCAACTCAGAATTCAGAACTAAGCACTCAAAATACATTTTGTATAATTTACTTACACCAAATATTAGTTCGTATGAATTACTCGATTCGGGTAATTACGAAAAACTCGAACGCTTCGGCGACTTTATTTTAGCTCGCCCAGAACCTCAAGCCGTTTGGGACAAATCTCTTTCCGAGGAAGTATGGCAAAGAAAGGCATCGGCAATTTTCAAGAAAACCAAAGGTCGTGACCAATTGAGTCCAGAAGAGCGGGGTGAATGGCACAACATAAAAAAAATGCCCGAAAAATGGTATATGAATTATGAGCAAGGTAAAACCAAACTCAAATTTAAATTATCACTCTCATCATTCAAGCACGTTGGAATTTTTCCTGAACAAGCAGCAAATTGGCGTTATATTGAAGAAAAACTGACGTCAATGAAATCGATTGACGCATCGCTTCAACAGCCTAAAGTATTGAATCTATTTGCCTATACTGGCGGAGCTTCATTGGTTGCTAAAGCAAATGGAGCCGATATTACGCACGTAGATTCTGTAAAACAAGTAATTTCATGGTCGAGAGAAAACATGGAAGCAAGTAGCTTAACGGATATTCGTTGGGTGATTGAAGATGCCTTGAAATTTGTTAAAAGAGAGGTAAAACGTGGAAGAAAATACAATGGAATTATTCTTGACCCACCAGCTTACGGTCGAGGTCCCGATGGCGAAAAATGGGTTTTAGAAGAAGGTTTGAATGAGTTACTGAAAAATTGCCTCGAACTTCTCGACGACAAGCATCATTTCTTTATTCTTAATCTCTACTCAATGGGTTTTTCGGCTGTTATTGCCGAAACCATTATTAAACAGAATTATACAAATGTTCAAAACCCCGAAATGGGCGAGTTAGTGTTGCAAGATTCTTTCCAGAAAAAACTGCCGTTGGGTGTTTTTTATCGTTTTTCTACTATTCAATGATGACTTTGAACTTATTTGGTTTAGTTTCCTTCTAACAAGGTTGATATTATAGTTTCTAATACTAAATTAGGATAAAATTTATAATATTCAATCTTTTATATGGTATCGTTTTTACCTTCAAATCATTAGGCAAATGGCACAGAAAAAATTAACCGAATTATCCATTGAAGAGTTAAATAAGAGAAGAAAGACCACCAAGTTTGTGACTGGGTTACTTCTTGGTATGCTTGCTTTTTTGGTTATACTTAATGTAGTAAATATTGTCAATGGCAAACAAAATTGGAGTGCTCTGGCAGTACCATTCGCTTTGCTTCCTATTTCAATTATTAACTTTAATGCCATTAAAGAAATAGACAAAGAGTTGAAGTCAAGAGGTTTTGAATAGATTGAGCACAATTATATGGTACTAAACCGACCATTAACTTAAAATTTCGTTTTTATTCTAAGAAAAAATTCGGATTTTTGTGAAAAATAATAGCACAATCACAAGTCTAAGTTTTTTGTGTGAATTTAACGAATGTCTAATAATCAGAAATTTTACCTATTTATTTCTCTTTCAGTACTCTTGTATGCGTGCGGACAAAATAACCGTGAGCGTTCGAAGATTCCACCCACACCATTTCAAACTGAAAGTATTCAAAATACAGCTTCGCTCGAAGCTCTAACGGATGCTATCCGAAGTAACCCAAGTTTGGCCGAAAATTATTACAAACGAGCGATAATTTTACATAAAATGGGCGATAGTCAGAAAGCATTAGAAGATATTAATAGAGCTGACCGTCTAAAACAAAATACTGGTAAATATCTTTATGTAAAAGCATTGATATTGCGAGATATGAAACAGTATCGTGATGCTTATGCCTTTGCTCAGAGTGCCGAAATCTTGAATGTTGATACGCCTGAATTATATACTTTATTGGGTGATTTGTCGCAACAACGAAACGACTTAAAAAACGCTGAACAATATTTGGCAAAATCTTTGCAAATAGCTCCTTATGATGGTGAAACCTACTTTTATCAAGGGACTTTGGCCGCTCGGAAAGGCGATACTGTATCTGCTATTCTTAAAATGAATAAGGCAATAGATATGAAACCATCATTTAAGTTAGCTTATTCATCACTCACTGAAGTTCTAAAAAATCGTAGTTTATATGATTCTGCGTTAGCCGTTAATAGTTCAGCTATTTTTCAATTTCCCAAAAATTCAGAATTTTTGGTGGATAGGGGTTTAGTATATAACAAATTTGGTCGATTAGATTCTGCTCTTGTGTATTATGACAAAGCATTAAAAATGGATAGTAGAAGAATTGATGCGATGCTTTATTCTGCTTCAATTTATTTCAGATGGAAAAAATATACGATGGCATTAGAATTTTATGAGAAAGTTTTGGATGCAAAACCTGAAACACCCAAAATTAATTATTCAATTGCTTTAACACTCGAACAACTCGGTTCTTTAACAAAAGCCGAAGAGTTTTTGAAAGCCGAAGTTGAAAAAGACCCGAATGATACGCAAGCAATTATTGCCTTGAATAGAGTTTCTGGTCAAATAAATTCAGCTTTGGGAGTTTATAAAGAACCGATTCCGATTCCAGTAAAAAGAGTACCAGCTCCAGTTGCTAAACCAGTTGTGGTTGAAGAACCCAAAAAACTTTTAGACACTTCGAGGGTTAGAGTTAACATAATTGCACCTAAAAAGAAGGTAAATATTAAAACTGATTCTTCGAGACGATTGAAATTGTAGAACATTAATTTGGTTTCGTTTGAAACTTTAAGAGCTAAAAACAAGTATATATTATATTAGGTAATAGTTGACAATTTTTTTTATGATTAAAATTACTTTGCCCGACGGAAGTGTAAGAGAATATCCAAAAGGGAGTTCGAGTTATGACGTGGCTCTTTCAATTAGTGAAGGCCTCGCAAGAAATGTATTGGCTGCCAAAGTTAATGGCACAGTTCAAGATGCTAATTTGCCAATCGAAACCGACTCAACCGTACAACTTTTGACGTGGAATGATACCGACGGCAAATCAACATTTTGGCATTCGTCAGCTCACCTAATGGCCGAAGCATTAGAGGCTCTTTACCCGAAAGTTAAATTTTGGGTTGGTCCGCCGCTCGAAAACGGTTTCTATTATGATGTAGATACAAACGGCGAGAGCATCTCTAATGATGATTTTAAGAAAATCGAAGATAAAATGCTTGAATTGGCTCGTCAGAAGAATGATTATGTAAGAATTCCGATGGCAAAAGCCGATGCAATCAAATATTTTGAAGAAAAAGGCGATGAGTATAAGTTAGACCTACTTTCAGGTTTAGAAGACGGTTCGATTACCTTTTATAAACAAGGAAACTTTACCGACTTGTGTCGTGGGCCACACATTCCAAATACTGGCTTTATAAAAGCCGCCAAAATCATGAATGTGGCTGGTGCTTACTTTAAAGGTGACCAAAACAATAAAATGTTGACTCGTATTTATGGGGTGACATTTCCGAAACAAAAAGAGTTAGAAGATTACCTAACACTTTTAGAGGAAGCCAAACGCCGTGACCACCGTAAATTAGGTCAAGAACTTGATTTATTTACATTCTCTGAGAAAGTAGGTAAAGGTCTGCCTTTGTGGTTGCCGAAAGGGGCTATGTTGCGTGAGCGTTTGGAGAATTTCTTGCGAAAAGCACAAGTAAAAGCTGGCTATCAACAAGTTGTAACGCCGCACATCGGAAGTAAGCAATTATATCAAACTTCGGGTCACTGGGAAAAGTATGGAAAAGATTCATTCCAGCCAATCACAACGCCAGAAGAAGGAGAGGAGTTTCTGTTGAAACCAATGAACTGCCCTCATCACTGCGAAATCTTCCGTGCCAGACCTCGTAGCTACCGTGAATTACCTTTACGTCTGGCTGAGTTTGGTACAGTTTACCGCTACGAACAAAGTGGTGAGTTGCACGGTTTAACTCGCGTACGTGGATTTACTCAAGATGATGCCCACATTTTTTGTACCGACGACCAAGTTGAAGATGAATTCAAGAAAGTAATTGATTTGGTACTTTATGTATTCAAATCACTTGGTTTCGAAGAGTTTTCGGCTCAAGTTTCATTACGTGACCCAGAAAACAAAACAAAATACTTTGGTTCGGATGAGGCATGGGATAAAGCCGAAAATGCTATTCGCCGTGCAGCTGCCGAGAAAGGCCTTAAAACCGTTGAAGAACTCGGTGAAGCCGCTTTCTATGGCCCTAAACTCGATTTTATGGTGAAAGATGCCTTGGGACGTAAATGGCAGCTCGGAACAATTCAGGTTGATTACCAATTACCACAACGTTTCGAACTTGAGTACGTAGGTTCCGACAACCAAAAACATCGCCCAGTAATGATTCATCGAGCTCCATTTGGCTCAATGGAGCGTTTCATTGCTATTTTGATTGAAACAACCGCAGGTAATTTTCCATTGTGGTTATCACCTGACCAAATTGCTATTTTGCCAATTTCTGAAAAATACGAAGACTATGCTAATGATGTATTCTTGACATTACAAGAACAAGATATTAGAGGCTATGTTGACCATCGTGATGAGAAAATTGGCCGTAAAATCCGTGATGCAGAGGTAAATAAATTGCCATTGATGCTAATCGTAGGCGAAAAAGAAGCAGAAGAAGGTAAAGTTTCGGTCAGAAGAAAAGGTGAAGGAGATTTAGGTTCAATGACAATTGAGGAGTTTATTGCTTATGCTAAAACTGAAATATACAAAAATATACCTCAGTTTAAGGCATAATTGTCTCGGTTTTGCAATATTTGAAGTTTTAATATTTGTTTTATACAAATTAGTTTGTACTTTCGTAAAAATCAATTTTTAGCAACCTTAAAATCGTTAAATGGCACAACAACCATTCAATCGTAATTTCAGAAAACCAGTACAGAAGGAAGACGAGCACCGAATTAACCAACGTATTCGTGTACCGCAGGTTCGTTTAGTAGGTGACAACGTGGAGCAGGGTATTTTCGATACCGCACAAGCTCTTGCTATGGCACAAGCTCAAAGTTTAGATTTAGTTGAAATCGTACCAACGGCTAATCCGCCAGTTTGTAGAATTATCGACTATTCGAAATTTAAGTATGACCAAAAAAAGAAGCAAAAAGAAATAAAAGCCAAAGCTGCCAAAACAGTAATTAAAGAGATTAGATTCGGCCCACAAACCGATGACCATGACTTCGATTTTAAACTAAAGCATGCAATTGGTTTCTTGAAAGAAAATGCTAAAGTTAAGGCGTATGTTCACTTTGTAGGGCGTCAGATTGTATTTAAAGACCAAGGTGCAGAATTGTTGAAGCGATTTATTGCGGGTTTAGAAGAATATGGCAAACCAGAAGGAGAATTAAAGCTTGAAGGAAAGCGAATGATTGTATTTCTTGCTCCGAAACCTAAGAAATAATTTTCGTAGAAATATACTAAGGCTGAATTGAGATATCAATTCAGCCTTTTTGTTGTTAGGTTAATTGCTGTTTGGCTTTTTCATTACATTTCTGACGTTGACTAATTTTACTAAAAGGTCGAACCAAAATGGAGCTCCAAAAGATAAGGCCGCAATTGTCAGAAGCCAGCCACATAGAGTCCAAATAACTGTCATATTATTTTGCATGAAAACCTGTACAAACTTTTCCCAAATGTTTGTACCACTAAAGGTATAGCCAATCTTTAATCCTAAACTTTGAATATTGCTTTCTAAATATTTTGCGGTTGCTTCACTATATGCCAATGAATCAATAGCTGTCAATTGTTTTGTTAGATTACTTGGTTGGAGTAATGCAGTATCTATTTTGTTTGATAAATAAGTATAGTTCTCTTTCAAAAATAATCTGAAATTTGCATCATTTCTATAAAAAGCATTTGTATCTACCAAATCAACCGCGGTGCTATCAACATAGTTTACTGCTTTTTGCACAATGCTATTTCTGAGAGTTTTATTGCTTGAAAGTTGTTTAGTAATCACGATTGTATTCAGATTTAGGGCTATCGTAACAACAACTGATGTTATCATTACAGTAAGTCGAGAATATCGCTTAAACCAACCTGATACGTGTTCCATATATTGGTCGAACCAATTAGCGAGTTTTACTTCAAATGTCTTTAGGCTATCTGATTCCTGAGCGAGGGTTTTTAAGATTTGTTGGAAAGTACCAGCGTCAAACCCTTCAATTTGAAGTTTAATTTTACCAAATTCATCTTGTATGGTTGTATTTTCGTCAAGTTTTACATTTCCCAATATATTGATGATAGCACTCACAAATGTGCTTGAATAAAGATATGACATTTTTCTACCCCAAAGCTTCCATTTTTTATCTACTTCATCTTCAAGATTAGTGATAAAAGGATTTTCTTTGAGTTTTGACCAAAGTGATTCGCTTTTGTAATTAATGGTAGAGTTGAGTTTTTCAAAGGCTTTTTGCAGGAAGGCTGCTCTTTTTTCAAAAATCGTATGAATAAATTCTACAATTCCAGAAACAAACATACTACACACAAAATAAAAAAAAGTAAGCGATAATGCTACATCTAAGTAGATGGAGATGTTATTAGTATTCATGAGAAGAAATGGTTGTAAACGGCTGAATGTTAAGTAATTAACATAAAACTAAAGATTTGTTAAATCTTATCCCAACCATTTTTATTGAGTGGTACTTAACAAAAAAGTCGAGACTAAGCTCGACTTTTTTGTTGTTGTATGTGACAGGCGGTTACTTTCCTACCGAAATCATATTTGCAAATAAGCGATATGCTCCTGGAACACCTGCGGGTAATTCTCTAAAAAATGCTAATCCAGTGAACACAAAATTACCTTTGCCGTATTTTGCATACAAAACACTACCTTCGAGTTCGGTTTCGTTGGCATCATTCATAGCAAAAATAGTTTCGTACTTATCACTCCATTTATCAGCAAAATATAAACCACGCTCTTGAATCCAGCCTTCAAAATCTTTTGAAGTAATTTTGTTTGGCGTATTCAATAATGGATGTTGTGGTTTTAATATTTTTATTGCGGCATTTTCGTCTGTTACACGACCACGACCAATGCCCATCGGATAAGGCCCAATTTCTTTTACTTTTGAAACTCCGTAAAAAGCGTTTGTTTGATACTGAGTAATAACATTTCCTCCATTATTTACATAATCCATGAGTTTCTCTTGGAAATACTTCAAGTGTTCTTCTGTATTATAGGCCCTTACTCCAACGATAATAGCATCAAATTGGCTTAAATCTTTGGCCAGCTCAACAGGTGTAAGCATCGTTACTTGATAACCAATTTGTTGTAAAGCTGCAGGAACTTCATCACCCGCACCTGCAATATAGCCAATCTTATTCCCTTTTTTCTTTAAGTCAATCCGAAGTGCTTTTGCTTCAGCGAATGGGTAGAGGGTAAGCGTTGGTACGTGTTTGTATTCTATACTGGCAATACCTCTATCATACGAACCAGACGCTGTTTGAGCAATTGCTTTGAGCGTAATTTCGGAGGCAGTTGATGACGGGAATACTTTAAACGTTACCTTTTTCTCTTCGTATTTTTCTTTTAAATCAAAGTTGATGGTAGCTGGCTCTACTTTCCATGTATTTGGTACATCTAATTTAACTGTACCTGTTACACCTTTTTTGCCTGCTTTCAACGTTACAACCACATCTTTTGGACTATTATCGCCAAATGAATAAACCTTTTCGGCAATAGTTGCTGTCACTTCTGGACGAACCTCAAAGTATCTATAAATTTCGCCGTCTGATGGTTCAACAAATTTGTAGGTTAGAGGCGTTTGAAAGGTAAATGGTTTACCTTCGATAGTGAAACTGTATTCGCAAACTAAATCAGCGGGTTTCATTGGTAATCCACGCAATAATTGGTCGTTTACTTTATAAAAGCCATTTTCTTTACGCTCAACTAACCAGTAAGGCTGCGTAATTGGTTGATTTGCTGGAATTTGTAAGTCGGTCGTAAAGTTGAGTCCATCGTTGTAAACTAACTTTTTATTTACTATTGTATCTTTATTTACCCCTTTAAAAGTGAGTTTTTCGAGAGTAATGTTTGCATTGCTACGACTCACTACATTTACATTTACCTTGATTTTATCGTTTGGAGAAACAGAATAATCGGTCGGATTTGCTTCGAACCATAAACCCGCACAAGCTAAGATTAACTCTTGTACTTCTTTTTTCTTATAGTTTGTCCAAACATTTTCCTCTAAATTACTAATGGCAGTATAAATGTCGTTCAATGCTGGTATGGATGCTGATGGATTTTGTGCTTTAAAGTTATTGTATACTTCAGTTACCATTTTTTCGATTTTCTCACCGCCATTAATTCTTTTCCACGAAATATCAATTCCATCAAATAAATCGTTTTTGGCTTCTTCTCCAGCTTTGTGGAGGGCATAATCCGTGCGTTGGTTTTTAGTTTTTGCTGAACCAAAACCTTGGCTTTTGTGCATTGAGCGAGCTTCTGCAGCAATTTCAGTGTACGATTTTCCGAGTAAGGGGTTATAGTCGCCTAACGGAATTTTAATGAAACTACCTTCGGGTTGATTATTCTGAAAGTTTGGCGAAAACGAATTCCAAACTAAGCGTTTTGCTTGCCAAGTTTTTACAAACTTTAATTGTTCTGGAAAACGATTGGGGTCGGCTGCTGCCTTAAAAGCTTCTTCTGATAAAACGGCAGAAGCTGAGTGATGACCATGCCCTGCACGTGCATCAGGTGGAAAACGATTAACAATTACATCAGGTTGGAAATTGCGAATACGCCAAACTAAATCGGCTAAAATTTGGTCTTTTCCCCAAGTTGCAAGAGCTTCATCAGTTGTTTTTGTGAAACCGAAGTCATTAGCACGAGTGAAATATTGTTCACCTCCATCAATACTTCTTGCACCCAAAAGCTCGTGCGTGCGGAGCAAACCTACGTATTCTCCTTGCTCAGAACCAACGAGGTTTTGTCCGCCATCACCGCGAGTCATAGCAATATAGCCTGCTCGAACCATTTTTTCTTTTGAAAGCCACGTGATGAATAAGGTATTTTCATCGTCTGGGTGAGCTGCAACGTAAAGTACATTGCCAACAACGTTCAATCTTTTTATTGCTTGAAGAATTTCGCCCGTGTTCATTTGTTTTGTTTGGGCAAAAACCGAAAATGAAATTAGATAAATGAGTAGTAATGATATTTTTTTCATTGAATAGGGTTTAAAAGTCAATAGTATTTTTCTTTAGTTTTTGAAGCTTATTTTTAGTTAGCCGAAATTAGTAAAGAAACCCCGAATCAAAAAGAAATTATTGCTCTCGTCTATGATTAGGGCATATTATTCGACAAAACAGCCAAATTAATCTGCTTTTTGTTCTATTAAAACCGATAAATTAATGTTTTTTATCAAAAAAATACTAAAATTGCGTTTAGACTTTTTTTAACAACTCAATTAACTTAAATTTGCGAAAATTAAAACTACAGTAATCACTAAACTCAAATACAATTACTTATGGATTCTATGATTGTTTACCTTGTTCCATTGTGCGGCGTAATTGGCTTGCTCTACACAGCTTGGCGATTCAGTTGGGTATCGAACCAACCTGCTGGAGATGCCAATATGCAAAAACTCTCAGGCTATATTGCTGATGGAGCGATTGCATTCTTAAAAGCAGAATGGAAAATCTTGGCGTACTTTGCTATTCCAACGGCAATTCTTTTGGCATGGTTAGGTTCGTCTTCACCAAATTCATCTTGGATTATTTCTATTGCCTTTATTATCGGTGCGGTGTTTTCGGCTGTGGCAGGATATATCGGGATGAAAATTGCAACTAAAGCAAACGTTCGTACGGCACAAGCAGCTCGCACGTCGTTGTCAAAAGCACTTCAAGTTTCTTTTACTGGTGGTTCGGTGATGGGTATGGGAGTTGCTGGTTTGGCAGTTTTAGGTTTAAGTTTATTATTCATTGTTTTTTATAACTATTTTGCAAAAGGTGAAGCTTTGACTTCAGAAAATATGAGAATCGCCATCGAAGTTTTGGCTGGTTTCTCGTTAGGTGCTGAATCAATCGCTCTTTTTGCTCGTGTAGGTGGTGGTATTTACACAAAAGCGGCTGACGTAGGTGCTGACCTTGTTGGAAAAGTTGAGGCTGGTATTCCAGAAGATGACGTTCGTAACCCCGCAACAATTGCTGATAACGTAGGTGATAACGTAGGTGACGTAGCAGGTATGGGTGCTGACTTATTTGGTTCGTATGTTGCAACAATCTT
>JACCEC013139035.1_pt1 | contig 14927 bp, 23 predicted proteins | sample 7450121 | NCBI WGS metagenome assembly JACCEC01 (sample SAMN15323455, study PRJNA562643) | freshwater metagenome | isolation source: river surface water | place: USA:Blue River Watershed | collected 2017-08-18 | reverse complement strand
TTGACCGAAATCCGTATTGTGACGGTTGCATGATTCCGATGGTTCGCATTTGGACAGCTAATCCAATCCATTTCAAAGGTAAAGGATGGGGACATCAATGAGAACAGAAATCAAGCACACTTGCGAATGCGGCAAAGTGTTCAACATTGACAGTGCTCGCCCATTGGTCGCGGTTACGATCTTGCAAGTATCGATCAAGAATCATTCCGAGAGTTGCGAGTTAGCTTGTGGATAACCTGTGGACGACACTCCCAAAGCCCGCTCAAGTTGTCCACATATTTGCTTCTTACTTGACAGGCTTGCTACCGTCTAGCTCTGCAAGCGAGCGCCTGAAGGCGTGTAGCTCGCTGCGGAGATCGGCGGTTGTGGGGATTCTATGCCTATTCGTAGGCTCGCTATCTTTACAGATGCAACCCGCACAAGCTTCATCAGCTGATCAATACAAGCTATACATCCACTCAAGGATCATCAATTACAAACAAACTCAATGTCTCATTGCCATCATTCACAAAGAATCAAGGTTTAATCCACAAGCTAAGAATGGCAGTCATTTCGGACTTGGACAGATGCGATCAGAGCATTACCGGAATCTAGATCCATACAGACAAATCGATGCGACGATCAAGTACATCATTCATCGATATGGTTCGATGTGCAACGCATGGAGATTTCATGGAAAGAATGGATTCTATTGATGACGCTACATTCGCAACGCAAGAGCAACTCAACTCAATGGAAGAAGCTACGGCTTCGCATACTCTCAAGGGATGGACGTGAATGCTATTGGTGCGGGATGGATGCAACAACAGTTGATCACATCATTCCGGTAGCTAAGGGTGGATCAGATGATCCCGAGAATCTTGTGGCAGCATGTCGTCGATGTAACTTTTCGAAGCAAGACAAGATGCCCGATGAGTTTGTCTTGAGTAAGGCGGGTCTTTTTTCTAAGGGTGATTCCACCGCCCATCTCTCCCGCGGTTCTATTTCACCACCAAACGAATCAAGAAGGCATTGAGATGGCTCAAGAAGGTACGAGAAGGCTCGAAGTGGTTCAAACAGGCTCAGATCGGCTCACACAGGTTTTAGAGCCTATTGTGAGGACGCTTTATGGATCTACAACTCCACGCATCCATTCAAAGCTGCGTCCCGAGCTGCCTACGCGTGGACAAGAGCTGATCGATTTCAGCAACTCGATCGGATTCCCGCTCATGCCGTGGCAAGAATGGCTCGCGATTGAAGCTCACCGGTACAAGCCCGACGGTCGATGGCTTCATCCACTTGTGCAGCTTGTGGTGGCACGGCAGCAAGGCAAGACGACATTTATGAAGCAGCGCATTCTCATGGGCTTGTTCGAGTGGGACAACAAGCTTCAAATTGGGACAGCTCATCGATTGACGACTTCTCTTGAGACATTTCGCGATCTTGTACAAACGATCGAAGCCAATGACGGCTTGGCAAAACAAGTCAAGCGCATCAGATGGGCGCATGGCTCTGAAGAGATCGAATGTCTCAATGGCAACCGGTACATGGTCAAAGCCGGAGCTTCAGCTGCTCGCGGTATCTCAAAGCCATCAACTGTTCACATCGATGAAACTCGAGAGCTTAAAGATGAAACGACTTGGGCATCTCTTCGGTACACGATGATGGCAGCTGAAAATCCACAGCTTTGGTCATATTCGAATGCAGGAGATCAGCATTCTCAAGTACTCAACCAAATTCGAGAGCGTGGGATCGGCGCTGCCGGTGGATCGACCGATGACATTGGATATTTTGAATGGTCGAGTGATTACGACAAGATCGACGATTCCGAAAAGTTTTGGCAGGGAGCAGCCAAAGCAAATCCCGCTCTTGGGTACACCGTACACATCGACAATTTGAGAGCTGTTATGAACGATCCGCCGGATGTCGTCCGGACGGAAGTTTTGTGTCGATGGGTTCAAACTATCTCGAGCGCAATTCCCGCCGGCGAGTGGGCAGAATGCGGATTGGATGGCTACGAAGTCGATCGCGAGAAAACTGTGTACTTTGGACTTGATTGCTCACCGGATCGAAGAGACGCAGCTCTTGTCTTGGCTCAGCAAATTTCGGATGGCGAATTCTTTGTCAAGCTTGTACGTACTTGGCACAATCCAATTTCGCTTGATGACAAAGCGATCGCAAATGACATCGCTGAACATTTTGCCGAATATCCGGTCGAAGTTATTGCGTATAGTCGCCGAACTTCTTCAGCGATTGCCGCTAGACTTCAACCCGCCGGCATCCCAATCGCCGATATAGACGGGGCGCTGTACGGTCAATCTTGCGACGAACTTTTGGGAGCAATAACATCAAAACGACTTCGACATGGCAACCAACCGGAATTGACAAAACAAATCCTTTCAGCTGCTCGACTTCCATTTGGCGATGGCGGGTGGACTATTGGTCGGAGAGCTTCTCAATCGACTGTATGTGCGACCGTGGCATCTGCGCTTGTCACACATTACGCGACACGCCCAGAGACGGATCTTGACATCATGATCGGCTAGATGTAAAGGATCTTTACAATTGCCGCATGGGTCTCAAAGATTTCTTTATTACAGCGCCACAGCCAATCAAGGCTGAAGCTCACGTCGATGCTTCTCTTGCGCCGTTAAATTCAATTGATTCTCTTGGTGCTCCATATTTCTCATACGGACAAAGCGCATCTCGATCCGAAGCGATGGGAGTGCCGGTCATTGCTCGCGCTCGCGGAATCATCTGCTCGACTGTCGCATCATTGCCGCTTGAAACAAAAGTCAAAGAAACGAATGAGACTGTCCCAAGCTTTCGTGTAATTCACCAACCAGATCCACGAATCACCGGAGCGGAATTTTGGGCGTGGATCGCCGAAGATTTGCTTTTTCGTCCGGCAGCTTATGCTCGGGTACTTTCAAGATATGCAGACACCGGAAGAATTCAATCGATGGAGCGAATTGCTCCGGAGCGCGTTACAGTCGAAACAAATTCAATCGGGACAGAAATTGAAAGTTATCGCGTCGATGGCTATTTGATTTCGCCGGAAGATCTTGTCGTCTTTGGCAATATGCAAGAAGGATTGCTTAATCGCGCCGGACGTACTGTCCGCGCAGCTCATGCGCTTGAGAAAGCTGCATACGATTTTGCTTTGAATCCAATTCCGCAAATTGTGCTTTCAAGCAATGGCGTACAGCTTCCAAAAGATCGCGTTGCGACGTTAATTTCAGCGTTTAAGAATAAAGCATCAAAAGCTGTCACATTCTTGAATGCAGACATCAAGATGGACACGATTGGATACGATCCAAAAAATCTTCAAATGAATGAAGCGCGTCAATATCTAGCTTTGGAACTTTGTCGCGCCATCGGATTGCCGGCATGGTTCGCATCTGCCGATCCGTCATCGATGACATATTCAAACGCTGTCAATCAGCGCCGTGATCTCATCGACTTTTCAATTCGTCCAATTCTCACAATTATCGAGCAACGATTGTCATTGACGGATTTCACTCCGGCTTCGCAATACGTTCGATATGACTTGGATGATTTCTTGCGTGGCAATCCTTACGAGCGCGCTCAAGTGTATGAAATTTTGAATCGCATTGGCGCAATGTCAATCGATGAAATACGAGAAGAAGAGGATCTGATCGGATGAAGCTAACCACACCAATGACAATCACCGCGGCGGACTCGGAATCACGCACGATTTCCGGTCGCATCGTTGCATTTGAAGAAGCTGCAAACGCATCGACTGGCAAGGTCGTCTTTGCAAAAGGTTCAATCGAGCCAAAGAATGTATTTCTCAATCTTGAGCATGATCGCACACGCAGAATCGGAAAGACGATGGAGATGTCTCTTGACGGCGACGGTGCAATCAATGCAACTTTCAAAATTGCAAACACAACCGCCGGAACAGATGCTCTTGTCGAAGCAATGGATGGATTGCGCGATGGCTTTTCGATTGAATTGGCTGTCGATGATTACGTCCAAGAAAAGAGCGGCATCATGCGCGTTCTCAAAGGCGAATTGACCGGAGTGGCACTTGTATCAGAACCGGCGGTGCGATCAGCTCGCGTCGCTGAAGTAGCTGCAACCGAAGGCGAAGAAGATTCCGAATCCGCAACCGTGGAAGAGGATGCAACACCAACAACACCAACAACAGAAGGAGACGAAGTGGAAAACACCGTCACAAACGCGGACACCGTCGAGACGGTAGAAGCCGCACAGTCAGTAACAGCGTCAGTCAAATCTGTCGCTTATTCAAAGCCACGCTTAGATCTCTCAGCGGGCAAGCAACTCGAAATGAACATCAAAGCAGCTCTTGGATCAGAAGAAGCGCGTCAATATGTCGCCGCCGCAAGTGATACCACAGACAACGCAGGTCTTGTCCCTACAAGACAGCTCACAACCGTAATCAACGGACTCGCAAACTCAACTCGAAGCAATATTGACGCTGTCAGCCGTGGCACTTTGCCGGACGCGGGCATGTCTTTTGAATTGCCAAAAATTACACAGCTCCCTTCTGTAACAGTTGAAGATGAAGGTGGCACAGTTGCAGACGTTGATCAAAATGCTGAATTTCTTTCAGTATCAGTCAAGAAGTACTCAGGAGCTCAGACATTCTCTGTCGAACTCTTTGACCGTTCTTCACCTGCATTCATTGATGAGCTCATGCGCAACATGGCGGCACAGTACGCAAAGGCAACAGATACAGCTGTGAACGCAGCTCTTATTGCCGGCGCATCAGCCGATGCAACTACCACAACAACATACCCAACAGCTGCCGAACTTCTCGGAATTATTGCTCGCGGTGCTGCATCCGTGTACAACGGAACTCAAGGCTTCGCAAAGAACATCATCATGAATACTTCACAATGGAGCAACGTGATGACACTTAACGACAGCGGACGACCAATCTACAACGCAGCTCAGCCACAGAACGCCGGCGGTGCTGTTCGCGCGGATTCAATTCGCGGAAACGTTGCAGGACTTGATCTCTATGTCACAGCAAATACAGCTGCAACAACTGACACAGATGGCTCAATCTTGATCGTCAATCCTGACGCATACACATGGTACGAGTCACCTACATATCAGCTTCGCGCAGATGTAATTGCAACAGGTCAGATCAGCGTGATGATGTACGGATACGGTGCAATCGCCACAAAGATCGGTGCGGGCGCGTTCAAGAACAACAAGGCGTAATTTCGCCAAACTAATCATGAGCCGATTCGCTCCCGAGTCGGCTCAGCAGTAGAAAGGGAAGAGCTCATGTCAATCGTCACTCCGTCCGAACTTCGTTCGGTGCTAGGCGTGAGCTCTTCTCTCTACAATGACGCATATCTTCAAAAGGTTATCGACACTAGCGAGCTCACGATTCTGCCGCTTCTTGTCTCTTACTCTTCAGCTGTAACTCATAGACAAATTTCAAGCAATGTCGCAACGCTTACGACAAACACTCCGCACAATTACATTGTGGGATCAAGCGTCGTTGTGGCAATCGGTGACGCTACATTCGACGGCACAAAGACAATCACCGAAGTACCGTCGCCATATTTATTTCGTTATGCCAAAACAAACGCGGATATTGCAGAAAATGCCGTGATTCCACATGGCACGACTTATCTTTCCGGTTATGACGCCGCAACCATCTACGCATCAAATCCCGCTGTGTACGAAGCGATCATCGTCGTATCCGTTGAAGTTTTCCAATCAATCACAGCTGCCGGCGGTCAAATTGAAGGCATCGATTTCCAAGTGTCGCCGTACAGAATGGGACGCTCACTCTTGAATCGCGTCGTGGGAATTCTCGGCAAGTCTTTGGACACCGGAGCAATGCTCGCATGACAGCTTCATCAATTGCAGTCAATGTCCGCGGTGCGTTAAAGACATCAATTTCAAGCGTCGCCGCAAATGTATATGACTACATTCCGGAAGCGCCAAGCGTCCCTTTTGCAGCTCTTGTCCCATCGACTCCATACCTTGAGCCGAACTTGATTGGCACATCCACTCGAGTCAAGATCAATTTTGCTTTGACCATAGGAGTTGCGCCGTACTCAAACGCAGCTTCTCTTGACAATATCGAAAGATTAATCATGAGCATTCTGGCGGTTATTCCGTCAGGTTACACGGTGGGCAGCGTGTCAAATCCTGTCCCAATGACTCTTGCAAGCGGTTCGGAAATAATCGCGTGTGAGATTGAAATATCAACGCAATACACTCAAACAAACTAGGAGCAATTATGGCAACGACCGTCATCACAGGACGCGATCTCGCATTGACGATCGCGACCGTAAGCTACGACGCACAAGCATCATCAGTCACACTTGAAGCAGATCACGTCATCGAGACATATCAGACACTCGATGGACGCGCTTACAAAGCGATCGATGATTCATGGACTCTAAATGTTGAAATGCTTGCAGATTGGGGCGCTTCAGGATCACTTTGCGAAGCTCTTTGGACAGCAACAGAATCAGCACCAAACACAACTTTGGCAGTATCTCTCACAGCTGCAACCGGAGCGGTTTTCGCTTGCAACGTTTTGCCGACATTCCCTTCAGTCGGTGGCGCTGCACCGGATGCACAGACTGTCTCGCTATCCTTTCAAGTAGTGGGAACACCATCAGAGACATTTAGCGCATAATCAAAAGAATCGGGAGCAAATAAATGAGAACAGAAATCACAATTGAATACACATCCGGCGAGACTGTCACATACGTGGCAGCTCCGCCGGAGTGGGCAAAATGGGAAACAAAGACAGGCTTTTCCATTCAGCAAGCGAGCGAGAAGATAGGGATTTCCGATCTTCTTTTCTTGGCATATCACGCCATGAAGCGCGAAGCTGCCGGAAAGCCGGTCAAGCCATTCGACATTTGGTGCGACACGGTCGCGGATGTTGAAACAGGAGAAGCCAAGAGCCCAAAAGCTACGCCGTCGGAAGTCTGAATCGATTACTTGTCGAGCTCGCCATTGCGACCAATATCCCAATGAGCGAGTGGCAGACGGCGGAACAGATAGTCACAGCAATCGAGATCTTGGAGAAACGAAATGGCAAGTAAAGCCAAGCAAGGGAGATTTGAAATCACGGTCGATCCGATCGAATTTCGAAATCTCATTGGCTTACTTAACGCGCTCGACAAAGAATCTCAGGATGAAATCAGATCCAAAGCGTTGCCGCTATCTCAACGTCTTGCCGGACAATTGCTTATGTTTAGCCAATCCGCACCATCGCCACAAGCTGCACTCGTAGCCGAATCAATTGCCGCCAAGCGCGATCGATTGATCCGCGTTGATGTAGGTGGCACGAAGAAGGTTGGTCGCAAATATGGCGGCGAAAAGTCAAAGTCAGGTAAAGGCGCAAAAGTGCGTCAGCAATCTGCACCGGCGGGCGCTCTTTTGTGGGGATCTGAATTTGGATCGCACAAAGGCGTGGACAGCATTGGTCGTCAATACACAAACAGATTCAAAGCTGCTTACAACAAACGCGGATATTGGATGACTCCGGCGGTCGATTATTACACGCCAATCGTTGCGCGTGAATATGCTCAGATGGTTCAAGATGTCGTCAAGAAAGCGGGGCTCGACTAATGGCGGGAATTCCAAAGGTCAAGATCACTTTTGACGCGGATTTTGATGAGCTCAAGCGTGGAGTCAAAGGCGCGACAAATGAAGTCGAAGGATTCGGAGACAAGGTTGCCAAATTTGGCAAGGCAGCGGGCGCAGCTTTTGCAGTAGCCGGAGCAGCTGCTCTTGCTTATGGCGCTGTACTTTTGAAGCAAGGAGTCGAGTCAGCCATTGCAGATGAAGCAGCTCAAGCCAAGCTCGCGACCACGTTACAAAACGTTACAAATGCAACCGATGCTCAAATCAAAGCCGTCGAGGATCAGATTCTCCAAACTTCTCTTTTGACCGGAAAGACCGACGATGAGCTTCGTCCAAGTTTTGAAAGATTTGTCAGAGCGACAAAAGATTCCGAACAAGCTCTCAAGCTTCAGCAGGTGGCACTCGATGTCTCAGCGGGTTCGGGTAAGTCTCTCGAAGCTGTAACGAATGCAATGGCAAAAGCCGCTGAAGGCAATACGGGCGCTCTTTCCAAACTTGGCGTTGGACTTACAGCTGCACAGCTCAAAACAATGGATCTCGATGCCATCACAAAATCTTTGGCGGCTACTTTTGGCGGACAAGCTGCACAGCAAGCCGATACATTTCAAGGCAAGATGGCTCGTCTGAAAGTTGCATTTGATGAAGGCAAGGAGACAATCGGTTCATTCGTACTTGATGCAATCACTCCGATGATTGACACCGTGGTGAACAAGGTCATTCCGGCAATTTCGACATTTATCAATTCAATCGGTGGCACAGACGGACTCAAAGGCACATTCGAAAATGTCATTGAATTGATTGTCTCAATCTTCGCTCCAATTCTTGAAGGCTTGAAATTTGCATTTGATCAGATCAAAGACGCGGTTGTAGGCAATAAAGAGCAATTCATTGCTTTGTTCAAATTCTTAAAAGACTTCGTTGCGCCATTTATGGGTACGGTTTTGAAAGTTGCCATTCAGGGAATCGGTATCGCTTTGGGAGTTGTCATCAATGTCGTGGCAACTTTAATCAGCGGATTTCAAACTCTCTTTGGAATCATCAATTCAGTCGTGGGAGCAATCAGATCTCTGATCTCATTGGTCGCCAATAACTCAGCTGTGAAAGGTATCGCCGGAGCAATCTCAAGCGCGTTCGGCGGATTTCGAGCCAATGGTGGATCTGTGTCTGCCGGTACTCCGTACGTCGTAGGCGAAAAGGGTGCGGAACTCTTTGTCCCTAGCTCAAACGGCACAATTGTCCCGAATGGCGCGATGGGTGGATCAACCATCAACATCACGGTGAACGGCGCAATTGACGCGGAAGGCACAGCTCGCACGATTGTCGATGTACTCAATCGATCAAATGCTCGAGGCACTCTTGGCGCGAATCGATTGGCTTTTGTATGAGCTTGTGGACTCCAACTTGGAGTATCGAAATCGATGGCGTTGAATACAAGAATGTGACGCTTGCCAATCTCAATTTGGGATCTGGCAGAAATGACATTTATACGCAAGCCATCGCGGGATATCTAAATCTGACTTTGATAAATCTTGATGATTCGAATATCACAGCTTCAATCAATTCTGCCGTGACCGTGTACATCGATGATTCCAATGGCGATCCGGTAGCTATTTTTGGCGGATCAATCACAGACTTGATCGTGGGCGTTCAATCGGGCGGATCGATTGGAGTGACTCAGACAATCTCCATCACGGCTCTAGGGGCGCTTTCAAGGCTTCCAAAGGTACTCACCGAAGGAGTCTTGACAAAGGCTCTCGATGGCGTTCAAATCGAATCAATCTTGTCTCAAACGCTTTTCGCTCGATGGGACGCCGTACCCGCTGCCCTAGCTTGGAGTGCAGTCGATCCCGCTTTGACTTGGAATGACGCATTCAATACAGGATTGGGCGAAATTGATGCCGGCAATTATGAACTCGCAGCTCGATCAGCTTCGACGACCGACATCTACTCACTTGTCGCATCTTTGGCAACTTCGGGTCTTGGCTATTTGTATGAGAATTCATCAGGACAAATCAGTTATGCAGACAGCACACATCGAACTCAATATCTAGCCGCCAATGGCTACGTCAATCTTTCGGCAAATGACGCTTTTGCCAATGGACTTCAAACAGCTGTACGCGCAGGAGATGTCCGCAATTCGATCACATTGACTTACAAGAATTCACAGCAAGTCTCCGATTCCGAGCCCGAATCGATTGCGCTCTACGGCACTTTGGCTCAAAACATTCAAACAAGCTTGGAGCTCGAAAGTGATGCCGAAGATCAAGCCGCGTTTTATCTAACTCTTAGAGCATTTCCACAAGCTAACTTCAACCAAATATCTTTCCCACTTGGATCACCGGAACTTGATGACGCTGATCGAGATTCGCTTTTAAGCGTTTTCATGGGAATGCCGGTCAATATCTCAGACTTACCGTTGAACATGGGATCAAGCTTTCAAGGATTTGTTGAAGGATGGCAATTCCAAGCCGGAGTCAATTCATTGACCGTCTCGCTTTACGTCACGCCGGTGGCATATTCACTCCAAGCATTCCGATGGAGTGATGTGCCTGTCACCGAGTATTGGAACACAATTGAGCCTACACTTACATGGTTGGAAGCAACCGTCGTCGCATAAGGAGAAGAAATGGCAACAACGACAACAAACTACGGATGGGACATTCCGCAATCCACGGATCTCGTCAAAGACGGCGCAACAGCGATCGCGACTCTTGGACAAGATATCGACACAGCTTTCGTCGATCTTAAAGGTGGCACAACCGGACAAGTGCTCTCAAAGGCATCGGGTACGGATCTCGATTTTACATGGGTCGAGCAAGATGATACGACTCTTTCATTCAATGCACAGACTGGCACGACATACACTCTTGTCGCTTCAGATAGCGCCAAGCTTGTAACAACTTCAAATGCTTCAGCGGTAACAGTAACGATTCCGCCATCCGTATTTTCAACAGGTAATCAAATCAATGTTCAATCAATTGGAGTCGGATTGACTTCATTTACAGCGGGCGCGGGCGTGACAATTACTTCAACCGGAGCGACCGCAGCTGCTCCCGTTCTCCGCGCTCGATATTCTGCTTGCACAATTATTTGCACCGGAAGCAACACGTTCACAGTCGTGGGCGATATCAGCTAATGTCTCCAATTTTAGGAATTTTGGCTTCAGCAAATAAGCCAAGACCGGAAGTCACGGGTGGAACTCTTTACACATCGGGCGGATATAATTATCGCGTTTTTACAGCAAACGGCACTTTGGGAGTTACAAAAGCGGCTTTAATTTGTGACGTTCTTGTAATTGCCGGCGGTGGTGGCGCGGGCGGCGGTTCGGGTGGTAACAGCGGCGGATCTGGCGGCGGTGCCGGTGGGCTTTTGTATTTTGCTTCACAATCGCTTGCAATAAATAATCATTCCGTGACAATTGGTGCAGGTGGATCAGGTGGAGACGCTGCGAATGGTTCAGTTGGTGGAGATTCTCAACTAGGAGCTTTGACACTCGTTAAGGGTGGCGGATTTGGCGTTCTTGGCGTTAGCGGCACAGGTCGAACAGGTGGAACAGGTGGTTCGGGCGGCGGTGGTGGTTTTGGTACAGGCACAGGCGGCACAGGTGGTTCAAATACATCAGGACAAGGTTTTAACGGCGGCGCGGGTTTTAGTTTTGAATTTGCCGGCGGTGGTGGTGGTGCCGGTGAAGTTGGAAACACAGACGGAAGCGCAACAGGTGGTGACGGTCTAAATACTTATTCATCTTGGGCAACAGCAACAAGCACAGGAGTCAGCGGATTTTACGCGGGCGGCGGTTCGGGTGCAGGTGGCACAACTCGCCGCGCAGGTGGTGACGGCGGCGGTGGCATGAATGGCGGTTCGGGCGGAAGCAATGGAACAGCCGGAACAGCTAACACAGGCGGCGGCGGCGGTGGTGGTGGAGATTCTTACTACTACGGAAACACAACAGGCGGTTCGGGCGGTTCGGGAATTGTGATCGTGAGGTATGCGGTATGAGTCATTGGGCGGAAATTGATGAAGATAACAAAGTCATTCGCGTTCTTGTTGGTGACAATAACGATCCAAATGGTGACGAAGGATTGCAATGGTTAAAAGACAATTTGGGCGGAACATGGATCAAGACTTCTTACAATTCCACGATTCGTTTTAACTATGCCGGAGTCGGATATTCTTATGATCCAATCGATGATGCGTTCATAGCGCCGATGCCGGATTGTGGTCATGATGAATTGACGCTTAACAATTTAAAGAAATGGGAGTGTTTAAATGTCGAACACGAAATTCCAAAGCCCTAACGGTACAGCAGCACTTGCAATTGAAATTGCAAAAGCTGAAGTCGGTACGATCGAAGAAGGCGACAATCTGACCAAATACGGCGAATTCACAAAAGCGAATGGATTGCCATGGTGCGGGTCATTCTGCAATTGGGTCATGGCACAAGCAGGAGTCAAGATCCACTCTGTCGTATCAACAGCTGTCGGAGCGCATAAATTCAAGGAGATTTCACGGTGGAGTGAAGTACCCACAATTGGCGATCTCGCATTCATGGATTTCCCGCATGACGGAGTCGATCGGATTTCGCACGTGGGAATTGTCGCCGGAATCGATGGCAAGACGATCACAACCATCGAAGGCAATACATCCGGAAGCGGCGACCAACGCAACGGCGGCATGGTCATGATTAAGCAGCGAACAATCGGAAAAGAAGTTGTGGGTTTTGGTCGTCCAAAATACGTTCCATACAAGGGAGAATTTCCAATTGTTGAAGTTGTAGCACCGAAGAAATCCGTTCTCAAGAAGGAGAAGAAGAAGTGACTCAATTTAAAGCGATGGCAGCATCTTGGGCGCGTTCGTTTATGGCGGCAGGGATTGCGGTTTATATGTCAGGGAATTCAGATCCAAAAGCGATCGCAGGAGCAGGGCTTGCAGCTGTGCTTCCTGTCGTTTTGCGGTACTTGAATCCTAATGACAAAGCTTTCGGATCATTGGGGAAGTGATTCGGACATCACTCCGGATTGCCCTAGCTTTGGGTATTTGTCTAGGGCTTTCCGGTTGTGGTCAGTATCAAGGATGGACGCGGTATGAATGCCAAGAATTTGAAAACTGGCAAAAGCCTGAATGCAATCCGCCGCAATGTAAGGCTACCGGAGTCTGTACTGAGGACATATACGGAGAAGATCCAAATGAATTCACATCAAAAGCGTCTAAGTAATGAGCAGCTCAAAGCTCGATTGATCGTTTTCATTGGAGTCGCTTTGGCTCTCACTTTCATGTTTTCCGTGGCGGGAATGCTTTACGCGCTCATCTTCGTGACTCAACCTTTAGGCGATCAAGCTCCCAACGATCGAGCATTCATCGAGCTACTTTCCACATTGACGATCTTCTTGACCGGCGCTCTTGGCTCTGTACTCGCTTCAAACGGACTTAAAGACAAGCCGAAAATCGGGGATGACACGCCCAAAGACACGCGGGAATCTTGACTCTCATTGACATTTGCTTCACTCTCTACGCAGGGAGTGAAGTTCAGTAGCTCTCGGATCGGGAGCAAATATGTACACAATTGGCGAAGTAGCGATGTGGATGATGCTTGGAGTCTTGGTGGGCTTCACTAGCGGATACACACTCGGACTCAAAGAAGGCAAGCGCGAAGGATTTATTCGCGGCAAGATCGCAGCTCGCAAGAATATGGAAGTGCGATAAATGGGATTTTTGGACAATTACGAGACAGTTAATCAAAAGGTAAAAAGACTCCACGCTACATTTCCGACCAACCGGATCGAAACATCGATCATCGATTGGCAACCGGAAAAGGGCTACATTCTTATCGAGTGCCGGATATATCGAAAATACGAGGATGAGAAGCCGGCAGCAATTGACTACGCTCACGGCATGATCGGGGCGTATAACGCTCAAATGAAACGTTGGTACGTCGAGGACACAGTATCGAGCGCAATTGGTCGATGTGCGTCCGTGGTACTTGGGACAGACGAAAAGCCAAGCCGTGAAAATATGGAGCAAGTGGAGCACATGCCAAAAGCATTCATTGAAGAAGATCCGTGGTCAAAGCCATTTGGCGAAGATGGATTTGCGACAGCTTCATCATCGATCGAAGAGATCAAAGCGCAGCTTGGCGGAGAGCTTGTATCCGAAGCTCCAATTTGCGCACATGGACACATGCTTCTCAAAGAAGGCACATCGAAGGCGGGAAAGCCGTACCGTGGACACGTCTGCGTTGAGAAGAATAAAGCCAATCAATGCTCGCCAATTTGGTACGTCTTGGCATCCGATGGTACTTGGAAGGTGCAGCTGTAATGGGAGAAATGCAGATCATCAAGCTAGACACCGGAGAGCGCACGACATATCAAATCGATGGCACAGTCATCAAAGAGCAAGAGCCGCTGAAGATCGATTGGTGCGACAAATGCGAAAAGTGGAAAGACATGGAATTCGGACGCTATGAAAAGCAAGACGGATTGACAATTCTGTGGTTTTGCGCGGAGTGCAAATGAAAATGAAGATATCCCATGAGAATGAATGGGAAGCCGCAAGGGTCGCCATCGAGCGAGTCGAAGAGATCGACGGTCATCCGGATCATTCAAGCCGATACAACAAGCAATTGAATTTCCACGATTACATTTTGGAAATTGCTGAATCGATCGGTGCAGAATTTGCCGTTGCAAAATACTTTGGAATCAAGGACTTCAATCCAAGAGCTTCTCGATTCAAACGTACGGCAGACGTGGGATCGATCATCGAAGTCAAGTGGACAAAATACGATTCCGGATCATTGATCATTTATGACAGCGACCGGAACACAGACATTGCGATCCTTGTGACCGGTAAGTCGCCGAATTATGTACTCAAGGGATGGATTCCGGTGGCGATTGCTAAGAATCAGAAATGGCGCAGACGCGACCAACCGACCTATTGGGTGGAGCAATACAACCTACATCCCATCGAGAATCTGAGAAGGAGCAGTCATGGAGAAGCTACGCTTCCAATGCAGGGTTGAAAAGAAGCTTACAGATCACGCAGTCTTTGAAAATGAAGTGCCATTGGGCGATGCGGTCGTGTGGGTGCAATGTCTGAGCTGTGGAATTATGGGAATCAACAAGAAGGCGGACGCTCATGGCACAGTATGACTACCGGTGCGAAGTGTGCAGCAAGGTAACGACAATCCGGCGATCGATGGAAGATAACTTTGACCGAAATCCGTATTGTGACGGTTGCATGATTCCGATGGTTCGCATTTGGACAGCTAATCCAATCCATTTCAAAGGTAAAGGATGGGGACATCAATGAGAACAGAAATCAAGCACACTTGCGAA
>JACCEC013142397.1_pt1 | contig 14932 bp, 1 predicted proteins | sample 7450121 | NCBI WGS metagenome assembly JACCEC01 (sample SAMN15323455, study PRJNA562643) | freshwater metagenome | isolation source: river surface water | place: USA:Blue River Watershed | collected 2017-08-18 | reverse complement strand
TGGACAGGGTATACAGGGAGAAATAGGTCCAACAGGACCTCAAGGGTCGATTGGTTTAACAGGTTCACAGGGTGGACAGGGTATACAGGGAGAAATAGGTCCAACAGGACCTCAAGGGTCGATTGGTTTAACAGGTTCACAGGGTGGACAGGGTATACAGGGAGAAATAGGTCCAACAGGACCTCAAGGTACAATTGGTTTAACAGGAACTCAAGGACCAAAAGGGGACCAAGGTGATATAGGTTCAACAGGACCACAAGGTCTAATAGGTGTAACTGGTCTTCAAGGTCCAAAAGGTGACCAAGGTGATATAGGAGCAACAGGACCTCAAGGTTCTATGGGTACAACAGGTATTCAAGGACCAAAAGGTGATCAAGGTGATATTGGAGCAACCGGTCCTCAGGGTAACATTGGAGCTACTGGTATTCAGGGTCCAAAAGGTGACCAAGGAATAGAAGGTAATACAGGCCCTCAAGGTATTCTAGGAGCAACAGGACCACAAGGTGAAAAAGGTGATCAAGGAGATATTGGTTTAACTGGTTTTACAGGACCACAAGGTTTTACTGGTCAAAGAGGTTTTACTGGAGAAAAAGGAGATACTGGTTTAATAGGACCTACTGGACCACAAGGCTTCAGTGGTAGTACCGGAGAAAGAGGATTTACAGGTGAAAAGGGAGAAACTGGTATAACAGGTCCTCAAGGCTTCAGCGGTAGTACTGGAGAAAGAGGATTTACAGGTGAAAAGGGAGAAACTGGTCCCCAAGGATACACAGGAGAAAAAGGTGAAAGTGGAAGTACAGGTCCTCAAGGTTCACCCGGTGAAGCATCTCTAACTGGTGCAACAGGTGAAAAAGGTGAAACGGGACCTCAAGGCTTTACTGGTCCACAAGGTTCTCCTGGTGAAGCATCTTTAACAGGGGCTACCGGAGAAAAAGGTGATACGGGTCCTCAAGGCTTTACTGGTTCTCAAGGATTTACAGGTGAAAAAGGAGATACTGGATTAACTGGAGCTATGGGTAATACAGGTCCTCAAGGATATACCGGAGAAAGTGGTGAACAAGGAATGACAGGTTCACAAGGTGAAAAAGGTGACACTGGTTATACAGGGGAAAGAGGTTATACGGGTGAAAGTGGTAGTACAGGTCCTCAAGGCTTCACCGGTAGCACTGGAGAAAGAGGATTCACAGGTGAAAAAGGAGACACAGGAGAAAAAGGTGAAAGTGGTAGTACAGGTCCTCAAGGATATACTGGAGATATAGGTTATACAGGTCCTCAAGGAACTCCAGGAGAAGCCTCTTTAACAGGAGCTACAGGAGAAGTAGGACCTCAAGGTTCAACAGGATATACCGGACCTCAAGGTTCTCCAGGTGAAGCATCTTTAACTGGTGCAACTGGATCTAAAGGTGATACCGGTCCTCAAGGCTTTACTGGTTCTCAAGGATTTACAGGTGAAAAAGGAGATACAGGACCACAAGGCTTTAGCGGTAGCGCCGGAGAAACTGGTCCTCAAGGTATAACTGGTTCTCAAGGATTTACTGGTACAACTGGTAGTATGGGACCTCAGGGATATACTGGTTCTCATGGAGAAAAAGGTGATACTGGACAAAAAGGTGAAAGCGGTAGTAGTGGACCTCAAGGTTATACAGGTGAAACAGGTCCTCAAGGTTCTCCTGGTGAAGCTTCTTTAACAGGTGCTACTGGAGAAATCGGTCCTCAAGGTTCAACTGGTTATACCGGTCCTCAAGGTTCTCCTGGTGAAGCCTCTTTAACAGGTTCTACTGGACCAACAGGTCCTCAAGGTTTTACTGGTTATACTGGTGAAAAAGGCGATACTGGAGAAATTGGTCCTCAAGGTTTTACTGGTTATACTGGTTTTACTGGTGAAAAAGGTGACACAGGTGAAAAAGGAGATATTGGAATGACAGGACCTACAGGTCCTCAAGGTTTTACAGGTGAAAAAGGATTTACAGGTGAAATCGGTAGTACTGGTCCACAAGGCTACAGTGGTAGCACAGGAGAAAAAGGTGAAATTGGTAGTACTGGACCCCAGGGTTCTCCAGGAGAAGCATCATTAACAGGTGCAACAGGAGAAATCGGTCCTCAAGGTTCAACTGGATATACCGGTCCTCAAGGTTCTCCTGGTGAAGCTTCTTTAACTGGATCTACTGGACCAACTGGTCCTCAAGGTTTTACAGGTTCACAAGGTTTTACTGGAGAAATGGGTCAAATCGGTGCAACAGGAGCAAACGGTAGTACTGGTCCTCAAGGCTTTAGTGGTAGCACCGGTGAAAAAGGAGATACAGGTGAAAAAGGATTTACTGGCGCTACCGGTATGATGGGTGAAACAGGTCCTCAAGGATTCACTGGTTCTATTGGAGAATCTGGAGCAAGCGGTAGTACAGGTCCACAAGGTTATACTGGTCCTCAAGGTGCTCCTGGTGAAGCATCTTTAACTGGTGCTACAGGAGAAATCGGTCCTCAAGGTTCAACTGGATATACCGGTCCTCAAGGTTCTCCAGGTGAAGCTTCTTTAACTGGTTCTACAGGACCCACTGGAGAGCGTGGTGAACAAGGATTTACAGGTGAAAAAGGATATACTGGAGAAAAAGGAGATACTGGAGAAAAGGGAGATACTGGACCTCAAGGATTTACTGGAGAAATAGGATATACAGGTGAAAAAGGAGATACAGGTCCTCAAGGCTACAGCGGTAGCGCCGGTGAAAAAGGTTCTACTGGATATACTGGTCCTCAAGGTTCTCCTGGTGAAGCATCTTTAACAGGTGCTACAGGAGAAATCGGTCCTCAAGGTTTTACTGGTGAAGTCGGTCCTCAAGGTTCTCCCGGTGAAGCTTCTTTAACTGGATCGACTGGTTCAACGGGTCCTCAAGGATTTACTGGTACAAGTGGTAATGCAGGAGATACTGGTCCTCAAGGATTTACTGGTACAAGTGGTAGTGGAGGAGATACTGGTCCTCAAGGATTTACAGGTGCTATGGGTAATACAGGTCCTCAAGGCTACAGCGGTAGCGCCGGTGAAAAAGGTTCTACGGGTTCACATGGAGATACAGGAGAAAAAGGTAGCACAGGTCCTCAAGGATTTACAGGTGAAAGAGGTTCTACTGGATATACGGGTCCTCAAGGTTCTCCTGGTGAAGCATCTTTAACTGGTGCTACAGGAGAAATCGGTCCTCAAGGTTTTACAGGTTATACAGGTCCTCAAGGTAGTCCTGGTGAAGCTTCTTTAACAGGTGCTACAGGAGCTACAGGTCCCCAAGGATTTACAGGTGCTATAGGTCTTCAAGGATTTACTGGTGAAAAAGGTGATACAGGCAATACAGGAGCTAGTGGTAGTACTGGACCACAAGGTTTTACTGGTTCTCAAGGTTATACAGGTGAAAAAGGTGAAACAGGTGAAAAAGGAGAAACAGGTTTTACAGGACCACAAGGTTTACCAGGTGAAGCTTCTTTAACAGGTGCTACTGGTGAGATTGGTCCTCAAGGTTCAACAGGTTATACGGGTCCTCAAGGTACTCCAGGTGAATCTTCTTTAACAGGAGCTACCGGACCAACTGGTATTCAAGGTTTAACAGGAACTACTGGTGAAAAAGGAGACACAGGTCCTCAAGGCTTCACCGGTAGCGTCGGTGAAACAGGTCCAAGTGGTAGTAAAGGAGATACTGGTTCTCAAGGAAACATCGGTAATACTGGAGCATCAGGACCTCAAGGTTTTACAGGTCAAATGGGTGAAAGTGGTAGCACAGGTGCTACTGGACAGCGTGGCGATCAAGGTTATACAGGAGAAAAAGGTGATACAGGTCCCCAAGGTTCTCCAGGAGAAGCATCTTTAACAGGGGCAACTGGTAGTATCGGACCACAGGGTTTTACCGGTTATACTGGTCCTCAAGGTTCTCCAGGAGAAGCCTCTTTAACTGGTGCTACTGGGGAAATAGGTCCTACAGGTCCTCAAGGTTTTATTGGATTTACTGGTGATAAAGGTGATACAGGATATACAGGCTCTCAAGGTCCTACTGGAGCTAGTGGAAGCATTGGTCCTCAAGGCTTCAGCGGTAGCGCCGGAGAAACAGGTCCTCAAGGCTTCAGCGGTAGCGCCGGAGAAATTGGTCAAACAGGACCTCAAGGTAGTCCAGGTGAAGCTTCTTTAACAGGTGCTACTGGAGAAATTGGTCCACAAGGTTCAACTGGTTATACTGGTCCCCAAGGTACACCAGGTGAATCTTCTTTGACAGGAGCAACCGGACCAACCGGTCCTCAAGGTTTTACAGGTCAAATGGGTGAAAGTGGTAGTACTGGTACTACTGGTCCACAAGGTTTTACTGGTTCTCAAGGATTAACAGGAAGTAAAGGAGATACAGGTGAAAGTGGTAATAAGGGTGATACGGGTTCAAAAGGAGATACTGGTCCACAAGGTATAACTGGTAGTATAGGTGGTACAGGACCTCAAGGATTTACTGGAGCAACTGGTATTGTTGGAGCAACAGGTATGACAGGTACTACAGGAGAAATAGGTCCTCAAGGTTATACTGGTCCACAAGGTATAGCAGGAGAAGCCTCTTTAACTGGAGCTACCGGTGAAAAAGGTGATACTGGTCCTCAAGGATACACTGGACCACAAGGTAATCCAGGAGAAGCTTCTTTAACAGGTGCTACTGGTGAAAAAGGTGATACAGGTCCTCAAGGATTTACCGGTCCTCAAGGTACTCCAGGTGAATCTTCTTTAACTGGTGCTACTGGACCTACTGGTTATACTGGTCCTCAAGGTTTAATTGGATATACTGGAACTACTGGATATACTGGTTCACAAGGCCCTCAAGGATTCACAGGTCAAAATGGAAGTGTTGGTGCTACCGGTTCAATCGGAAATACAGGTCCTCAAGGATTTACTGGTGCTATAGGTAGTGTTGGAGAGACTGGAAGTACAGGAGCTAGTGGTAGTGTAGGACCACAAGGTTTTACAGGAGCCATCGGTTTAACAGGTGCAACTGGTAGTATTGGAGAAACAGGATATACGGGTCCTCAAGGTACACCTGGAGAAGCATCTTTAACAGGTGCTACTGGTGAAGTAGGTCCTCAGGGCTTTACTGGTAATGTTGGACCTCAAGGTTCTCCCGGTGAAGCTTCTTTAACAGGTGCTACAGGAGCTACAGGTCCCCAAGGATTTACAGGTTCTACAGGTCTTCAAGGATTTACGGGTGAAAAAGGAGATACCGGATTTACTGGTCCCCAAGGATTTACAGGTAGTACAGGTCCTCAAGGATTTACAGGTGAAAAAGGAGATACCGGATTTACTGGTCCACAAGGCTTCAGCGGTAGCGTCGGTGCTACAGGTCCCCAAGGATTTACTGGGGCTAGCGGTAGCGCCGGTCCCCAAGGATTTACGGGTGAAAAGGGAGATACAGGATTTACTGGTCCTCAAGGAACGCCAGGAATAGCATCATTCACAGGGGCTACAGGTGAAAAAGGTGAAACAGGTCCACAAGGATTTACAGGTCCTCAAGGTAATCCAGGTGTAGCTTCTTTAACAGGAGCTACAGGAGCTAGTGGTAGTATGGGTCCACAAGGTTATACGGGTTCTCAAGGAAATACAGGAGAGACTGGAAGTAAAGGAGAAACAGGAAGTATTGGACCCCAAGGTTTTACAGGAGCTAGTGGTAACATTGGTAATACAGGAGAAAAAGGTGATACAGGTATAACAGGTACTACAGGGGCAACAGGTAGTGCCGGTCCTCAAGGTTCAACAGGTTATACGGGTCCTCAAGGTACTCCAGGATTAGCTTCTTTAACAGGAGCAACAGGAGAAACAGGTCCTCAAGGATTTACAGGTCCACAAGGTATACCAGGATCAGCTTCACTAACTGGAGCTATCGGACCTACCGGTGAAAGAGGTTTAACCGGTCCAACTGGAGCTCCTGGACCTTTAGTCTCTGCTACAATCGTGTCTGCTTCTTCTGGAACTATTTTACCCGGAAATACTGGTACATTTGTTGTTAGTTCTCAAAATAGTTCATATTACATTAATGGAGCCTATATTTTATTAAGGGATAACTTAGCTCCTTTTAATGACCAAGGATATTTACAAATAGTATCTAGTACTTATGTGTCAGCTACTTTACAAACTCTTATTCTACAAAATATAAATTCATCTTCGGTGACCTATTATAATAATCAAGGTACTGTTTTGGTAGGTCCTCGTGGTATGACTGGAGTTACAGGACCTACAGGATTTACAGGAATGACTGGTTCTACTGGTAATACAGGTAATACAGGTGCTACAGGTAATACCGGTAATACGGGTCCACAAGGATTTACAGGTAGCACTGGAAATACAGGACCTCAAGGTATGACGGGTGCTTTAGGAACAGGTCCTACTGGTATGATTGGACCTACTGGTGTAACAGGATTTACTGGAGCTACTGGACCTATCGGTACAGGTCCTACTGGAGCAAGTGGTATCGCCGGTCCTACTGGAACAACCGGCAACACTGGACCTCAAGGTTTTACTGGTTCTACTGGATTTATTGGTCCAACTGGTGAGACTGGTCCTCAAGGTGTTTCAGGTATAGCTACGAATACAGGTGCTACCGGTAATACTGGTTCTACTGGATATACAGGAGCAACAGGTCCACAAGGTAATCCAGGTTTTGCATCTTTAACTGGTGCTACAGGACCACAAGGATTTACTGGTGCTACTGGACCTCAAGGTAATCCTGGTTCAGCTAGTAACACAGGTGCTACTGGTTTAATAGGACCGACTGGTTATACAGGATATACCGGTCCTCAAGGAGCACCTTCTATCGAAACTGGTCCTACTGGTGCAACAGGTATTCAAGGTATGACAGGTCCTCAAGGATTTACTGGTTCTACTGGTTTACAAGGATTTACTGGTTCAACTGGTAGAACAGGTTCTACAGGACCTCAAGGATTTACAGGAGCTACTGGTACTAGTTTTACAGGTCCTCAAGGATTTACAGGTCAAACTGGAACAACAGGTCCTCAAGGTTTTACAGGATCCATCGGTTTTACAGGTTATACGGGTGCTCCTGGACCTTTAGTATCAGCTACAATTATTACAAGTTCTACAACATCAATACCACCTGGTGGTACTGGTGCTTTTAATGTATCTTCACAAAATAGTTCTTATTTCAATAATGGAGCCTATATTTTACTACGTGATAATACATTACCATATAATGACCAAAGCTATTTACAAATTATATCAAGTACTTATGTGTCAGCTACTTTACAATCACTTGTTTTACAAAACATCAATACATCATCTGTAACCTACTTTAATAATCAAGGTACTGTTTTAGTAGGTCCTCGTGGTATGACAGGATTTACAGGACCACAAGGATTTACTGGATTTACAGGTCCACAAGGTATTATGGGAATGACCGGACCTACAGGGTATACTGGATTTACGGGTCCACAAGGATATACAGGATATACAGGTCCTCAAGGTGCTCCTTCTATTGAAACTGGTCCTACTGGACCAACTGGTACTATGGGTCAAACTGGTCCACAAGGTATAAATGGTACAATTGGTTCCACTGGAAGAACAGGTCCAACTGGTTTTACTGGACCTACTGGTTTTACTGGACCACAAGGTGTAGCTGGTAGTGCTACAAATACTGGTGCTACGGGTCCTACAGGTGCTCTCGGTACTGGTCCTACTGGTCCTCAAGGTAATCCGGGTTCAGCAACGAATACAGGTGCTACTGGATATACTGGATATACAGGTCCTCAAGGTGCTCCGTCTATTGAAACTGGTCCTACTGGACCAACTGGACCTCAAGGTATGACAGGACCAACGGGTCCTCAAGGATTTACAGGTAGAACTGGAACAACTGGTCCTACAGGAATGACTGGACCCACTGGTAATACGGGTCCAAGAGGATTTACAGGTGACACAGGTGCACCAGGTCCATTGGTATCTGCTACTATTTTAACTGCATCTTCAGGTTCTATCACTCCTGGAGGAACTGGAACATTTAATGTTTCATCTCAAAATAGTTCTTATTTCATTAATGGATCGTATATTTTACTTCGTGATAATACAACACCTTATAATGATCAAGGTTATCTACAGATAGTATCAAGTACTTATGTATCAGCTACTTTACAATCTCTTGTTTTACAAAATATCAATTCTAATTCAGTCACCTACTTTAATAATCAAGGAACTGTTTTAGTGGGTCCTCGTGGTATGACAGGTCCTACTGGTTTTACTGGTAGTACAGGAAATACAGGTTCTACTGGTTCAACTGGTAATACTGGACCACAAGGTCCTCAAGGTTTTACTGGTCCGACAGGTTATACTGGTTATACAGGACCTCAAGGAGCTCCTTCTATTGAGACTGGTCCTACTGGACCGACTGGAATACAAGGTCCTACTGGTTTAACAGGACCTCAAGGTACACCTGGTGTAGCTTCTTTAACAGGTGCAACAGGTAATACAGGTCCTCAAGGTCCTCAAGGTTTTACTGGTCCTCAAGGAGTAAACGGTATTGTTGGAGCAACAGGAACAACTGGTTATACAGGATATACAGGACCACAAGGTGCCCCTTCTATTGAAACTGGACCAACTGGACCACAAGGTACAACTGGTTATACGGGTTTTACAGGTCCTCAAGGTTTACAAGGATTTACAGGAGCTGTTGGTCCTCAAGGATTTACTGGTAGAACAGGTTCTACTGGTTATACAGGACCTCAAGGTTTACAAGGATTTACTGGACCTACTGGATATACCGGATATACAGGACCTCAAGGTGCTCCTTCTATTGAAACTGGTCCCACTGGAGCAACAGGTCTTCAAGGTAATACAGGATTTACAGGACCTCAAGGAAGTCCAGGAATAGCATCATTAACAGGTGCTACAGGATATACAGGTCCACAAGGTTTACAAGGAAACACTGGTTATACAGGTCCACAAGGTAATCCTGGTACAGCTTCATTAACAGGAGCTACAGGTCCTCAAGGTACTATTTTACCGAATGGAACATCCTACTCTGATTATTTATATTGGGATACGACAACATCATCTTATCAAGTTGATTCTGTGACTGTTCATATCGGAGCTAATGCTGGTTTAACAAATCAAGGAGCTAATTCTGTAGCTGTTGGTAATGGTGCAGGTGGATATAATCAAGCTCGATATTCAGTAGCTGTGGGAAATATAGCTGGACGAACATCACAAGGTTCAGGTGCTGTAGCTTTGGGTGCTAGTGCTGGTACAATAAATCAGGGTACATTTAGTGTAGCTATTGGTCTACAAGCAGGTCAATATACACAGGGATACGGGGCGATTTCAATGGGAAGAAGTACAGGACAATCAAATCAAGGTTCTTATGCTGTATCAATTGGTTTCCAAGCTGGTCAAGGTACACAAGGTGAATATTCTATTGCTATTGGTAGTAATGCTGGTGGAATAGATCAAGCATCTGGTTCTGTAGCTATAGGTGCAAATTCAGGCTATAATGAACAAGGTGCTAACTCTGTAAGTATTGGTCTTCAAGCTGGACAAAGTACACAGGGAATAAATGCTGTTGCCATCGGTAATAGTGCCGGTCAAACAAATCAATCTGGAGCTGCTGTTGCTATTGGTCAATTAGCTGGTCAAAATCAACAAGGTAGTGGTGCTATTTCGATTGGTCCTAGTGCAGGACAAAGTACACAAGGTAATAATGCTGTAGCTATTGGTAATAATGCTGGTGTTGCTCAACAATATTCAGGTGCTGTAGCTATGGGTAGACAGGCTGGAAGATTTTATCAAGGTACAAATGCTATAGCTATAGGTTCCAATGCAGCTATGGGAACTCAAGGTATATACGCTGTGGCTATAGGTGAATCTGCTGGTCAAACAAATCAAAATTCTGGTTCCGTATCTATTGGATATTTTGCTGGAAACTTAAATCAATCTACTAATTCTGTAGCTATTGGTTTAAGTGCTGGTCAAAATAATCAAGGATTTAATTCAGTTGCTATAGGCTATCAAGCTGGTGCTATTTCTCAATCTATAAGTAGTATTTCTATAGGAGACAGAGCCGGAGCACAAAATCAAGCTTCTGAATCTATAGCTATTGGTTATCTTGCTGGTAATACATCACAACAAAATAGAGCTCTCGCTATTGGTTATTATGCTGGAAGATATAATCAAGCTATTCGTGGTGTAGCTCTAGGACAATCATCTGGACAAAATAATCAAGGTTCTGGTTCAATAGCTATTGGAGCTAACGCGGGACAAGAATATCAACAAACAAATGGTATTGCTATCGGTATATCTGCTGGATTTACTGGTCAACAACGAGAAGCTATTTCTATTGGTTTTCAATCAGCTTATTATCTACAATCGAGTAATGCTATTGCTATTGGTTTCCAAGCTGGCTTTTCAAGTCAACAAAGTAATGCTGTAGCAATTGGTTTTTTAGCTGGTAAAACAAATCAAAATTATGCTGCTGTTGCCATTGGTGATCAAAGTGGTACTATTAATCAAGATGACTTCTCTGTAGCTATTGGTTCATTATCTGGTAATAATAATCAAAAAATTAGAGCTGTTGCTATGGGATACCAAGCTGGTAGAAATTATCAAGGTACTGAGAGTATCGCTATTGGTTTCTATGCAGCTCATGGTACCCAAGGACAACAAGCTATCGCTGTTGGTGTAAATTCTGGTCAAACATCTCAAGGTACCGGTACAGTATCTATTGGTTATTCAGCTGGTAATTACTTCGCTCAACAATATTCTGTTGCTGTTGGTTATCAAGCTGGTCAAAATACACAAGGTGAAAGTGCTGTAGCTATTGGTTTTAATGCTGGAGAAACTTCTCAATCTTCTGGTGCTATATCCATTGGTTATCAAGCGGGAGCTCAATCTCAAGGTACTGATTCTATAGCTATTGGTACTCAAGCTGGTATTACAAATCAAGGAAATAATGGTATAGCTATTGGTAAATATGCTGGACAGACATCACAGACTTCGGGTGCTATCGCTATAGGTCATCAAGCTGGTAATCTTAATCAAGGTAGAAATGGTATTGCCATAGGTGTTGATTCTGGATTACAAAATCAAGGATCAGCTGGTGTCGCTCTTGGTTATCAATCTGGTTTCCAAAATCAAGGTACAAATGCTGTGGCCTTAGGTATTCAAGCGGGTGCTAGTGGACAAGGTCTTAATGCTATCGCTATTGGTCATGATACCGCTCTTATTAGTCAAGGAACAGCATCAGTAGCTATCGGTTATCAAGCTGGTCAACAAAATCAAGGTGAAGATGCAGTAGCTATTGGTGAAGGAGCTGGTGGTACAAGTCAAAGTAATTATGGTGTAGCTATCGGTTATTATGCTGGTTATGAAAATCAAAATATTAGTGGTGTAGCTATTGGTCTACAAGCAGGTCAAGTGATTCAAGGTACAGGATCTGTTGCTGTTGGTGAATTGGCTGGTTATGGAAATCAAGGTAATTACTCAATCGCTATGGGTCAAGAAGCTGGTCAAAATAATCAAGGTCAAAATTCAATATCCATGGGTTATAGAAGTGCTCAATTTACTCAAGGTAATAATGCTGTAGCCATTGGTATTAATTCTGGACAAAATAATCAAGGTGCTTCTTCCATCTCCATCGGTAATTCAAGTGGTCAATATAGTCAAGGTGTACAATCCGTAGCTATTGGTATAAATGCTGGTCTTACTGGACAAGGTGGTCTATCCGTGGCTATTGGTAATGCTACTGCTCAAACCAATCAATATAATCAAGCTATAGCTATTGGACAGACAGCTGGTAGATTATATCAAGGAACTCAATCTATTGCTATAGGTTCGGGTGCTGGTACAAACACACAAGGACAGAGTGCTATAGCTATTGGTACTTCATCAGGTAATACGAGTCAAAGTGCTAATGCTGTAGCTATTGGTACAAGTAGTGGACAGATTAATCAAGGTGGAAGTTCAATCGCGATTGGTTATCTATCTGGACAGTATACACAAGGTTCACAATCTGTAGCTATAGGTATCAACGCTGGTCTGGGATCACAAGGTAATCTTTCTGTAGCTATTGGTAATTCAGCTGCTGAGACAAGTCAATCTAATCAAGCAGTAGCTATTGGTCAAGTAGCTGGTCGTAATTTCCAAGGATTACAATCCGTAGCTGTCGGAGCTAACGCTGGTACAAATTATCAAGGTTCATCTGCAGTAGCTATTGGTAATCAAGCTGGTAATACAGGACAAGGTGTAAATGCTATAGCTATTGGTAATACAGCTGGTCAATATTTCCAAAGTACAAATGGTACAGCTGTTGGTCCTAATGCTGGTTTCTATAGTCAAGGTATCAATTCATTAGCTGTTGGTCTTAACTGTGGTAGAACTTCACAGGGTGTCGCCTCAGTCGCTGTAGGTAATACATGTGGTAGTTTCAATCAAGGTAATAATGGTATGGCCTTCGGTATTACTTCAGGTGTCACCAATCAAAATCAAATAGCTCTTGCTGTTGGTCTTAATGCTGGTGCTGATTTCCAAGGTACAGCTTCCGTAGCTATTGGTTATGGAGCTGGTCAAACATATCAAGGACAAAACTCGATTGCTATTGGTTATTCAGCAGGTGCTACAGGACAAAGTGGTGGTTCAGTTGCTATTGGATTCTTTGCAGCTAACAATAATCAAGGTACTGGTTCATTAGCTGTTGGATTTGGAGCTGGTCAATTTACTCAAGGTGATTATACTGTGGCCTTCGGTTATCATGCTGGTAGATTTTTACAATCAAGTTATAGTGTCTCATTAGGTTATCAGGCTGGTATAACTGGACAATCGAATTCATCCATAGCTATTGGTTATCAATCAGGATTTAGTGACCAAGGTGGAACCATTGGTAGTTCAGTCGCTATTGGTTATCAAACAGGTTATTCAAGTCAAAAAAATTATGCTGTTGCTATTGGTTATCAATCAGGTATGACAACACAGGGTACTCAATCTGTCTCTATCGGTTATCTTGCTGGGGCTTATGACCAAACAAATGGTTCTGTTGCAATTGGTAGTACAGCTGGTCAGACCGAACAAGGTCAAAATGCTGTTGCTTTAGGTATTCAAGCTGGTTCAAATACTCAAGGTGCTGGTGCTGTAGCTATTGGTGTTGTAGCAGCCACAAATTATCAAGGTATTCGTTCAGTTGCTATTGGATTTAATACTGCACAATTTACTCAAGGTGATTATTCTATTGCTATGGGTTATCAAGCTGGTTTTAGAAATCAAGGTGACCAAAATCTTGCTATCGGTTATCAAGCCGGTTTTACAGGTCAAAATATAAACTCTGTTGCATTAGGTTATCAAGCTGGTTTTAATAATCAAGGTACTACTTCTATCGCTATTGGTTATCAAGCTGGTAATGTTAATCAAAGTGAGAATGCTATTTCTATCGGTTTTTTAAGTGCTACTACTGGACAAGAAACTGATACTGTAGCAATTGGATATCAATCAGGACGTTATAACCAAGGAACAAATAGTGTAGCTATTGGAAGTTTGGCTGGAGTATATAATCAATCTATCAACAGTGTAGCTGTTGGTAGAGGTGCTGGTCAAACAAGTCAAAGTGATACATCCGTCGCAATTGGTTATTTCGCTGGTCGTGTAAATCAAGGAGTTGGAGCAATCGCTATTGGTAATCAAGCTGGTCAAACAAATCAAAATTCCAATTCAATTGTTATTAATGCTACTTCAACGGCATTAAATAGTGCTAATTCAAATGCTCTATATATTAAACCCATTCGTAATGCTACTTTTACCAATGTTCTCGGTTATAACACTACCTCAGGTGAAGTTTTATACTCCGCTAAGACTTTCGTTATTGATCACCCCATTCAAACTGATAAATATCTCGTTCACGCCTGTCTTGAAGGTCCTGAAGCTGGTGTCTATTATCGTGGTAAAGCCACTATTCTCGAAAATGAAGATTCAGTCTATATATCTTTACCTGAATATACAAAAGCTTTCCATGAATTTACTGTAAATGTCTCACCTATTTATAAAAAGAATCAAAAGAGACATACTTCACAATGTGGTTCTACTGAAGTTGAAGATTCTAAATTCACAATCTTCGGTGAACCAGGTGATTATTATTGGTTAGTACATGCTAAACGTCAAAATATTCAAGTTGAACCATCTAAAGACAATGTATCCGTCAAAGGTACTGGACCCTACAGATGGATTTAATTTTTTAAGATTTTATATATTTTTTAATTTTTATTTTTTTTTCATTTTTTTATATTTATTTTCATTTTCCATAAAAATGAAAAATTATCAAAGAGAAAGATAGAAGATGATTACAAAGAGTGAATGTAAAAAGAAGATAAATGATTTACTTACAAGTAAATCAAAAAAATATAAAAAAATACCAAAATATTTATATTTTGAATTATATTTACAAATATATTTTTTATTAGATGGTAAAAGAAAAATAGCTCAAATTGCGGATATGCGAGAAGTTATTCAAAAATTCGAGAAGATAGTAAAAAAAGAATATCCTTACTATAAAGTGTTTGAAGAGAATCGATTAATTCTATTTCATCCAAATTATGATATCACTAAGATTAATCAAACATTTTCGACAAAACATGCTAAAGATTTAGGTGAATTTTATATATGTGCTGGTAACTTAGATAAAATATATAATAAACATAAATTTCTTTTACAACCTAGTATAGAAGCTGTTTATTATACAGAATATGGAGAAGAGATTCGAACTCCAATTTTTATCCAAATGTGTCCACCTAATATTTGTCTTAAAAATATAAAAACATTTTATAAAATAAGACAAGAGTTTGATAATTGTATTTCTAAAATAAATCCAAAAATTCGTGTCGATTTTATGATTTATACTTATTTACAAAGATAAATTTATTTTCGTTGAATAATAAAATATTGATTCATTTT
>JACCEC010590378.1_pt1 | contig 14937 bp, 10 predicted proteins | sample 7450121 | NCBI WGS metagenome assembly JACCEC01 (sample SAMN15323455, study PRJNA562643) | freshwater metagenome | isolation source: river surface water | place: USA:Blue River Watershed | collected 2017-08-18 | reverse complement strand
GTCTCTTGTGACACCGGGGATCCTGCGCATTACTCTCTTTCCTTTTTGAAACAATATTCATGACCAGAAAGTTACTCAGTACCTTGGTGTTGTCCTCCATCGCGGCAACGAGTGCCTACGGGCAAAGCTTCGTGATCGAAGACATTCAGATCGACGGTCTGCAGCGCATCTCCTCCGGCATCGTGTTCGGCCTGTTGCCTGTGGGCATTGGCGACGAAGTCAGTGATCAGGTGCCGGCGGAAATCATCCGCGCGATCTCCGCGTCCGAGTACTTCGAGGAAGTGGAGGTAGCCCGCGAGGGCAATGTGCTCTTCATCTCGGTGCTCGAGCGCCCCTCCGTCAGTGAGATCAACATCACCGGCAACCGGGTGCTGAAGACGGAGGACATCCTCGAGAACATGGCGACAGCCGACATCAGCGAGGGGGGCATCTTCACGCGCGCCACGCTGGAGGCCATTCGTCAGGGCATTCAGGAGGTCTATTCCGGTCGTGGCCGCTACGGCACCACGGTCGATATCGAGATCGAAGAGCAGCCCCGCAATCGTGTCGCCATCAACATGACGATCAACGAAGGGGAGGAGAGCCGCATCCAGTACATCAACATCGTCGGCAACAATGCCTTTGACGATGAGGAATTGCTGGCCTTGTTCGAACTGGGCAAGAAGCCGTGGTACAACCCGTTCAGTCGACGCAACCGCTACTCGCGCGAGCAGTTCACCGGAGATCTGGAACGGTTGACTTCGCATTACATGGACAACGGCTACGTGCGTTTCAATGTCGACTCCACGCCGGTATCCATCACGCCAGACAACGAACAGATCTACATCACACTCAATGTCACCGAGGGCGAGAAATACGTCGTCAACGAAGTGAACCTCGCCGGTGATCTGGTGAATGCCGAGGCGATCCTGCGTGCCTATACCGTGGTGGCCCCCGGCCAGACCTTCTCGCAGGCCCTGGTCACGGCCACCGAAGAGTACATGACCCAGGTGCTGGGCAATTTCGGCTATGCCTTCGCCGAGGTCAACGGCGAGCCGCAGATCAACGAGGAAGACCAGACGGTGGACGTCACGTTCTTCGTCGAGCCGGGCAATCGCACCTATGTCAATCGCGTGAATTTCATCGGCAATACTGCCACGGCAGACGACGTGCTGCGGCGGGAGATGCGTCAGCTTGAAAGCGCGCCGGCCTCCAGTCAGTTGATCGAACTGTCCAAGGTGCGCCTGGAGCGACTGGGGTATTTCTCCACCGTGGAGGTGGAAACCATCGAGCTGCCGGGGTCCGATGATCAGATCGATGTGCAGTACACGGTCGAGGAGCAGAACTTCAGCAACATCTCCTTCAGCGTGGGCTCGGGCGGAGGAGGGGACTTCTTCATCAGTTCGTCCCTGCAGGCGCAGAACTTCCTGGGCACCGGGCGCACCGTCGGCATCGGCGTGAACAAGAGCACTTTCCAGAAGAGCCTGAACTTCAGCTACCTAGACCCGTACTTCACGGCAGATGGCGTGAGTCGCGGTTTCAACCTGTTTCTGCAGGAACAGGATTCGCCCTTCAACATTGCCAGTTTCTCCACCAAGTCCTATGGCGGTTCGTTCAACTTCGCCTATCCGATCAGCGAGATCCAGCAGATCGGCTTCAATGTGGGGTATACCCACACCGAGTTGAGCTCCGGAGGGCTGTCCGTGCAGGAGATCGAGTCCAGTCCCAAGCTGTTCGACGGAGTGGACCTCTATATCGTGAACCCGGCCAATCCGAACCCCTTCGATGGTCCCGTTGTCGACGGCGTCACCGGCTTGATTGCCAATCTGCCCAGCGAATACCTGAACCTGAACCCCGAGCCCGGTTTCATCGACAGACAGGGCACCGTCTTCGACAATTTCTCGTTCTCTGCCAACTGGCTGCGCAGCACGCTCAACCGCGGACAGCTGCCAACTGATGGCACCTTCCAGCAACTGTCGCTGGAGCTGACCACGCCAGGCAGCGACCTGGAGTATTACAAGCTCAACTATGCCGGTCAGTTCTATCAGCCGCTGTGGGGCGACTTCGTGCTTGCCCTGCGCGCCAACCTTGGCTACGGCGATGGTTTCGGCAAGACGCAGGGACTGCCCTTCTTCAACAATTTCTTCGCGGGCGGTCTGGCCCAGAATGGTGTGGTGCGAGGATTCGACGAGAACAGTCTGGGCCCGCGCAGCACGGATCCGCAGCGTTATCAGATCGGCAACGCCACGCTCAAGCGAGACGAGAACGGCAATATCATTCGTGATGCCCTTGGCATTGCCGAGATCGATCCGAACATTTTCGGTTACCAGACTACCCCGGTGCTGGACGCCGATGGCAATCAAGTGGTGGATGCCAATGGTGTTCCGCAGGTGCAGCTCGCTGTCGAGAACGTGTCCCTCAATCAGGAACTGGACGCATTTGGGGGTAATATATTGACCACTGGTAGTGTAGAATTGCTCTTCCCGATTCCGTTCGTGACTGATCGCAGCAGGGTTCGTTCATCCTTGTTCCTGGACGTCGGAAACGTATTCTCGACCAGCTGCTCGGCCAGACAATCTTTGCAGAACAACTGCAGCGATTTCGATGTGGGAGAGCTGCGATATTCGATGGGGCTCAGCGTGACCTACCTGTCACCTTTTGGTCCGCTGACCTTTTACGTCGCCAAACCCTTCACCAAGGATGAGTTTGACGATGAAAAGAATTTCGATTTTACGATTGGTGCCGGCTTCTGACGGCATCAGTACAACAAGAACTAGGCAGCGGCACACGTTTGCCAATCAAGTCATTCGGAGACATATAACGTGAAAACCTTCATCAAAGCACTTGCAGTGGCAGGCTCGATTCTGGTGGCTGGCAGCGCCTTCGCGCAACAACCCGTGGTGGGCGTGGTGAATCTCGAGCAAGCACTGTTCAATTCCCAGGCTGCGCAGGAGCTGCAGGCCGCGATTCAGGAAGAATTCCGCGACGACCAGACGCGGGCAGATCAGCTCAACACCGAACTGACCGAGCTGGCGGAGCGTGCTCAGCGTGATGAGTCCATCATGAGTGATGCAGAGAAGCGTCGAGTCACGTCCGAAGCCCAGGAAAAGCAGGTGCAGTTGCAGATGATTGCCGAACGCGTGCAGGCGGCCCTGCAGGAGCGCAATCAGAGTTTCATCGAAAGCATGCGCGAGAATCTTGGCAACGCCATCCAGGCCGTGGTGCAGGAAGGCGGTTACAACATCGTGCTCAATGCTGACAGCGTGGCGTTCTTCGACAATACCTACGACATCACGGCGAAAGTGACTGCCAAGCTGAACGAGCTGTCCCAGTAAGGTCTGGCGCAGAAAGGTTCTCACCAGGTGAGCACTTCCACTGTCCATACACTTGGTGAGCTGGCGGATCTGCTGGAGGTCCGCCTCAACGGTGATCCCTCGGTACTCATTACCGGCCTGGCGACGCTCAAGAGTGCCGTGCCCGGTCAACTGAGCTTTCTCAGCAACCCTCGCTATGCGTCCCAACTGGCACACTGTCGTGCTTCTGCCGTGATCGTCGATGCGGAGTATGCAGGGGCCTGCCCGGGTGCGCAGCTGATTTCCAGCACTCCGTATGTGACCTATGCCAGGGCGTCCCAACTCTTCGGGGCAGAGCGCAAGCCGGCAGCCGGGATTCATCCCTCCGCGAGCATCGCGGCGGACGCGACGATCGCATCCGATGTGAGCATTGCGGCCAATGCCGTGATCGAGTCGGGCGTCAGGATCGGTTCCGGCAGTGTGATCGGGGCAGGATGCTATGTCGGTGCGGACTCCACGCTGGGAGAGCACTGCATGTTGTATCCGAATGTCACCATCTATCAGGGCGTCACGATCGGCAACAGCGTCGTGCTGCATTCTTCCGTGGTGATCGGTGCCGATGGCTTCGGTTTCGCCTTTGATGGCAGGCGCTCGGTCAAGATCGCGCAGCTCGGCGGCGTGCAGATCGGCGACGACGTCGAGATCGGGGCAGGCTCCACGGTTGACCGCGGGGCCCTGGATGACACCATCATCGGACAGGGCGTGAAGATCGACAATCAGGTGCAGATCGCACACAACTGCGTCATTGGCGAGCACACCATCATCTGCGGTTGCAGTGCCATCGCCGGCAGCACGAGCATCGGCCGTTACTGCACCATTGGTGGCGGCGTCGGCGTCATCGGCCACTTGCAGATTGCGGACAAGGTCATGATCAGCGCCATGTCGCTGGTCAGCCAGTCGATCAGCGAATCAGGCATCTACTCGTCCGGAACCGGACTTCTGGAATCGAAGGAATGGAAGCGCAACATCGTGCGGTTTCGCCAGCTTGATGACATGGCCAAGCGCCTGCGTGAGCTGGAAAAACTGGCACAGGGCAGACCGTCTGCCCCGGGGGACTCCGTCTGAAGGAGTCCGCCGCCCAAGAACACCTGTTTCAGGAAAACAACACAATGATGAACGTGGAAGAAATCAAGGAATACCTGCCGCAGCGCTACCCGTTTCTGCTGGTTGATCGGGTACTGCAGATCGAGCTCGGCAAGCGCATCCTTGCGTACAAGAATGTCACCGTGAACGAAGAGTTCTTCGAGGGACATTTTCCGGACAAGCCCATCATGCCGGGTGTGCTGATCATTGAAGCCCTGGCACAGGCCGCAGGCGTGCTGGGCTTCAAGAGTCAGGAAAAGAAGCCGAAGGATGGTTACCTGTACTATTTCGTCGGCGCTGACGAAGTGCGTCTGAAGCGCCCCGTGGTACCTGGAGATCAGCTGATGCTGGAAGCGGAGATCATCACCAGCAAGCGTGGCATCTACAAGTTCAATTGTCGTGCCTTCGTGGGTGAAGAGACGGTAGGCACGGCGATCATCATGTGCGCAGAAAGGAAAAACGAAATTGATTGATTCACGCGCAATAATAGACCCCAGTGCGCGTCTGGCGGCGAATGTCACGGTGGGGCCATGGTCCATCATCGGGCCCGGTGTCGAGATCGGTGAAGAGACTCAGATCGCCTCGCATGTCGTCATTCGCGCGAATACCCGCATAGGGGCCAGGAACCGCATCTTCCAGTTCGCCTCCATCGGCGAAGAGCCTGCAGACAAGAAATTCACGGGCGAGGAGACCTGGCTGGAAGTCGGGTCCGACAACATCATCCGCGAAGGAGTCACGCTGCACCGCGGCACTGGCTTCGGTGGCAGTTACACCCGCATCGGCAGTCACAATCTGCTGATGCCCTATGTCCATGTTGCGCATGACTGCATCGTGGGCAGCCACACCATCTTCGCCAACAACGTGGGCATTTCCGGGCACGTGGAAGTGGGCGACTGGGCCATCCTTGGCGGCTACGCCGGGGTCAACCAGTTCCTGAAGATCGGCGCGCACGCCATGATCGGCGGCATGACCCATGTGAGCAATGATGTGCCGGCCTATGTGATTGTCAGTGGCACGCCCCCCGAGGCGCGCAGCATCAACGCCATCGGCCTGGAGCGACGCGGGTTCACCAAGGATGCCATCACGCGCATCCGGCGGGCGTTCAAGATTGTCTATCTGAAAGGACTGACCTTGCAGGAAGCGCTCGAGCAGCTCGATCCCATGGCCGCGGAATTCGTCGACATCAAGCTCTTCGTCGACTCCATTCGCGCCTCCACGCGGGGCATTCAGCGCTGAGCAGGGAGACACGCGCGTGCGAGTCGGCATGATAGCGGGCGAAACATCCGGAGACATGCTCGGCGTGGCCCTGATGCAGGCGATTCGCAGGCGCTGTCCGCAGGCCCGGTTCGAGGGCATCGGCGGTCCGCGCATGCTCGCCGAAGGCTTTCACAGCTTCTTTCCGATGGAGCGCCTGTCCGTCATGGGCTTCATCGAGCCCCTGGGAAGACTCCCCGAACTGCTGCACATCAAGAAATCCCTGGTCCGTCATTTCCAGCAATCACCGCCTGATGTCTTCATCGGCATCGATTCGCCAGGCTTCAATCTGCGCATCGAGCAGGAACTGCACGATCTCGGCATTCGCACCGTGCACTATGTCAGCCCGAGTGTCTGGGCCTGGGGACAGAAGCGTATTCACAAGATTGCCCGGGCAGTCGATCTGGTGCTGGCTCTGTTTCCGTTCGAGACGGCCATCTACGAGCAGCATCAGGTGCCGGCGCGCTTCGTGGGGCATCCACTGGCCGACACGATTGCCCTGGATGCGGGCGATGCACTGCACCGTCAGCGAGCCCGCGAGGCGCTTGGCCTGAACGCAGACGGCCGCGTGATTGCCTTGCTGCCAGGCAGTCGCCGGGATGAGATCAACAGGCTGGGCGCCATCTTCATCGCCACGGCTCTACGTTGTCTGGGCCAGAACCCCACTCTGCGTTTCGTGATTCCCTGCGCTAATGCCGAACGTCGCGCACAGGTGCTCGCGCTGCTGCAGGCGCACGGAGCCGGAGATCAGTTCATGGTGTTCGAAGGCAATTCCCATCAAGCCATGCAGGCGGCCGATCTGGTGTTGCTTGCCTCCGGCACGGCCACGCTCGAAGCCATGCTGCTGCGTCGTCCCATGGTGGTGTGTTATCGACTGGCGTCGCTGACCTGGATGCTTGCCTCGCGCATGCTCAAGGTGCCTTATGTTTCTCTACCCAATCTGCTCGCAGCGCAGCGACTGGTACCGGAGTTTCTTCAGGATGAGGTGACACCCGAGCGGCTCGCGGGGGCCTTGCAGGACTGGCTGGACCAGCCTGGGCGACAGGCAGAACTGCTGGAGCGCTTTGCGCAGATCCACCACACCATACGCCGCGATGCCAGCAGTCAGGCGGCGGATGCCATCGTGAGTCTGGTGGAGGCAGGAACGCGGGATGAGCGCTGAACTGCTGGAACTGCCGATGTGGCGGTATCCGTATCCCTGCGCGCCCCTGGCCCCGGTGGCGGGCGTTGACGAGGCGGGCAGGGGGCCACTCGCCGGCGATGTCGTCGCCGCGGTCGTGATCCTGGATCCCCAGCGCCCCATCGCCGGTCTGAATGACTCCAAGAAGTTGTCCGAGCGTGCACGCGAGTCCGCCTGCGAGCGCATCGTCGAGAACGCGCTGTGCTATTCTCTCGGCCGTGCCACGGCAGCGGAGATCGACGCCCTCAATATCCTGCAGGCCAGCCTGCTGGCCATGTGGAGGGCCGTGGACGGCCTGCGGCTGGCGCCAGGTCATGTCTATGTCGACGGTCTGCATTGCCCGCGCTGGCCGTACTCCGGGACGGCAGTGGTCAAGGGCGACTCCCGCGTCGACTGCATCGCCGCCGCCTCGATTCTGGCCAAGGTCACGCGTGACCGCGAGATGCGAACGCTGGACGGGCAATACCCGGGCTATGGCTTTGCCGTGCACAAGGGCTATCCCACGGCCGCGCATCTGCAGGCGCTGGCGCGGCTGGGGCCGACCCCCGTCCATCGCATGACTTATGCACCGGTGCGCCGGGCGCTGGGCGTCGAGAGCGCCGCACACATCACTGCCACCCTGGATCTCTGAGTCACCTGGCCCCTATGTCATTGTCTTCTGCCTTCGTCCATCTGCGCCTCCACACGGAATACTCAATCGTGGACAGTGTCGTGCGCATCGACGATCTGGTGCAGCAGGTGGCGGCGGCCGGCATGCCCGCCGTTGCCATCACCGACCACGTCAATCTGTTCGGGCTGATCAAGTTCTACAGCGCGGCGATGAGCGCGGGTGTGAAGCCCTTGTGCGGTTGCGATGTGCTGGTCGAGAACGACGACAATCCGCAGCGCCCTTTTCCGCTGGTGCTGCTGGTGCGCAACAAGACCGGCTATCGCAATCTCACCGAGTTGATCTCCCGGGCCTATACGGAAAAGTCCCCCTCCGGCCTGGTGACTGTGCGTCGCGAATGGATCGAGGAGCGCGCACAGGGGCTGATTGCCCTTTCGGGGGGGCGTGAGGGCGAGATCGGGCGCCTGTTGCAGGAATCCCCGGAGAAGGCCCCCGGAGTGCTTGCGCGCTGGATGCAGTGCTTTCCTGACAGTTTCTATCTGGAGCTGCAACGCACGGGGCGCGACGGCGAGCAGCGCTACATCGAGGCCGCCGTGGCGCTGGCGGCTGCGGCGCGCTGCCCCGTTGTCGCGACGAATGACGTGCGCTTCCTGCAGCGTGACGACTTCGAGGCCCACGAGGTGCGCGTCTGCATCAACGAGCGCCGTACCCTCGATGACCCGCGTCGATCGCGCCATTACAGCGAGCAGCAGTACTTGCGCAGTCCGGCCGAGATGGCCGAATTGTTCAGCGACCTGCCCGAAGCCATCGAGAACACGCGGGCCATCGCGATCCGCTGCAATCTTGAGCTCGAACTGGGCAAGCCCTACCTGCCGAACTATCCGGTGCCGCCAGGCGAGACGGTCGATGCCTTTTTCCGCCGCGTGAGTCGTGAGGGCCTGCAGGCGCGACTGGAAAAACTGCTGCCGCGCGAGCAGTTTGTGGGCGAGCAGGCACTTCAGGAGCGTGAGCACGCGTGTCGGCAATACTACGAGCGCCTGGATTTCGAGCTGAACGTGATCATCCAGATGGGCTTTCCGGGCTACTTCCTCATCGTGATGGAGTTCATCCAGTGGGCTCGCCAGAACGACATTCCGGTCGGACCAGGCCGAGGGTCTGGTGCAGGTTCCATCGTCGCCTATGCGCTGGGCATCACCGATCTTGACCCGCTGCGCTATGACCTGCTGTTCGAGCGCTTCCTCAATCCGGAGCGCGTGTCCATGCCCGACTTCGACGTCGATTTCTGCATGGACGGCCGCGACCGCGTGATCGCCCATGTGGCGGAGATGTACGGCAAGGAAGCTGTTTCGCAGATCATCACTTTTGGCACCATGGCGGCCAAGGCCGTGGTGCGCGATGTGGCAAGAGTGCAGGGCAAGTCCTACGGTCTGGCCGACAAGCTCTCCAAACTGATTCCGTTCGAGGTCGGCATCACGCTGTCCAAGGCACTGGAATCCGAAGCCGCGCTGCGCGAATTCGTCGAAGCGGATGACGACGCGCAGGAAATCATGGAGATGGCGCTGAAACTGGAAGGCCTGACGCGCAATGTCGGCAAGCATGCGGGCGGGGTGGTGATCGCGCCCACGCGTCTCACGGACTTCTCTCCACTGTATTGCGATGAGAACGGCGAAGGTCTGGTGACGCAGTTCGACAAGAATGACGTGGAAACTGCCGGGCTGGTGAAGTTCGATTTCCTGGGGCTGCGCACGCTCACGATTATCGACTGGGCGGTCAAGATGATCAACGCGCAGGAGCCGCAGGCGCGCGAGCATCCGCTTGACATCACGGCGATCCCGCTGGATGACAGGAAAGTCTACGAGCTGTTGCAGCGGGGTGAGACCACCGCCGTGTTCCAGCTGGAATCCCGCGGCATGAAGGATCTGATCAAGCGTCTGTTGCCCAGTCGCTTCGAGGACATCATCGCTCTGGTGGCGCTGTTTCGCCCGGGGCCGCTGCAATCGGGCATGGTGGATGACTTCATCAACCGCAAGCATGGTCGGGCCGAGGTGGATTATCCGCATCCGGACCTCGAGCCGGTGCTTTCCAACACTTACGGCGTGATTCTCTACCAGGAACAGGTGATGCAGATCGCCCAGGTGCTGGCGAACTACAGTCTGGGCGGCGCCGACATGCTGCGTCGTGCCATGGGCAAGAAGAAGCCCGAGGAAATGGCGCAGCAGCGTGATGCCTTCATGACTGGCGCGAGCGCACGCGGCATCGCGCCGGAACGCGCAGGCGCCATTTTCGATCTGATGGAGAAATTCGCCGGCTACGGCTTCAACAAGTCCCACTCGGCTGCGTATGCGCTCGTCTCGTACCAGACGGCATGGCTGAAGGAGCATTACCCGGCCTATTTCATGGCCGCGGTGCTCTCGGCGGACATGCAGAACACCGACAAGATCGTGACCCTGGTGGAAGAGTGTCGCGAAATGCGGCTGCCCCTGATCGTGCCCGACGTGAATCTCGGTGAATTCAACTTCACGGTCAACAACAAGCGCGAGATCGTCTATGGCCTGGGCGCGATCAAGGGCCTGGGGGAGGGCCCGATCAATGCCATCATCCAGGCCCGCAAGAGTGGCGGCCCCTTCACCTCGCTGCTGGATTTCTGCCGAAGGGTGGACAGTCGCGCCTTGAACAAGCGGGCCCTGGAAGCGCTGGTGCGTGCCGGAGCGCTCGACAGTCTGCAGGAAGGCGGCAAGGATCTGGCGCGGGCAGTGCTCTGGGAATCCATTCCTGACACCATGAAGGCAGCCGAGCAGAGCAGTCGCAATCAGGCGCTCGGCGTGCAGGATCTGTTCGGTGACATCATTCCGGTGGTAGAGACGCCGCTGAGTGTTCCCGGGTCGCGCACACGCGTGCGGCCCTGGTCCGAACAGCAGCGCCTGACGGCGGAACGCGAAACCCTCGGGCTGTATTTCAGTGGCCATCCCGTCGATGAGTTCCTGCCGGAGCTCGCACGTTTCACGCGCGACAGGCTGGCGAATCTGAAGCCCGAGCGCGAGAGCCAGTTGCTGGCAGGCCTGGTGGTGGACTTGCGCTTCATGAAGAGTCGGCGTGGCGAGCCCATCGCGTTGATACAGCTGGATGATCGCAGCGCCCGCTTCGAGGTGTCGCTGTTCGGCAAGGAATATGAGCAGCACCGTGAGTTGCTGGTGAAGAACAGCCTTCTGGTCTTCGACTGTCTTGTCAGCATCGACGACTACAACGGCACCATGCGCGGCCGCGGTCGCGAGGTGATGACGCTGGACCAGGCCCGTGCGCGCTACGCCCGCAGCCTGGATCTGCGTCTGCGCCACGATGCGTTGACCGCGGATTTCCTCCATGTTCTGGAGCGACAGCTGCAGGCGCATCGCCCGCCGCCCGCACCGCCTGCCGCATCGCCGGACGGCAGTCAGAAGCAGGCTGCCGCGGGCTGTCCCGTGCGCATCTTCTACGAGCGGCGCGATGTCCGCGGCACGCTGGTGCTCGGCGATCCGTGGCGCGTGCTGCCGAGCCAGGCCCTGCTGCAGGCCCTGCAGGAAGAGTTCGGCCGCAGTGCCGTGGCGCTGTCCTACCAGTCCTGACGCGCCGTCCGCCCCTGTCGCTATCCGCGCAGGCCTTTTGCTATCATTGCCCGCAAGCCAAGCAAGACAACCGGGACACTCTACGCCATGAATCCGAATTACCTGGACTTTGAACAGCCCATCGCCGATCTGGAAGTGAAGATCAATGAACTGCGACTGGTGGGCGCGGACAACAAGCTCAACATCACGGACGAGATCCAGAAACTGCAGGACAAGAACAGGAAGCTCACTGAGAAGATCTATTCCTCGCTGACGCCCTGGCAGATATCCCAGGTCGCACGTCATCCGCTGCGCCCCTACACGCTTGACTACATCAGCCTTCTGTTCACGGATTTTGACGAGCTGCATGGCGATCGCCTGTTTGCCGACGATCTGGCGCTGATCGGTGGTGTGGCCCGTCTGGACGGACGCCCGGTCATGGTCATCGGTCACCAGAAGGGGCGTGGCACCAAGGAGAAAGTGCGGCACAATTTCGGCATGCCGCGTCCGGAAGGCTATCGCAAGGCTCGACGACTCATCGCCATGGCCGAACGCTTCAAGTTGCCGGTGCTCAGCTTCATCGACACGCCTGGCGCGTACCCCGGCATCGACTCGGAAGAGCGTGGCATCAACGAGGCCATCGCGGAGAACATGGCCATGATGTCCACCGTGCGAACGCCGCTGATCGCCACGGTCACCGGCGAGGCCAATTCTGGCGGGGCCATCGCCATCGGCATCGCCGATCACCTGAACATGCTGGAATACTCCACCTACACGGTCATCACGCCGGAAGGCTGCGCCACCATTCTGTGGAAGTCGGCCGAATATGCCTCCGCCGCGGCGGAGGCCATGGGCGTGACCTCGCGCCGTCTGGAGGAACTCGGCATTGTCGACAGCACGATTCGCGAGCCTCTGGGTGGTGCCCATCGCGATGTCGCCGCCACGGCGGCCAACATCAAGACAGCGCTGATCGAGCAGGTGGATCGCCTGAGTGCCATGCGCATCGAGACTCTGCTGGAGCGACGCTACCAGCGCCTGATGAGCTACGGAGTCCCCGCCTGAGGCCATGTCCTTCACTGTCGAGTCACTGAGCGAACAGCTGGCCCGGTTTCCCCCGGACACTCGCTTCGCGGTGGCCTTCAGTGGCGGAATGGATTCCACCGTCCTTCTGCACGCCACCCATGCCGCCTTGCGTCAGCGTGAGGCAGGGGCACTGCGCGCCATTCACATTCATCACGGGCTCAGCCCCCATGCCGACAGCTGGGCAGCACACTGCGAGGAGCGCTGCGCAGCGCTGGGCGTCGCCCTGCAGGTGGAGCGAGTGCAAGTGCGAGCTCAGGCCGGGGCGAGTCTCGAGAATCTGGCGCGTGAACGCCGTTATGAGGCGTTCGAGACGCTGCTTGGCCGTGAGGAGGTGCTGCTGATGGCGCATCACCTGGATGACGAGGCCGAGACCTTTCTGCTGCGCACGCTGCGCGGTGCGGGCCCGCGCGGTCTGGCAGCCATCCCGGCCATGCGCCCGCTGGGACGCGGCGTGTTGTTCCGCCCGTTGCTTGAGCAGCGCCGCGAGGAACTCGAATCGTGGGCGACGGTGCTCGGGTTGCGCTGGATCGACGATGAGAGCAATGCCAGTCTGCGTTTCGATCGCAATTATCTGCGCCACGTCGTCCTGCCCTTGCTTGCGGAGCGCTGGCCAGCCTATCGCGAGTCCTGGTGGCGCACTGCCTTGCTGGCCGGCGAGGCCGATGAACTGAGCGAGGCGCTGGCGCAGCTCGATCTTGCACTGGTGAAGACCGCAAGCCCCACGGTGCTCGATCAGATCGCGTTGCAGCGCTTGAGTCCGGCGCGCCAGCGCAATGTCCTGCGGTACTGGTTGCAGCAGGCCGGAGCGCCGGATCCTGGCTGGAATGTCCTGACTCATATCGTCAATGACATGCTGACTGCCGGCCCTGATGCGCATCCGGAAGTGCGCTGGCGCGAGGCGACGCTCAGCGTCGTGGTGCGTCGACACAAGGGCGGTCTGCATCTGCAGAGAGTGGTGCAGAGCGTGTCCCCCACTTCGTGCTACTCCTGGCACCCCCATGACACCCTGCATCTGCCATCGAACGGTTGTGTGTATGCGATTGCGGTGGAGGGCAAGGGCCTGCGACTGCCAGAAGGCGCGCAACTCACGCTGCGCTACCGGCGGGGCGGGGAGACCTGTCGTCTGACCGGCAGACGCACGCGGGCGCTCAAGAAGATCCTGCAGGAAGCGGACATCCCCGCGTGGTTGCGCGAGCGAATCCCGCTGGTGCATGTCGATGACACACTCGTCTGCGTGCCCGGCATCGGCGTCTGTGAGGGCTGGCAGGCGGGTCCCGCAGAGACGGGCTGGAAGGTGATCTGGATCCCGCCCGATCTGGATCCACAGGCCTGAATTCTTCGCGCGGCGCCGCTGTCAACCCATGCCCCGCAGATTTTTGCGTTGTGATGCCCCGGGCCTTCTGGTAGTCTGTAATCCCATCTGTAGGTGCTTGTTTGAAATACTGTTTTGATCTGAAAAAACTCTGGATGGGGCGTTAATGACGCGATATATCTTCATTACCGGCGGTGTGGTTTCCTCGCTCGGCAAAGGCATCACCTCGGCATCTCTCGCAGCGGTTCTCGAAGCGCGCGGCCTCAACGTCACCATGCTCAAACTGGATCCCTACATCAATGTGGATCCAGGCACCATGAGTCCCTTTCAGCACGGCGAAGTGTTCGTGACGGAAGACGGCGCAGAGACAGATCTCGACCTCGGTCACTATGAGCGTTTCATTCGCGCGAAGATGACCTCGCGCAACAACTTCACCACCGGTCGCGTGTACGAGGAAGTGCTGCGCAAGGAGCGGCGCGGGGACTATCTCGGCGCCACCATCCAGGTCATTCCGCACATCACCGACGAGATCAAGCGACGCATCGTCGAAGGTGCCAATGGGGCGGACATCGCCTTGGTGGAAATCGGTGGCACCGTGGGGGACATCGAGTCCCAGCCCTTCCTCGAAGCTGTTCGGCAGATGCGGGTCGAGCTCGGTTCCGACCGCGCGCTGTTCATGCACCTGACGCTGGTGCCCTATATCGAGACAGCGGGCGAGACCAAGACCAAGCCCACGCAGCATTCGGTCAAGGAGCTGCGCTCCATCGGTATTCAACCGGACATTCTGATTTGCCGTTCCGACCACGAGATTCCGGAGTCGTCCCGCCGCAAGATCGCCCTGTTCACCAACGTCGATCTGCCGGCCGTGGTCTCGCTGCCTGATACGAACACGATCTACCGGGTGCCGGCGCTGCTGCGAGCCAGCGGGCTGGATGACACCGTCCTGCGCAAGTTCAATCTCGACTGCCCGCCGGCGGACATGAGCGAATGGGATCGCGTGGTGGATGCCAAGCTCAACCCGGACCGGGAAGTGAACATTGCCATCGTCGGCAAGTACATGGAGCTGCTCGATGCCTACAAGTCGCTGATCGAGGCCATTTCCCATGCGGGCATCCAGACCCGCACCAAGGTGAACATCAAGTACATCGATTCGGCCGACGTGAAGGTCCATGGCACCGAGATTCTGGAAGGTCAGCACGCGATCCTCGTGCCCGGCGGCTTCGGCATCCGCGGTGTCGAAGGCAAGATCCGCACCGTGCAGTATGCCCGTGAGAACCGCATTCCCTACCTCGGCATCTGTCTGGGCATGCAGGTGGCCGTCATTGAATATGCGCGCAATATGGCCGGGCTGAGCGATGCGCACAGCACCGAGTTCAAGCCCGACTGCAAGGATCCGGTCATCGCCCTGATCAGCGAGTGGACCTCGGCCGACGGCAGTCTGGAGAAGCGCGATGCCAATTCCGATCTGGGCGGCACCATGCGCCTGGGCGGGCAGGAATGTCGTC
>JACCEC011114764.1_pt1 | contig 14940 bp, 8 predicted proteins | sample 7450121 | NCBI WGS metagenome assembly JACCEC01 (sample SAMN15323455, study PRJNA562643) | freshwater metagenome | isolation source: river surface water | place: USA:Blue River Watershed | collected 2017-08-18 | reverse complement strand
GTTTTGGTAGCTTACCTTATTGGGTTTATGCTTCATTCTTCTTAGGTAGTATCTGTTCAATTGCTACAGTGGGTTGGTCTGTTTTTAAAACCCCTGAGATTCCTCCAACAGAAGCTGAACTTGCTGCTTTAAAAGCAGAAAAAATAAATGTTTTTACCCCATTCAAAGAAATCGCATCTGCCATCGTAGATATGCCAAAAGTGATGTGGCAATTAGCATTGGTATACTTATTTCAATGGTATGCCCTTTTTTGTTATTGGCAAAACGCATCAAAGAGTATCGCTAAGTCTGTTTGGAACACAACAGTTTATCAAAACAATCCTGCGTATGAAGATGCTGTAGCCTGGTCAGGATTAGTGAATGGCTGGTATAATATTGTTACTTTCTTGTCTGCCTTCTTTTTACTTTGGTTGGCAAAAAAAATCAGCCCAAAAATGATACATGTAATATGTTTAATTATGGCTGGGATTGGTTTATTAATCTTCCCACATATCACTGATAAAAATTTATTATTTGTTCCTATGGCTGGATTTGGTATTGCATGGGCAAGTATGATGGGTATTCCATATTTATTAGTGGTGCACAAAATTCCAAAGGAAAGGTACGGCGTTTACATGGGGATCATTAATATGATGATTGTGATACCTATGCTATTGCAGACAACTACATTTGGTTATATTTTGAAAAACTTCCTAGACAATGACCCAGGTAAAGCCATTAGTTTTGGTGGAGTTTTATTATTACTTGCTGCAGTAGCCACTTTGTTTGTTCAAAGTGCAAATGGAAATGAAAACAATGATGGCGCGATGACAATGAATGGTAGAGGACATTAATTTTTGCATTGATCTAAATTAAAAGGATATGAAAGTATTGTGTATTGGAGAGGCCTTAATAGATATGATTTGTACCGACCGAGGTAGTCGACTAGCGGATGGTCAAAATTTTTTAAAAAAAGCGGGTGGCGCACCTGCGAATGTAGCTGCAGCGATTGCTGCACTCGGAGGCCAAGTAGATATGGCAGCAAAAGTAGGGAAAGACCCTTTTGGTCAACACTTAATTGATTTATTGAATGAAATGGGTGTGAACACAAAATGGATCATACAAGACCCTAACTCATTTACCACTTTTGCATTTGTATCTTTAATGGAAGATGGTGAAAGAGATTTTTATTTTAATAGAGGCGCCGATGGACAATTGTCCATACATGATTTAGCAGGATTAAATTTAAACGAATACGATATTGTACATTTTGGTTCTGCAACTGGTTTTTTACCTGGGCCCTTGCAAGCTACCTATATCGATTTATTAAATAAAGCAAAAGCAGCAGGTGCCTTGATTAGCTTTGACCCAAATTATAGACATTTATTATTTCCGAATAATACTACAAGTTTTATCACACAGTCCTGGCATTATATTCAGGCATGTGATTTCTTTAAATTAAGCGACGAGGAAGCGATGTTGATTACTGAACTTGACACGGTGCAAGCTGCAGCAGCTGCTTTAAGAGCAAAAACAAATGCTGTATTTGCAATCACCTTGGGTAAAGAGGGCACACTGCTATCGACCAGTCATGGAACTGAAATTGTTTCAAGTATTCCAATTACTGCCATAGATGCGACCGGAGCGGGAGATGCTTTTGTAGGTGCCGTTTTATATCAACTCATTGGAACTAAGCCTGCCGAAATGCAAGCAATAGCTATTGAGAAATGGCGAACAATGATTACCAATGCAAATAAAGCAGGCGCAAGAACATGCGAATACATGGGTGCTATGGAAGCTTTTAAACATTTAAACAATTCTATTTTCAATTCCTAAATAGCAAGTACACTGTGAACCTGACTCCATTACACCAATTTGGTACTGACTTACTTTCGAAATACAACATTGACACTAAGAAAAAGGATAAAGCTTTTAGTCAAAGATTTTTAACGCATATCAATGCGATCGAAAATTTATTTGATGAAGTCTATGCATGGCATCCAAACAGGAATAAAGCTTTTGAAGGGCTCTTAATTACACTCATACAACAGTATCAAGAACGTACAGAAGTCTTATTAAAAAAAGATGTTAAAAAATCTAAATTAGGTCATTGGTATTTAAGCAATGACATCACAGGGATGAGTTTGTATGTAGATCGTTTCGGTGAAAACATTCAAGGACTGCAAAAAAAACTAGATTACTTTAAAGAATTGGGAGTGAATTTTTTACACCTCATGCCTATTTTTGAAAGTCCAGAAGGAGAAAGTGATGGAGGATATGCAGTATCCGATTTCAGAAAAGTAGCCAGCAGATTTGGAACCTTGCAGGATTTGCAAAACTTGATAGCAGACATGAATACAGCCGATATGTATTTAATGTTAGATATTGTTTTAAATCATACCTCACACCATCATGAGTGGGCGCAAAAAGCAAAAGGTGGTGATCCTTATTATCAAGATTTCTTTTATTTCTATGATCATCGTGGCATACCAGATCAATTAGATCAAACTATGCCCGAAATTTTCCCTGAATCCTCGCCAGGTAGTTTTAGTTATGTGCCTGAATTGAATAAATGGGTCATGACAGTATTCCATCATTACCAATGGGACTTAAATTTTAGCAATCCAAATGTATTGGTTGCCATGATGGATACGATTTTATTTTACGCAAACCTAGGGGTAGATATTTTACGTATAGATGCGCCTGCGTTTATTTGGAAAGAGATTGGTACGGGCTGTCAAAACTTACCTAAAGCACATACCTTATTAAGATTGATCAAGCAATGTACACAAGTCACAAGTCCAGGTATGGCATTGTTAGGAGAAGCCATTGTTGCACCAAATGAAATCATCAAATATTTTGGTACTGACAACTATACTGCAAACGAATGTGATGTGGCTTATAATGCGACACAAATGGCATTGCAATGGGATGCGCTTGCCACTGGCGATACAAGGATCATGCTCAATGCGCAGCATCCTATTTTACAAAAACCATATGGTTGTACTTGGATCTCCTACACAAGATGCCACGACGATATTGGATTGGGTTATGACGACGAAATCATAGCAAGCACCGGATTTAATCCTTACCACCATAGAACCTATTTAAAAAATTATTATTCTGGTAGTCATGACGGATCGGTAGCAGCCGGTGCCTTATTTTCTGTCAACCCTAAAACCAATGATGCTCGTATTAGTGGTTCCCTCGCTTCATTGTGTGGATTAGAAAAAGCAATGGCTTGGAACAATACAGGTGAAATAGAAAATGCATTGAGAAAAATTATTTTAATGCAAGCGCATGCGATGTTCATGGGCGGCATTCCTATGTTGTATTATGGAGACGAGATGGCCTACACCAATGACTATAGTTATTTAAATGATCCAGGAAAAAATTATGACAACAGGTGGATGCATAGACCAATTATTGACTGGAATAAAAATGAACAAAGAAAAAAGAAAGGGAGTTTGGAGTATCGCATCTTTAATGAAACAAAGCAGCTGATTCAAATTCGAAAAGCATTGCCGATTTTGAGCGATTTTAGTAATGTAACTTGGATGACCCCACATAATATTCATGTGGCTGGATTCATTCGCTCTTTTGAGGATAAAAAATTATTCTGTCTTTTCAATTATCAACCTGCTGACTCCTTTGTCACTTGGTATACTTTTAAGGAACATGGCATAAGGCCAGCACAATTAAAAGATCATTGGACTGGCCTTACACACCATGTTGGTAATGACAACGAATATTTTATATTAGGCGCTTATCAGTTCGCTATTTTGGAAGTCATAGATTAAAATCTGAAACTCATTCCAAGATTGATACTATAATCTGCAAATGCAGCATCTCCTCTTGCAAAAACACCAGTTAAATTAGTTCTTATAATATCTGGATAGCTCTGTGGTCTTTCACGTCTCAAAGCCACAGGTGTGTATAAGAAAAAATTATATTTTTTATACATATAGGTTACGCCCGGCTCAGCAGATAAAATATTACCAGGTCTTCTAAATCCAGTGCTCTTACCTATCAAGTCATAAGTTGGTATACACTCATACCTTAAACCTAATGAATAAGCCCAAGCTTGTTGACTATAATTCAATCCAGATCTAACCATGTATTGGTCTGCCACACTCATCACATTCGATGTATACTTAATGGCAGTTGCAGAAGGGGTGCCACCTCTTGCTGTACTAACACCATTATTATCTCTAGGATTTAATAAATAAAAAGCGTTGGCATAAGTACTCCAATTGGTATTGATTTGTCTAAATCCATTTAATTCAACAGTAACACCAAATCCGCCATCACCTGGTTGAATAGACTGATCTACATAACCAATTCTACGAGCGTTTGCTGTGAATTGAAATTCATCCTGTGCCTTAAAATTCCCAGTTGGTAATTTGATACCTATTCCTGCCATTAAATTGCCTTTTTTATTGGCATCAGGCGCTATCAACCATCTATAGGCTGCAAGACGAATATCACCTAATCCTCTCGCAGCAGTTGCAAAACGATAAGGACTTGTATTGCCTAAATGCTCATACTTTGAAGTTCGATCATAATTTACAAGTGGTATATTGATGCCCACCATCCATTTACTATTGATGTTTCTTAATAAATTAATATCCATTGCACTCATATAATTAATAACCTCCGAGCCTTCTTCTACTCTGAATTTTTGTTCGTCTGTTCCATTAAAATGTTTGTAAGAAGTAAAGTACCTATAATTTATATTTAATGTCCATTTTGAACTATCTTCTTGATGCATGCCTGCATGTTCCATTGTGCACAATCCGCCCACTGTCCTGATGGCTACGCAGCCTTGTGCATTTGATTGATTGATGAAGCCTAGGCATAATAATGCCAATATGTATAATGATTTTTTCATGAGTTAGTTAAATTGTAATTCAATTCAGTTTACTAGAATCTTATTGCTTCATTTTTAATTTAGAAACAATATAATTTCCTAAAGCCTGACCCTTTTCTGTGCTTGTGATACAAGAATTGTGAAAGTGGATACCCCCGTAAAAGCGCGCCCAGTTGTTTTCCTCTGCTGCATGTCTAAAGGACTTAAAGCTTCTATTTTCGATACCAAATTCTAATTCAGTAGAGTCTGTATAGGCAAAATTATCGCCAAAGACGCTTGTTAGCGCCTCTGCTGCTGCAGATGATACGGTGGAATGTCCGCAAGTGTATTCAGGGAATGCCGGTGTTTGTAAAAGAGGTCTCCAATTTGGGTCAATATATTTATTGATCACGGTCTCTGGACGAACTGTCTTGTAGGTATATTTTGCATCCCATGTGTGGATGAAAGCATCAAATAGAGCTATAGCTGTTTTTGCGTATGCATACACAGCAGTATTAAAATCTGACTTTGCTGTTTTATTAGCGATCCCTACAATACTCATCCAATGCCCTGGAGGAGAAAACTTTTTGGTGCTAAACATGGCATGCCCAGTCACATTCACTTTGAATGGATTGTCATCCCAAAAATTAGCAATATGCTTTTGTTCCTCTGTTAAACTATCCCCTGCATTTTTAACCATCATTACATTTTTGTAATATTCACTGTTTTTATCTGTTACGTTAAAAGCAGGTGGTGGTGAAGGTCTAAACTGACTAGCACTATCAATGGCCATTGTTCTAATCTCTGCCCAATGTGGCTCGGCTGCAGAGGCATACATAGGCGGTGTTGGCACCCAACGTCCTGGAGAATCCTTTACGGTGTATCTTTCAGCGCTTCTTGTTTGCGCATAATTGTCTTTTTTACTCCAAGCAATAATGCTTGTACTCACTTCCTTTGCAAATGCTTCAGATGCTTGAAGCATTTTATTGGACATCCCATTTGACTTTACCAATTTTCTTAAACTATCTGTATAGTCCTGCATGCTACCTTCAGGAAAAGTCACTGCCTGACCAACTGTCGCATAGGCTAGCAATGCTGCATATGGAAAGTCAATATTTGCGGTGTCTTTTGGCTTTGGTAAAGCTGTTAGTCCTTTTAATTGTCCAGCTAAACTTTGGTAATTTGTTGGATCACCTGCTGCGACCACTTCATAGCCCGCAATGGCTGCATAAGCATAGTTTCTGGATGCCACAATTGGACTAAAATTATTACCCATCACCACCTGATTTAATTCATGCACTGTGTAGGCATACAAATCTGGGTTACTGGTAATTTTTTGATAGTCATTGGATTGATTACAAGCAATCATAGTCATTGCTAGTAGCAATAAAGTAAATAATTTATTCATTGAAATCGGTTGATAGTAAAAAGTAAGATGCAAAGCTTTATGAGCCAATGCACCAATGATGAAGCCATGCCTAAGCAGGACTTCATTGCAAGCGAAAAAAATTAAGCAATTATTTTTTGTGGAGGCGGACCGTCAACCGTTAAATAATTGCTTATTAAACGCGCTGCGTAACGATAACCAGTCGTTACCTTCGCTGAATTCGCTGGAACTAAATGCCAGCTATTATTTTGTTGGATATAATCAAAACTGATAAACTTAGCGGTAGACTTTCCCAATGGAATAGATTTATGATCTCCGTCATTGTTAGACAAATCCTGCGCTAATTTATAAAAATCTTCTCTTGCATTTTTGATATGCAAACGATCTTGGTTAGGTAATACTTTCAATTCAAGGCTATCATTGTAAATTCTTCTTTGTACATACTGATATACAATGCCCTTAATGACAATCTCACCGTCTACTCTTTCAAATTGAGGATTGTTTGCGTAGTAAGGCAGGTTGATTGGCGTCTTGATAGTGACCAAGTATGACTCGTCATAATTATTTTCTTCAATTAGATGGACTAATTGGTTGGCTGCTTTTTGGTCAAAATAATTAGATACCAATCTGTATCCAAATCCGTTAAAAAGCAAAATGCCTAAGAATAATATGGCGCCTAGTTTTTTCAATACTCTAAAATAGCCATTTTTATCAAAATGGACCCTCGTAAAGGGGTATTTTTATGTAATTTTGCCCTCTCAAAACAACATGAAGCTATGCGAAAAATTATAGGGTCCATCTTGGCCATCCTCATTTTAAGCCTTGCTGCCGTGTACCTGCTTATCCCTAATCAAATTAGCATAAAAGGCAGTCAAATGGTTTACCAACCTAGTTCAGGTTTGATCAGGGGGATAATGCAGACTGATAAATGGTCAGCGTGGATGCCTAAAGATATTGATTTAAAGGCCACAAGTAGTTTAGTTGCAACCATACAAACAACATTAAACCAAGACGGGATAAAAGTGCCAGTCGAATTTTCAATCATAAATGGCGAAAAGAATAATTCAATCATAAGTTTCGAACTAATCATGGACAACAGCCAATGGTCCCCCATTGCGAGGGTTCAATATTTTATTTTTGCAAAAACCATTCAAAATAAACTGGATAAGGTATTGACTGCGGCAAGTGACTATTACAATTATAGCAAAGGTGTTTATGGATTTGATATTGTTGAAACTAAGGTGAAAGATTCTAGTTTAATTACCATCGATCAAACTTTAAATGATACGCCAAACTTAGTGCAGGTCTATCAAATGGTCGATCAATTAACAGCATATATCAACACTCAAAAAGGAAAAGCAAAAGGAGACCCAATGGTGAATATCACAAGGCTAGATGAAAATGAAGTGTATATTCAGGTTGCAATTCCAATTGAAAGAGATATACCAGTCAATGGCCCATTTGCCATTAAAAAAATGGTGCTAGGCAACTTACTTGCAGTAGAAGTGCAAGGCGATGCATCCACAGTCTACAAAGCATTAGAAGCTACAGAACTATATATCAATGATAAGCAAAAAACATCTCCTGCAATTCCATTTATAATTTATCATACCAATCGATTATTGGAGCAAGATGCTAGAAAATGGAAGTCTACAATCAACTATCCCATTTATTAAGCCTGTCATTACTTAATAAATGAAGCGAATTATTTTTTGAATTGAATCAGCCTTAAGCTATCCGAATTCATCCCCAATACAAATGCCAATTCTTGTTTGATTTGAATAGGTGAGGTTTTTCTTACTTGACCTTTTATACTCAAACCGTTCATGGGCGCAGCATTGAAATCTTGCTTTCCAGTATTGATCAATAGGGTACCGTAATCCGCATCATACCTACCCATCTGTACATTGTTATCGTAAAAATTACCCATCATTAAAATATCAGGCCACTTGTCGCCATTCGCGTCAACTGCAACTGCGGTTTTATAAGCTGTAATTTGCGCTTCCCATGGTAATACCTTAGCAGTGAATTTACCTTTGCCGTCATTGATAAATAAAGTATTGGCAAAATGATACGCTTGTACCAACTTAGAAGCCTTTAATTTTTCCTTAGTGAAAATATCATACAAGTTTGCTTTTGCAAAATCCTCGGCATACAAGAAGGATTTTTTTATTTTAGGAATCTGTCTTTGAATTTCATCTTTATTGGCAAATGGAATTTCTTTGCCTTGTAAATAAAAAGTAATGATCTGTTCAAATTTGCCATTGTCATCAAAGTCATTGTAATACATGCTGATTGGTTCTTTTTCAGTGGCCTTCAATCTTGTATTCAAGCCAAGATTACCAGCGATAAAGTCCATATCCCCATCTAAATCAATATCGATCGGTAATGTAAAATTCCACCATCCAGGCAGGTTAGAGATACTTGCTTTTGTCCATTTTTTTACAGATGGATACAATACATCAATCCCGCCCCATTGATATGTCAATAGGATTTCCATTGTACGATCCCCATTGATGTCTATTTCAGTAGCACTTGTGACGAAGCCTATTCCAGATAAATATGGCGCCACAGTTGCTGTTACATTTTTAAAATGTCCATCTCCTGTATTGTATAATAAATAACTATCTGTGGGTGCGCCATAATCCATCGCAGTCACCCTGCTTGTGATCAATAGATCGACTGAGCCATCTTGATTGAAATCTCTAGCTACTATAGCCGAACTTTGATTGTAAACAGGTATTGCATCTTTTAAAACACTGAATTGACCATTTGCGCTATTAAGGTAAACACGTGGCATCATGTGCTTGTCCTTGCCAAAATATTCATTACCGCCAGAACCCACAACGATATCTTGATACCCATCCTTATTGACATCAGCCATCACAGCACAAATATCTTCATAGTTGCTGTCTAGACGGAATGCTTCTTGCTTTGATAGGATAAATTTACCATTGGCTTGTTGATGGTATAAAGCTGCGCTAAAACCTCTGGCGCCGCCAATAAAGATATCTTCTAATCCGTCCTTATTCAGATCTCCTACTACCAATGCAGGACCTTCTGTAGAATTCATTTGCGGAATCAATTGCTCTCTATTGAATTCTTGAAAAATATTTTCTTGATGTTTAAATTGAATACCAGAAGCTGCAGTAAGATCTACCACTTGTTTTGTTTGTTGAGGCCAGTGCTGATTGATTAAGTCATAATTAAATTGTGGCAAACCCATTTGATAATTTAGGGTCATTACTTTTTTCTTAAAATCAGCTGGATTGATTTTTTGAAAACGATTATCAGGCCAAATTAAAAAGGCAGAGTCCACTACAGTATTTTTTAAACCAATAGATAATGGAATTTCCATACTTGATAAAAATCCTTTTACCGGGAACTTCTCATATGTTCTAATTTCACCTGGTGTAAACAAAACCAATTTAGCACCTATCGCATTGATGTTTTTTGCTGCACCCTTGAGTGTTACCGATACCGAATGTGCTGTTGTATCTTGATTGCTTTTGTTTTCGTAGATAAAAGACTTGTCGTTTACGTTATTGACAACTAAATCCAAATCGCCATCATTGTCAAAATCCGCGTATGCAGCACCATTCGAATAAGAGGGAGGATTATTGACAATCGCTTTTTCTTTATCATCGAATGACAAACCTTTTTTATTAAGAAAAAATTGATTAGGGATTTTGATTTCAGGGAAACGATCAATCAATGCCATATCCTTCTCCCCCATTTTATTGTCTCTGATTTTTTCTTGAATTTCTTGATTAGATACATAGTTTACATAATCCATATCATTCATGCGCTTAGGAATACCATTTGCCACAAAAATGTCTTTATACCCATCGTTGTCAAAGTCCATCAATAAAGTCGCCCAAGACCAATCTGTGGCAAACATGCCAGCATACATACCCACTTCGCTGAACTTACCATTGCGGCGATTCCATTGTAAATTGTTACGTGTAAACTGATAGTCATATCCAACTGATATCTTATATTGATAAATATCATAATCGTCTTCTCCTAAAGATCGCTTTAAAATATAAGGGTCTTTAGGTAGCATATCCATTGAAACGATTTCCGGGAATCCGTCATTGTTTAAATCGGCCGCATCTACCCCCATAGAGTATTGACTTGTATGCATCAACCTTTCCTTTTGCTCGTCTTTAAAGCTGCCATTTTTTTGATTGATATATAAGTAATCGTTCTCATGAAAATCATTACCGGCATAAATATCCACCCAGCCATCTAAATTAATATCACTCATCACCACACCCAATCCATAACTAATCGCCGTACTATTAATTTTTGATGCTTTTGTCACATCTTCAAAATGTCCATTGTTATTGGCAAAAATACGATCGCCAGACAATGGATCAAATGTGCCCATAAAACTAGTCCTAGGTGCAAATGTGCCGTTCTGGTGCACCGAATGATTCAATAAAAAGACATCTAAGTCACCATCCTGATCGTAATCAAAAAAACTTGCTTGTGTACTAAAGCCAGAAAAATCTAATCCATATTCGGCAGCAGCTTCTTTGTATTTTGGAATGCCATTTTCGATACCTACACAAATTAATAACTGATTCTTGGATACAAATTTTTCAAAATTACCTAGTCTGCAAATATAGATATCTAATAAGCCATCATTGTTGATATCCACTACCGAGACACCTGTATTCCAAGCACTATCCTGTGGAATTTGTGCTTCTTTACTCACCTCAGTAAATTTTAATGCGCCTTTATTTAAATACAACTGATTGTCTCCCTCATTGGAAGCAAAGAAGATATCCGTCTTGCCGTCATTGTTAAAATCACCTGTGGCAACGCCAGCGCCATTGTAATAGTACATGTAATGAAACATATTAAACTGTTCATTAGGATGTAATTTGTTTTCAAATTGAATTCCTGTTTGATCTGCTGACAAAGCTTCAAATAATGGGGCTTCCTTAGTAGCTGTATTACATGCAAGAAGGCTTGCACTCAATAAAAAAATGGATGCAACCTGCTTTGACCTATTGATATATTTAAACAACATAGAATTATTTTAATTTCATGAATACCGGCGCCTGATTGTTTCTAATAAATAAGACTTTTTTTTGTGCACCTTGCTGAAACAAGACCATATCTCTTACTTGCCCAGTAATCGTTAAGCCAGACTGCTTGTCCTCCACTACTTCTAGTATTCTTTTACCTTTATTGATGAATACCAAACCATAATTGGCGTCTAAACGACCAAACTGTGGCAAGAATCCAAACTGATTGCCACCCATGACTATATCCAATTGACCATCTGCATTCACATCGGTTGATACCATTGCATTGAGTGAAGAAAATTGTACTTCATTTGGTAAACGTTGGATATCAAATTGACCATTCCCTTTACCCCATGCAATGATCGAACTTGTATAATTGTATAATTTCATAGCCGCTTTATCTACCAATTCCTTTTTAAATAATTCTTGGAAAGATTTTTTAGCATAGATCTCGTAATTCAAATTTTCTTTTTTAAGCAATGGGATTTGTTCTTGCATTTCACCTTTTAAGAAGACTGGAACATCTTTTCCGTTCACTGTTCTTGTCAAAATTTTATCGATACTTTCATTGCCATCAAAATCATTGATCCAAAGTTTAACAGGCGCTGTTGGTGTTGGTTTTAAATAACCATTCTCTCCCATATTGCCAATGATTAAATCTTGAAAACCATCACCATCTATATCTGCCATATGGATAGACTGCCACCAACCGCTCAAGTCTTTCAAGTTAGAGGTTTGCTCTACCATTTTGCCTTTTTCAAAGGCATAGATCACCGGGTACATATAATCACCTACTACAACTAAACTTGACTTATTATTACCAGTAATTTTACCCCAAACCGCACTGGTCACCATGCCTAATTTTGAAAAGTCTGGCGCAACAGTGGAAGTCACCTCTTTGAATTTACCCGATCCATTGTTTTGATATAAAGCACTAGCTGGTGTTACGCCATATTTTAATGGTGTATTACGCGCGCCTACAAATACATCAAGGTCTCCATCCAGATCATAATCCATCGGCACCATCACGCCCGTATTGTATTCAAAAACAGGGAATGCGTCTGCAAGATGGGTAAAATTAGCCTTGCCGTCATTTAAGAAAAGACGATGATTCAATTCCCCTCTTGTAGATAAACGATTGTTGCCACCTGAACCCACCAATAAATCCATGTCCCCATCCTTATCGGCATCAAAAAACACAGCAGCCACATCTTCATAAGTTTCAAATGACTTAAATGCACTTTGTGGCTTTGGTTTAAAATCTCCGTTATTTGTTTGAAGGTAAATTTGACTGCCCTTATTGTTAGCACCCCCAATAAATAAATCCGCTAAGCCATCTCCATTGATATCTGCACTTGCAGCTTTAGGACCTTCTTGGGAAAGAATTCTTGGTATGATTCTTTCTGCATAAAAATCTACATGGTCGTCCTCCGTATGTTTTTCAAAATTAGCTTTCACTTCCTCAAACAATGGTGCAATTTTTTCTTGTACCACAACAAATGGCTTTATAGCTTGTGTCGCTTGTTCGATGGTATAAACTGTATCTAGTTTTTGAATCTTTAAAATACTTTGTGTTAGATTCGGCCAAATCACTTGTACAGAATCTATTTTCTTATACTGTCCTAATCCAAAAATTTGTTTGTAATCCACAGAAGACTGAAACCCTCTTGCAGGAATCACTTCCTTACTTAAAATTTGTCCTTGAACAAATACATTAATTTTTGCACCAACCGCATTGGTATTTTGTGGCAAGCCTTTTAGTTTAAACCCTAGATATCCGTTTTTATTTTTTTCTCTGCTCTTATTTTTAAAGACAAAGCTTGGCATATTGTTATTATTCACCACCATATCTAAATCACCATCATTGTCTAAGTCCCCATAGGCGGCGCCATTTGAAAAACTTGGGATATCCAATCCCCAATCTTTACCCATATCCTTAAAAGTTAAATCCCCATTGTTTCTGAACATTTTATTAGGGATGGGCTGGCTGCTCATTTTTTCAATAATACTACTGATCTCATCTTTTTTACCAGTCAAGACCATTTTTTGAATCATGGTATTGGCAAAGAAATCTATAAAATCCTGGTTGGTTAAATCACGGTAAATACCATTACTCACATAGATATCATTGTAGCCATCATTGTCCGCATCAAAGATCATTTCACCCCAACTCCAATCACTTGCTTCCACACCGGAAAAACGTGCTACTTCTTTATACTTACCATTCTTATTATTCAATTGCAATGCATTGTGCATGAATTGATGGTAAAATCCACTAGCAACTTTCAAACGATAAATATCAATATTATCAAAGGAACTTGTTGTCTTTAATCTGAAATCATTATCGGGTAACATTTCTGTGGTGAAAATATCTGGATAGCCGTCATTGTTCACGTCTGCCATATCAGTTCCCATGGACGCGATACTATTGTGTTCTGTATAAGTTTCAATTTCGTCTTTAAATGTGCCGTTCTTTTGATTGATGTATAAATAATCTCTTTCAAAAAAATCATTGGACACATAGACATCTGGCCATGCATCCCCATTCACATCGCCAATGGTTACACCTAAACCAAAACTGATCAAAGTACCATGAATGCCAGCTTCAGCAGAAACTTCTACAAATTTTCCACCATCATTTTTATACAAGTGATCGCCACCACCTTTCAAAAAATTTGCGACATCTGACTGCTCTGCTCTAATATCTCTTGCATTCGCATAGTTTAAAGTATTCACTGGAATAGGACTATTGTTGACCATAAAACAGTCCAAGTCGCCATCCATATCATAATCAAAGAAAGAAGCATGGGTTGTATAACCATTATTTGCTAAGCCATACGCTTCTGCACTATCCGTAAAAGTTAAATCATGGTTATTGATGAACAATTGATTCTTACGCAGGTCTTCTTCCATCATATGTCCTGCATTGGCAACATAAATATCCAACCAACCATCATTATTAATATCCACCATGGTCACGCCAGTACTCCATTGATCTTTTTTTGAAAAGCCTGCTTTATCAGAAATGTCTTCGAATTTAAAATCGCCTTTATTTAAAAATAATTTATTGGCACCTTGATTCGCAGTAAAAAATACATCTGCTAATCCATCATTATTGATATCACCAATACCTACACCACCCCCATTATAAAAATTACGGTATTTAAAAATATTATTATCCTTCTCATCCGTCACTGTATTCGTGAATTGAATACCGCTGTTTTGAACTAGTTCAAAAAGTTGACCATCTTTTGATGTAGTACAAGCAGAAAAAAGGATGGAAACAAAAAGGAGTAGGTATATTTTTTGCATAAAAGTAGGCCTGATTTTAATCCGTAAAAATACAAAAAGGCGGGCGTATACGCCCGCCTAAAATCATAATAGTTGTTTCCTAGGAGGTTTAAATTTTCTAAAATCTTCTAGGAAACAAAAAGGCCGTGGTAAACCACGGCCTTTTCTATAATAGGTAAACTATTTTAGGTAGATCCTAGTAACCAAAGTTTTGCTTCAAATTTGGATTTGAAGATACCGCTTGGTTTGGGATAGGGTAAACTACTCTTGAAGCATCAGACTTCGCAGCTCTTTCGTTCACTGGATCGTTATACTTTCCAAAACGAATTAAATCTGGACGTCTTACAGCCTCTAAGTATAATTCACGACCTCTTTCAGCTAAGATATCGTTTAAT
>JACCEC012567639.1_pt1 | contig 14943 bp, 24 predicted proteins | sample 7450121 | NCBI WGS metagenome assembly JACCEC01 (sample SAMN15323455, study PRJNA562643) | freshwater metagenome | isolation source: river surface water | place: USA:Blue River Watershed | collected 2017-08-18 | reverse complement strand
TAAAAGCGTATCCTGTTGATTATGGAGATATGGTCGAGTCTGGTTTATGGCACCTGTCTAGAAAACAGGCAACCCGAAAGGGTTCGTGGGTTCAAATCCTACTATCTCCGCCAGTTTTAGGTTATTTGCAGCAAAACAAAATTCATAGGTTCGATTCCTATATTACCAACCAAAAATTCTGGTGATTGCATGGCGCAAACAAGATAACCTGTTGTTTAATTTAATATGAAAGGAGTGGTTATGCCAAGTGTATTTTTAGTAAGCGATACGCACTTTGGTCACGTTGGTGTGACCAAGTTCTTGCGTGATGATGGTACCAAGTTACGACCATGGGATTCTGTCGAGGAGATGGATGAAGCAATGGTGAAGGCTTGGAACGAAACAGTAAAGCCAACTGACAAGGTTTACCACTTAGGTGACGTTGTCATTAACCGCAAAGCGTTAAGCATCTTACATCGTTTAAACGGTGATAAGGTTTTAATCAAAGGTAACCATGATATTTTTAAATTAGAGGATTATACTCAACACTTTAGAGATATCCGTGCTTACCATGTTATGAATGGAATGATTCTCTCGCACATCCCAGTGCATACTGAATCAAAGGGTCGCTTCAAGTGCAACATTCACGGTCACTTACACAGTAATCGTGTTATGTTTACTGATGAATATGGTAGAAAGAAAATTGATCCTTTCTACTTTAACGTTTCAGTAGAACAGATTGACTTTCGTCCAATCTTATTTGAAGATGCGATGAAGAGAATCATGGAACAAAGAGACAACGAACCTTTTAAAGTTTTTGAGTCTTTCGGTTCTTGAGTTATAGAGGATGGGCAGGACGGTAATGCAGCGGATTGCTAATCCGTAGGCTTGTGAAAGCAGGTCAGTGGGTTCGACTCCCACATCCTCTGCCAGTTGTGTGTCGACACTGATCTCGGTGCTTCCGTTCTCCCGAGTTAGAATAATTGTTCGTGGTTCTCCCCTGACGAGATAAAGCGAACAGTAAGACGGAGCCAATGCTCCTGTAGTTTAATGGTAAAACTCCGTGCTTATACCACGGCAATGCCTCCAGATTAGGGGATGATACAGGTTCGAGTCCTGTCAGGAGTACCAGATTTATGTAGGTGGAGCCAGTTGGACGGGCACTGGATTGCAAACCCATGGAAGCAGGTTCGATTCCTGTCACCTATTCCACAAAATAGTCCTTGACTTTTATTCACTGTTGAGGTATAATTAGTGTATTGAGCGAGTATGGAGAAATTGGTAAACTCATCAGACTTAAAATCTGACGTCGAAAGGCTTGACGGTTCGAGTCCGTCTACTCGCACCAAATATGTCCCGTTAGTTCAGCTGGATAGAACAATGGTCTTCTACACCACAGGTCGGGAGTTCGAATCTCTCACGGGACGCCAAAAATAATGCTTGACTTTTAGTCGAGTTTGTAGTATAATAAATGTTATTGAGTTAGTTCAAAAGACCTCTCTAAGTCACTACGTGGAGTCGGGTGCGTGAGGCAATTTTAGGGGATTTACTGGAAGAGTGAATCAGTTAGAGTTGCGTTGGTTTGGGGCAGACTCTAGCATTATGCACCGTTCGTCTATCGGCTAGGACACCAGCCTTTCACGTTGGTAAGATGGGTTCGATTCCCATACGGTGTACCAGAATTTCGGAGGGACTGCAGAGACGGTGAACTGCGGCGGACTGTAAATCCGTTTCCCCTGGATGTGTGGGTTCGAATCCCTCTCCCTCCACCAAATATGGCTTCAAAGTGTTCATGGACGCACGTAGCACTGTCACTGCTAAAGAAGGGGATCGTTACCCCTTGGAGCCGCCAGATTTTAGGATTCTTTCAGCAATAAATAAATTTCACTGTTAATGAAAAGAAGCGAATCCTGTTGTATAATGGAGAAAGTATGAAAGTTTATATCGGTAAACACGTTGATTGGTTTGGACCATATCAGTTAGCTGAAGCAATTTGCTTTTGGGCAAAGCCAGTTGAAGATGAATATGGTTTCAAACGCAAACCTGAATGGGTGCATAAGTTTGGTGAGTTTCTTGCTCATGGCTTTTCTCCTGATGAAGATGATAAACCACGTAGACTTCGTAGAAATCGAGATCGTCCTCAGACGTTCTTGTATAAGTTTTTGAGTTGGGTTCATTCTAAGAAGAAGCGAATTCACTATGTGAAGATTGATAAATACGATTGCTGGAATATTGATAGCACTCTTGCTCCAATTATTCTGCCAATGTTGAAGCAACTCCGTTCGAATCGTATGGGTTCAGCGTATGTTGACTTAGACGATGTACCCGAAGAACTTCGTCTTATCAGTCACCAAGATTATGATGGTCAAAAAACATTTGACTTCTACCATGAAGATAAGGTAGAATATGATTTAGTTGAGAAGCGTTGGAATTATGTATTGGATGAAATGATTTTTGCATTCGAACATAAGATTGACGATTCTTGGGAAGAAGAATTTCGTAGTGGAGAGTTTGACACTTACATGGAACCCTGTGAGTTCTATGAGAATGGCAAACCAAAACTATATAAAATGATGCATGGTCCTGATCATACCTATGAGTGTGATTATGAAGGTATGCAGAAAGTACATGACCGAATCCAAAATGGATTCAGATTGTTTGGTAAGTATTACCAAAACTTGTGGGATTAAGATTTATTGGGATGACTACAGCACGATAAAATAATCGTACTACAGAGGCTGTCGTATGGAGGACCACCGAAAGGTGTAATTGACGACTAGGTTGGAAAATCCCTAGTAGGGACTGCCCGAATGCAGACCAAAGTGCCCATCGCATGGGATATGCCAGTGAACTGGACGATTTCCGCTGGGTTTCCAAAAGAGCGTGGTTTTAAGCAAACCAAATAACGTCCCGATCATCCCGTTGTTTTAAAATTTGCTTGACTTTAATTCTTAAGTCAGGTATAATTGATTGAGTTAGGTTAGGTTCAGCAAAATCTACTAACGGTGAAAGCCGTATCATAGATGGCACGTATGATACCCCAGATTTTCTGGGATTCTGTGTGCGACCTGAGTTTCGAGTTCTCAGGAAAATAAAAAAGAAGGAAACTAACCTGTTGTTTGACTTAGGCTTTTGTTGCCTGTAATTGGAGATGTAAATATGAACACTTTTGTTTCAGCCGTTCAAAATCAATCTGCACGCACTACTAACGGCATGCGTGCTCGTAAATCTACTGCAAATGCTTGCGTAGATTTGTTTTTCAAAATCGGTGCTTCACGTGGTAAGGACATTACCAAAGACTTCGTTGCAGCGTATGTTGAGAACCGTGAGATCGCTCTGCGTATCGCACAATGGGTTCGTGACGTTCGTGGTGGCGCAGGTGAACGTGAAATCTTCCGTCAAATCCTGAAGTATCTTGACAAGCACAACCCTACTGATGCAGCTTTGCTGTTGATGAAGGTGCCAGAAATTGGTCGTTGGGATGACATCTTTGTTGTTGAAAGCAAAGAAAACCGTTACAAGGCATTCGAGATGCTTGGTAACGCACTTCGTGAAAAGAATGGTTTGGCTGCTAAGTGGACTCCTCGTAAGGGTGAGTTGGCAGTTGAGATCCGTAACTTCTTTGGTATGTCGCCAAAGTTCTATCGTAAGTCCTTGGTTGAACTGACTAAGGTTGTTGAACAAGACATGTGTGCAAAGAACTGGGATGTAATCAACTTCTCTCATGTTCCATCTCTGGCTCACTCTCGTTACAAGAAGGCATTCTTCCGTAACACTCAAGAGTATGCCAAGTATGTTGCTGAACTGACTAAGGATCCTAAGGATCGTACAGTTCAAGTCAAAATCAACGCTGGTGCGGTTTACCCATACGATGTGTTGAAGGGTGTTATCGGTGCATACCGTAGCAACTACAATGCAACTGAACTGGGTGCTTTGCAAGCTCAATGGGACGCTCTGGAAAACTTCATTGGTGATGCTAACGTGTTGCCTCTGGTTGACGTTTCAGGCTCTATGACTTGCCCAGCAGGTGGTCGTGCATCCCAAAGCAAGACTACTTGTTTGGATGTGGCAGTTTCTCTTGGTCTGTATATGGCAGACAAGAACAAGGGTAAGTTCAAGGATACCTTCCTGACTTTCTCTGGTAACCCAGAACTGTTGCACCTGAAGGGTAATATCGTTCAGAAGGTTAACCAAATGGTTTCTTCTAACTGGGGTATGAATACTGACTTGGTGAAAGCCATGGACAAGATTCTGAAGACTGCCGTACAAGGTGGTGTACCTCAAGAAGAAATGCCAGAAATGTTGGTGATCATGTCTGACATGCAATTTGATCAATGCGCTCGTTTCGACGACTCCGCAATGAAGATGATTGCTCGTAAGTTTGAAGCAGCAGGTTACGAACTGCCAAAGATCGTATTCTGGAACTTGAATGCGCACGACAACGTGCCAGTTAAGTACGATGCTTCTAACGTTGCATTGATCTCTGGCTTCAGCCCTCAGATCATGGTTAGCGTTCTTGGTGGTGATACTGAAAAGTTCACTCCTGAAGCTATCATGTTGAAGACTTTGATGGTTGACCGCTATAACCTAGCATAAGAGTTCGCATTGACTGGTGTGCGTTATCACCAGTCACCATAATGAAATACATTTTTCATGTCGCTTGGGACGGGAGTGATTAGTGTATTTCATTATGGTGATTTATAGCGGGAAGGTCAAGCGACCCGAACAGTCTCATAAGCTGTATCGAGGGTGGAGCGTTACCACCTCCCGCAACCAATATAAGTAGTAATATGCCCTGGTGGTGAAATTGGTAGACACGCTGGTCTTAGAAGCCAGTGCGCGAGCGTGACGGTTCGAGTCCGTCCTGGGGCACCACTAATTTTATGGAGAGTTTATGCGTAAACAAAAGAAACAAAAGTCATTTGGTATGACTGTGATTGTTGAAGATGGTAAGTTTGAAAAAGCAATGCGCTTGTTCAAGAAGAAGGTTGATGACTCTGGTTTGCTGAAAGAAGTTCGCGATCGTATGGAGTATGTTAAACCTACCACTCAACGTAAGATGAAGAAGAATGCGGCACGCAAGCGTTGGTTGAAGCATTTGGAAGCATCTAAACTCCCAGAAAAGAATTATTAAGATTATTCCCTGATAGCTCAGTTGGTAGAGCATGTGACTGTTAATCACAGGGTCGCTGGTTCGAGCCCAGCTCGGGGAGCCAAATAGGAGAGTAAATGTCAGTACAACAAGTATGTCCTTCTATGACGTTTCCGTCATTTGATGACATCTTCGGTAAGTTGTCTGGGTTAAAGTTAAAGTTTGACCCATCAATGCCAAGTTTACCAACAATGCCTTCGCCAATGTTTCCTAACTTGGAGATGCCAGAATTACAATTGCCTAATCTGTCATTCTCTATTATGACTAATCAAATTCTGAACTGGTTTCAGATGATTATTGGTAAGCTGACATCGTTTCTTGGTTCTACATTTACTTTTCCAGATATCCCTCATATCAATATTAAGTTACCAGACTTGTTAAGTGGTAATTCTAGTTTTGATTGGGATGCTTTATATGCTAAGATTCCTAGCTTGAGTCTACCATCGTTACCAGACCCGCTGTTGCCTAATATGCACATGCCTGAGTTTGAAAACCTTGCTAAATATCAAGCGTTGATTTTAGATTACATGTCAACGTTGATGACATCGTTAGTTGGTATTGTAGATTCAGTTATTGGTAAGTTGAATGCAAAGCCATTCCAGTTAGGTTTGTCTATGCCTTCTCTACCTGATCCACTTCTACCACTGAACTTTGAATCTTTAATGTTCAACATGCCATCATTGCCTTCTCTACCTGATCCACTGTTTGGTAACATTAACAGTCCAGACATTGAATTATTAGAGAGAGCAAAAAATTATTATTTACACATGATCAGCCTCGTTGGTAAAACGATTGATGACTTTGTCGCTTCGATCGCTGGCTATATTGGTGGATGGACTCCGCCAGTTATGTGTGTAACTGTTCCAACATATGCTTAAATGAGGATATTATGATTTTTGAACCACTAGGTAAAAGAGTTTACATTGCAGAAGTAAAAACAGAAAAGAAAACAGCATCAGGTATTATCCTTGAAGGTGCTAATTCTATTCGTGAAACTAAGTTTGCCGAAGTATTGGCAGTTGGTTATGACGTTAAGAAGGTTCGTGTTGGTCAGCGTATCGTTCTTGATTGGAGCAAGTGCTATCCAGTTAAGATTGGCGATATTGAACGTGCCGTTATTGATGAGGAACATATCCTCGGCACCTACGCTGAAGAATAAGGAATTGCCCTAATAGCTCAGTTGGTAGAGCAGCGCATTAGTAATGCGAAGGTCGGGAGTTCGAGTCTCTCTTGGGGCACCATAAAATATGTTTGGTGATAAATTAACAGATTATATACAAGTGTATCATGATGTTATTAAACCTGATACATGTAAGATGATCATTAATCAATTTGAGCAACATAAGCATGTAACAGAGAAACATGATACAGACTTATATAAGTTTGAACAACTGAATCTAAACAAAACAGAAAGTCTAGCGCATCTAGCACCTATCGTTGCTTGGCAATTGTCTTCAATCTATGAAAAATATTTCAAGTCGTTAGGTTTACTTGATTATGTTCAGATAGAATCGTTTGAAGATATTCGTATCAAGAAGTACGAAAAAGGTTCTGGTGCTGAGTTTAAGACTCATGTAGATGTTGCTGATAAAGCATCTGCTTCTAGATTTTGTATTGCTATCATTTATTTAAATGATAATAATGGTTTGACAACATTCCCTAATTTGGGTGTTGGTGTTGAACCAAAAGCAGGTAAAGTAGTTGTCTTTCCTCCCAATTGGATGTTCCCTCATAGTGGTAAAACTCCAACGGATAATGATAAGTATATTATGATGACCTGTTTACATTATAAGTGAGGACAATATGTCATACGGAATGTCTGACGGTGGTAAAGGTTCTAAACCTAGACCATATAACATTTCTAAAGATGAGTTTGATGATAAATTCAAAAATATCTTTGGAGAAAAGAAAAAGTATTGTAGCAAGTGTGGTAAAACATTTAGTTGGTGCGTATGCGAGACTGATGATAAACCAACTCGTTACAATGAAGAAACTCAAGAAGTTTTAAAGTACAACAAATAATATATCTCAGTGGTGTAATGGCAGCATGTCGGTCTCCAAAACCGTTGGTCGGGGTTCAAGTCCCTGCTGGGATGCCAAATTTTCAATTGCGTGGATAGTATAGCCTGGTTATTATTCGTGGTTGCCAACCATGAGACAGGGGTTCGAATCCCCTTCCCCGCACCAATTTTCTAGTAGAGGTAATAGTGAGGTAAATCATGAAAAAACTAAACATTGACGAAGTAAAAGCGTTCATTCAAGCACAAAGTCCAGATACAAAAATCTACATCGGAGGTGACTCAGAACGTTTTCTAATCGGGAATGATTGGTACGCTGATTATACACTCGCTGTTGTAGTACACATTGACGGTAAGCATGGTTGTAAGATTTTCGGTGAAGTTCAAAGAGAACGTGACTGGGATCAGAAGAAGAACAGACCACGCATGCGTCTAATGAACGAAGTATATAAAATCGCAGAACTGTATCAGAAGCTGCATGACGTATTAGAAGACAGAGATGTTCAAATTCACTTGGACATTAACCCTGACGAAAGATACGGTTCAAGCTGTGTTGTGCAGGAAGCTGTGGGTTACATTCGTGGTATGTGCAACGTAATTCCAATGGTTAAGCCAAAGGCATTTGCTGCATCTTACTGCGCTGATAGACTGAAACATATCATGTCTCATCAGAAAGCTGCATGAATGCGGGTAAGCTAAAGGTTAGACGCCAGCCTTCCAAGCTGCGCTGAGTGGGGTTCGACTCCCCCTACCCGCTCCAATCTAAATGCTCGCCGAAGCGAGCATTTTTTCCTTGACTTTTATTAAGAGTTGAGGTATAATTTAGTTATGTTAAACAAAAGGTGTATTGATGTCTTATTTTATTCGTAATGGTAACAACTTTCGTATTGCAGCTGAAGAAGCACTCGACATTCAGACTGTTCTACCAGTTGGTAACTACACTGTTAAATTCAACGACATGGGTGGCTTTTTCTTTCTAGAAATGGTCGACGCATTTAAACAAGTCCCAAAGCTGTACGGTGACACAACTAAGAATGCATCGCGCATCATCCGTACATACCTAGACCGTGCCACTTCCACAGGGGTTATGCTCACTGGCGAGAAGGGTTCTGGTAAATCACTGCTAGCAAAAACTCTTTCAATCGAGGCTGCGTTGCTAGACATTCCAACCATCATCATTAACGATCCTTGGGTTGGAGACAACTTCAATAAATTTCTACAAGATATCGAACAACCTTGTGTCATTCTCTTTGATGAGTTTGAGAAGGTTTACGATAACGAACACCAAGAGAAAGCACTGACCCTGCTTGATGGTGTATTCCCTTCGCGCAAGCTGTTTGTTATCACTTGTAATGACAAGTGGCGTGTCAACGAACATATGCGTAACCGTCCTGGTCGTATCTACTACATGCTGGACTTCAAAGGTCTTGACCCTGCGTTCATCCGCGAGTACTGCGAAGACGCACTGGAAGACAAACAATACATCGACAAGATCGTTGAGATCTCTGCGTTGTTCGAGCAATTCAACTTCGACATGTTGAAGGCATGCGTGGAAGAAATGAATCGCTACAACGAGTCTCCACAAGATGCTCTGAAGATGCTGAACGCAAAGCCTGAGTTCAACAACAATGGTAAGTTTGAAGTTCAACTGATTGTTCACGGTGAACCCGTCAAGGATCAAAACGTGCGCACTGAGTGGCACGGCAACCCTCTGTCTGGTACCATCGGTTTTGACTTTTACTCTAAGGTCAACTATGGATTCATGGGTCAAACCGAGGATGAATTCGCTGTGAGCGCAGTACCTGACGATGATGGTGAGTTCTACAACGAGATCTACTTCAACCCCAACCACATCGTGAAGGTTGATGCTCAGGCTGGTAAGTTTACATACCAGAAAGATCATGTGTTCTGTGTCTTGACTCGCAAGAAAGAGCAAGGCTACAACTACTTGGCATTCTGATGGACAGGCAAGTAAAGCGTGATGACTATCTGGTCATCTATGTAACAACCCCAACAGGGTTCGAGTGCAAAGTCCCAGCCAGAGGCTACAACCTAAAGTCCTGGCTGGCTTTTGAAGACAATCTGAAGAATACATACTATTATGAGCATACCACCAAAGAGGTGTATGAACATTTAGTGTTTGGAGATCCCACAGGGATCATTGATACGGAGGATGATGATGAGCGAAGAACAAGCAAAGGTAAAGCACTCAAAGAGGCTCCAGCAAAAAGAAAACCACGTGCGAAAGCAAGCGAAGATTCTGAAGGGGTATCAAAGCCACGGAGAGCCAGTAAACCAGCTGCTAAAAGAACCACATCGACTAGCAAAGAAGCACGCACTAAACTGCGGGAACCCAAAGTGTCTAATGTGCGGAAACCCAAGAAAGATGTGGCACGAACTAACGATACAGGAAAAGCGTCACTTCCAAGAACTAGAAGTAGCAAGAGCAAGACACAGTAATGGTACTGTTGTTGATGAAATTGAAGTATATCTTAATGTAAGAAATGGAGAATGATATGAGTATGGCACAATGGCAGGCTGAGAGGCTTATGAAGAAAGCAAAGAAGAAGGCACGCAAAGCATTGGAGAAGCAGGGTCATCATCGTAAGACTGCTGCCAAAATGGTTAATGCTGCATTGAAGCGTATTCATACTGAACAGGAAGAAGCTCAGTGAGATATTATTCGTACATAATATCAGATGATGACATCGATATTACCAAACTCGTCTATTCGGAGAAAGAAATCCTAGACGAGTTTTGGGTACATTGGTCAAACGAAATGAAGGGTAATGGCTTTACCAACCTGATTAGTTTTCAAGGATGTATTGACGACTGGTGCGCATTACATTGGGCACAGCGTGAAGATGTTTATCGGTTCAAGGTTGGTTATGATGGTAAGGATTTTGTCATCAATGAGTTTAACTTTCAAGACCCAACATTTAATCTCGCAACTATTATTTGTTTGAATGATAATAGTGTTGTGATTGATAGATATGTTAATTTGAGTTTAGAGATGGAGAAAGTAGATGTTTAATATTCGTAGAGTAAAGCAGTTAGAAACAGAAGTTGCACAACTGAAGGCTGACCTGAAGCGAGCACGTGAAGAAAATAACATTAAGGTTATGGCTGATTGTCATGGCTCTGAGTTTGTTATTGATTGGGCTAACATGGATGCATTCTCAATTGAACGTCAGGGTGGCGCAAAGGTTGCTCATACCATCATTGGTTATTACAACACTGTTAATGGTGTTAGGACAGTTGATGAGTGGAAGTTCTTCTGCTCACAAGAACAACATAATAAGTTAGCACAGGAATTCAGAGATGGAATTGCCAAAAAGAATAATTCTGCCGTGCGGTAATTCAGCTGTATTAAACGAAAGAGAAAATAATTATACATGTAATTATTGTCAGTATATTATTGGCTCAACTGATGAACCTTCAGATTGTAAGAGGAAACGAGAAGAATCTGAACCTTATAAAAACGACTATTGGATGAATATAAATGACGAACCAGACCAACCCTACTAAAAACCTATCAGACGAAGATATTAAGAGCATTGCATTGGCAATGGATGAGTTCATTATCAAAATGGGTGAGCAGTATCGTCCCAATGGTATTCAACTCACATCTATTATTCTTGGTCGTTTAATGGTATTCACAAAGCATGTTGGCAGTTATGAAACATTCTGTGAATTGATGGACTCTGTATTAAAGATGTCTGAGCCAAAAGAATTACTCAGCAAAACTGAAGATGTCCAGTGAACTTAAATGTTACTGTTATAACTGTAACAAAGACCGAATGGTCGGAGAGGCTTGTGGGTTTAAATTCCCATATGTAATGACTCGAATGATTGTATGCCCAACTTGTGGGAATAAACGTTGTCCTCATTCGACTGATCATAATTTAAAATGTACAGGCTCAAATGAGCCAGGACAACCAGGAAGTAGATACTAATGATTGCAACACTAACACAATATGCGAGACATAAAGATGGTACATATGTCTCAATGGATTTATCCAATGGATGTAAAGATATCTTAGACCATTTTGTTGAAATGAATCTAGGGTTATCTGAACGAGTAGATAAATCAACATACCATATTACTATCATCTATTCAAGAACACCAGTTCCATCAGCAGAGAATTATGCAGGTTCAACTACTGATATTGAAGCGACTGTATCTGGTTATGAAGTATTCCCAACTAAGAATGATGGTAAGTGTTTAGTGATGCGTTTGGACTTCCCATATGCCAATATGCTAAACAAACAATTAACAGCAGAGGGTGCGACTTCTGATTATGATTCATACAAACCTCATATGACGATTGCATATGATATTAAACAAGAGATTGATCCACATACTCTACCAATCCCTCAATTCAAATTACATTTTGAGGCTGTTAAGGTTGCACCATTAGATCCTGAGTTTACTCCCAAAAACAAGGAGTGATTATGGTAACTGAACCACCTCTATTTGAAACCTACGATTATATTATTGGTGGTAAGATGGTCGTTGGTAAAGCTATTCTCGATGAGAGTTATGAGCAATTATTTAAAACTGATATTGATGCAGTTAATAGACTTAAGACTGAATTGATTCATCAAATGGCTCAATATATCTTAGAGAATAAGCTGGTTGAATTTACACAAATGAAAGACCCATTATCGTTTAGAACACAGGTTGCTGTAAGAGCATATTTGGCTCCAAACGATCAAGTAAAGGTTTTAAGATTAGCCAATAAAATAGTATGAAACGAACAAAACAATTGCCAAGAGATGGAGAAAAGAGGTCACGTAAAACATTCGCGTGGCTTCCAGTATGGTTCACACATTATGGTGAAGGTGGAACTCCATACAAAACCATGGTATGGTTTGAACATTATATCATTAAAGAATATTGGCAATATGGTGACTGGAATTATAGTGGCAAAGAAATGTTATGAAGTATTGGACTATTGTATTCCCAGGTGAGTTTGGTCAACACGTTCAAGAAACGTGGAGTGAGGAACAAATCCTCAAATCATATTGGACTTATTGGTACACCAAAATGATACAGGCTGGTAAAGCAGATATTGCAACAACTGAGTTATGTATTGATGATTGGACTGTGGTACATTGGGCTCAACAAACAGATCAATTCGGTTGTCCAGTGGAATATAAATTATGAGTGCGTTAGATTGGGCAATTGATATGGGTCAATCGGCTGAGATTAGTCGATTGAAAGAAGTATGCGAGAAACAACAAGAAGAAATAGACGAACTCAAACGCAATGTGGAAATGCTTTCTAAATGGGTATTATACCTAACAACTAATGGTAAAGAGATATGTCAGACTACACCCAACAATGTTTAATTGCTGCAATTTATAACCTTGTTATTCTTTTCTTAACGACTACTTTAGTTATCTTTTTTGATTTCAGTCTCTGGTGGTATCTTGGAGCAGTCATGATCATGGCATCAGTCAGCAAAGACGACAAAGAAAGTCCTTGACTAAAATTCACTGCTGAGGTATAATTAGTCTATTGATTGTTAAGGATGTATTATGCGTAAACTTGCTAAGATTGTTCGTATTGATGAGCTCAACCCCATCGAGGGTGCTGATGCCATCGAATGTGCTGTTGTTGGTGGCTGGAAAGTTGTGGCTCAGAAGGGTCTGTACAACGTCGGTGACCTCGCTGTATATTTTGAAATTGATTCTTGGATTCCAACCGAACTGGCTCCATTCCTGAGTAAAGGTAAAGAACCACGTGAGTTTGAAGGTGTCAAGGGTGAACGTCTTAAGACTATCAAGCTGCGTGGTCAGTTGTCTCAGGGTCTACTGATGCCTCTCCGAGAGATCAAGTCTGACTTTCAAATGGATGCTTTCGTTGAAGGTGATGACGTCACTGAAGTGCTCGGTATCAAGAAGTGGGAGAAGCCCATGAACGCTCAGCTGGCTGGAATCTGCAAGAGCACTTTCCCGTCACTGATTCCTAAGACCGATCAAGAGCGTGTCCAAAACCTGAAGAAAGAAGTGACTCAAGCAATAGAGGCTGGCACTCGATACGAAATTACAGAGAAGCTCGAAGGTTCTTCTATGACTGTATATCGTATCCGTGGTGAGTTCGGTGTTTGCTCACGTAACATGGATCTCAAGGAAGTGGCTGGCAATACCTTTTGGGACGTTGCTCGTCAGGATGATATCGAGGCTAAGATGATTGCTGTTGATGAGTTCTGGGACTTCGCCATCCAAGGTGAACTGATTGGTCCTGGAATCCAAGGTAACATCTACAAGCTGACAAAGCCAGAGTTCCGTGTGTTTGATGTATACAACATTCAAGCTGGTGAATATCTGAAGCCTGAAGCCCGTCGTGTTCTTATCGAAAAGATGGGATTGAAACATGTACCTGTTCTTGCTTACACTGCTGACCTATACGATACCCTTGGCATCACCGATGTTGATGGTATCCTGAAGTTCGCTGAAGGCAAGTCTGTTATGGGTGATATCGCTGGTCCAGAGCGTGAGGGTATCGTGTTCAAAGAAGTCAATGGAGGCATGACCTTCAAAGCCATCTCTAACAAGTACCTGCTAGGTGAAAAGTAGTAAGAAAAGACCCTGCCGAGTGTAGGGTCTTTTTCCATAAAGTGCTTGACTTTAATTGGAAAATCACCTATAATTATTCTATCGATTGAGAAAAGGATAGATTATGAAATTGCTGACTGTTGGTAACACGAAGACTGTTAAGGGTGAAAAGTATGGATACCAGACCTTCATCCTCCACTTGGCTCCAGCCGACCTGTCTGGCTACGAAACCTGTCCCAAGCGAACTGCTGGTTGTACTGCTGCTTGCTTGAATACCGCTGGTCGTGGTGGTATGTTTAAACCAGGTGGTACAAATACCATTCAAGAGGCTCGCAAACGCAAGACTCGTATGTTCTTCGAGCAACGTGAAGAGTTTATGACTCAGTTGGTTAAGGATATCGAATCTGCCCGCAAAAAGGCTGAAAAGAATAATATGATCGCTGTGTTCCGTCTGAATGGTACAAGCGACCTCTCGTTCGAGAAATATGAAGTGGTTCGCGAAGGTAAGACTTACAAGAATATCTTCCAAGCATTCCCTTTCACTCAATTCTATGATTACACCAAGATTCTTGGTCGTAAAGTCGGTGGTGAATCCAATTATCACCTGACATTCTCTGCTGCCGATGGTAACGATGCTGATGTATTGAAAGCCATCGAACAAGGTTATAATGTGGCAACTGTATTCGGTCTTAAGAAAACTGAACCGATGCCTGCCACTTATAATGGTCGTCCTGTATTCAATGGTGACGACTCCGATCTTCGATTCCTCGATCCAAAGGGTGTAATCGTTGGTCTTTATGCTAAAGGTCGTGCCAAAAAAGACACGACTGGTTTTGTGAAAACTATTATGTTGAAAGCTGTTTAAGGAAGTATATCATGGCAAAAGCTCAAATCATTCAAGATTCTATTCAAGGTGTGTTCGGTGAACAAGTCCAAGTCGGTGACCAAGTTATGGTCGTGACCACTGGCTATTCTCATCGTGTGAATGTTCGCAAAGGTATCTACAAAGGTTATGTTGATACAGGTATGGGTTGGCGAAAGAGCAAGAAAGCGAAGATCGAGATCAATACCACTCGCTCTATTCAAGTGAAGCCTGATGGTACTGAGTTTAATTGGAAGACTGATTATAACCAAGGCACATGGAATGAGGTCAAGGATACTCTGACTCGCAAGGTAATTCCGTATACATACATGACAACTCTTCAACTCAACCGCATCGCAACTATCAAG
>JACCEC013282064.1_pt1 | contig 14949 bp, 13 predicted proteins | sample 7450121 | NCBI WGS metagenome assembly JACCEC01 (sample SAMN15323455, study PRJNA562643) | freshwater metagenome | isolation source: river surface water | place: USA:Blue River Watershed | collected 2017-08-18 | reverse complement strand
TTTTCTTAAGTTCAGCCATATCAATTTCTTTAGTTGATTCTTTATCATCAACCTTTTCTTTAAGTTCAAACTTGTCTTTAGCAGTTTCCTTAACATAAATACGATGGAATTTTTCACCAGCTTTTTTAGTAAGAACAAATGATAAACCCTTTTCACCATCAATAATGGATTCTTTAACAAGATGTTTGACACCTTTTAATTTAAAGGACTTTTGGTTTTCGTGACGGAAAGTAACAGTACTCATATATATAAATAATGAGAAAAAATTTTTTTAAATATATTTTTAGCAAAATTTTTATTTATCAAATAAATTTGAAAAAATAATATTTTAATTTAAAATAATAATATTTGTTAATCTAATAATGATATCTAAAATTTCCCAAATGCTAAATTTTGAAACTGATAGTTCAAAATTTGATACTGATGAAATTGATCAAGAAATTAATAACTTATTTAATTCATCAAATAAATTTAATAGTTTTGATGAAAATGAAAATGCAAATGAAAATGATTCTGATGAAAAACCATTTTATCAAATGGATTATAATAATCAAATAATAAATTTTAAAACCCAAAATGATTTAGCGTCTTTTATAAGTAATAAATCAAAATATATTGACCCATTTTATGTTTTTCATATTCCTAAACCAACACATGTCATCACTGTTAAAATGCGTAGTATTGAATTAATTATTGGATATTTATTAAAGTATAATAAATATTACATTAGCGAAATTACAAAATAACACCACAAAAAAAATAAAATATTAAGTGTATTTAATAATCCAATTTTTAATGGATAATATAAATTGTAAAATTAAAACAGATGCAAATGATGACATTATAATAATTCCAAGAAAAGGTTCAACTATAAATTTATTTAAATTACCAGTTAGTTTGGTTAAACCAAATAGTAATAACCAAGTTGATATAACTTTATTAAATTATCAAGACTTATTTGATCATGTACAAACCAATGGAAAATTTAATGGGGTTCATTGGATTTATTATTATGTTAACAAATCAAATTGTAAAATGACTTTGCATATGAGGTCAATAAAATCAGTTGCTGACTATCTTTATAGAAACTATAATCAGCTTAATTTACAAATTAACAAAAAATACAGTGAGAAATCAAATTATTTTAATTAAAAAAAATTAAAAAAATTGATAATAATTAAAATTAATTATTATCGATTGTTTTCAATGCCAAATAATGGAGAAAATCAATTAAATTTTAAATACGGTCAATATTCTATTCCTCCGTCAAATCAAATTATAGATTTTAGTATTGGTCACATTAACAAGTCGCTTTTTCCTAACGAATGGTTTCAAGAAACCTGTTTAAAATTAAGTACAGAACCATTAGCTGATATACTTGATTATGGTTTAATCCAGGGATATAGTGAAGTAAGAACTCAATTAGCTAATTGGCTTTGTGAAAAATATTATGGGAATTTAGTAGTAGAAAAACCTTTACAAATAAGTCACAAGGTCGTTCCTTCGCAATTATTTATGACAAATGGAAATACAGGAGCACTACATCTTCTTATGTCCAAATATACTGAGTCAACTGATAGAATTTTAGTTGATAATCCAACAGATAACAAAATTTTAAATATTTTTAAAGAATATGGCCTTGTTGTTGAAGGAATTAATACTGGAAAAACAGGTGTTGATTTGGATGATTTAGAAACAAAAATAACAAGCGCAAATTCAAACCCCAAATTAAAACAAAACTTACTGTTTTATTATATGGTTCCGACAAATAATAATCCAACAGGAATTTCACTTAGTCATGCCAAAAGATTAAAATTAGCTGAACTGTGTGAGAAATTTAATAACTTGTACATAATTGCAGATGAGTCTTTTCATTTTCTTACCTGGTCCGAAACTTGTCCATACTATCCAATGGCCGACTATCATCCTAAAATAATTAGCTTGGGTAGTTTTTCAAAAATATTAGCTCCAGCAATTAGAGTTGGTTGGATATATCAAAATAACTTACTTGATAATTATGATGATTCTTATGGATTTGTTATTGGTGAAACATCTTTATCTAATTCAGCAGTGTTGGAATCTTCAGGTGGCATCAATCCAATTGGATACAAATTTGTTGAATACGCTTTACATGATACTAATGGCATCCGTCCAATTGATACTATTTGTCAAAATTATATTAATAATTTAAAAGAAAATTGCGAAATGATGACTAGTTATTTACAACACTATTCAAATATTGATTTTGTTGAACCAAATGGTGGGTATTTTTTATGGGTTAGACTTAAAACTATCAAGTCAGTGGATGATTTTGCAAAATATTGTTTGAAAAATAAAGTTAAAATAATTACTGGAAATAATTTTTATCCTGAAAAAACATCTTGCACATTTATTAGATTAAGTTTTTCATACTATAATTCTACTGACTTACTTGATGGGCTAGAAAGACTAATGGACTGTGTTCATAAATATAACCGAATTAATGTTATGATATCCGGTGCTACTGGAAAACTAGGTTCGCAAATTAAGAAAGAAATTTTTACTAACTCTGATTTAAATTATATTGGAGATATTGGAAGAAATTTATCTTTGGTGGATTTTTCAGAACTAGACCCTTTTAATTCAATAATTGTTGATGTAAGTTCATCAGAAGGAACTTGTAATTTAGTAAAGTTTTTACTCGATAAAAAAGTTTCAATCCCTTTAATTATTGGAACTACTGGACTTGACAAAAAAACTTTAGATTTAGTTAACAAATATGCCAAATCTAATATTGTTGCGCACATTACTAATTTTTCACGTGGATTACCTTTAGTTAAAGAATTTGCAAAAATGACAAATCTTCTTGAAAATGATTGGAAGTTTAATTTGACTGATTTTAAACCAAGTGAAAACTCATCATTTCCAACAGAAATTGCAAAAACAATTATGAATGAAATTACTCGTAAAATAAATTTAGAATCTGGTCAAACTGCCAATACAAATACTTTGGAGATAACTAATGGTTGGGAAACTTTAACAATTACACATAAAATTACTGATTCCAATACTTTTGCAAGAGGATGTATTAAATATATCTATTGGATTCTTACTAAACCGGTTGGATTGTATCATGCTATTGATTCTGAAGCATCTTATTTAGTTGGAAATTATGGAAATCAAAATTTAGTGGTTTATGAAATTGAAGAAAATTTACCAGCATGTGTGTTAAATAAAATAATGTCAAATATTGTTTCTATTAAACCAGACACAAATAAAGTTGTATTTGTTAAGCACATTGACGATGATGAGTTTGCAATTGATATTTATCAACAACATAATTCGGAAGGAAAACTTGTTAATTATTGTGGATATGCGCTAATGACTGGACTCAAATATATTTTAGAAACATATGAAACTAAAAATGGAACAATTAATACTAGCAATGCTACCTATAATTACACACATACTGATTCACATTATATGATGGAATTGCCTTCAGTAACATATGTTTCTTCCAAAAATCAAGATGACCAAATATCAGAATTAATTTCCCGTATTACTAATTTAACTCTATACGGGGTAAGTAGGTATTCTTATGAATCTGAAAAATATATTATTCTTGAAATGAAAGAGGATGTTCTCAATTCTGAATTTCTTGATACAGTTTGTGCTATTATTAGTTCTGATTTACCTGGTAATTCTGACTATAAAATTCTATTTATTAATACATCATATTATACTGGTACTGCTAAAAATCAAATTTACTTGAGGTGTTATGATGTATCTACTGGACTAGAAATTTCCGATAATGGTATTGGTTGTGTTGCAGTAATGGAATATTATCTTTATCACTTTATTAAAAATTACAAGGAATCTAAATATGTTGAGATTTTTCTTCCCAATTCAAACACTGTGAATATATTGTACAATGGAAGCACTTTCCACCTATACGCTAAAAAATCAAATTAAAAAAATTGATTTTCCAACTTATTTTATTTATTTGAATTAATATATAACTATGTCATTATCAAAAGTAATTACAGTTATTCCAACGTTTTTTACATCAAATAATATTATTGACTACAATATGGTTTATAAACATATTCAAGACCTGGTTAATAACCAAATCAAATCGATTATAATTTTAGAATCGATTACAGGGGAATCGTTTTGTTTGACACAACACGAAAGAATTGTTTTTTCACATCATATATTTAAAAATTGGTCAGATAAGGTAAATATCACTGTTGGTATTAATGGAACTAATACAACAGAAATGGTTGGAGAAATTAAAGAATTAGACAAGTGTTCTCATAATTTAATGGTTTCACTTACTGGTCATGTTAAAATTACACAAGAAGGTATTTTTAAACATTTCAAAGAACTTATTGATGTATCCACAAAACCAATAATTATTTACAATAATCCAGTTAATTTTGGGATTAACATAGAACCAGAAACAGTCCAACGAATTTACGAATACTCAACACGTGTTATTGGAATTAAAGAAGCATCTGGTAATATGGAACAAATGATTAAAATTAGAAAAAATTGTCCAGGTTTACAAATTTTTTGTGGTAATGATAATTTAATTTTACCGGCACTGGCCCTTGGCGCTGATGGAGTAATTAGTGTTACTGCCAACATAATACCAAGAATTATTGATAGTATTGTTTATGGATTTGAATCTGGTAATATAAGTTCAATCCAAAAAATATTTTACTCAATTAGAAATTTAATTGAACTTTGTGAAAATGAAACATGTCCTTTGCCTCTTAAATATATTTTAAGCCAACGTAATGGAGAACCGACAATGGAAATTGTTAGATTGCCTTTGATTATTATGAGCGATAAATCAAAAGAGGAAATTATTGAATATGTTAATAAAATATGCAAACTAACAAATAACCAAATAATTAAAGTATGGGAAAAATATTGAATTAATTTATAATTGAAATGGGTATCCCCGTATATTTTTTTAATGTCAGAAAATAAATATGTATCACTTAATTCAATTGGACAAGAACATGTTGGACAACCAATTTGTATTTATGGTCGAGTAAATGGGATTAGACAAACGAGTCCAAAAATGGGGTTTGTTGTTTTAAGAGACAATATTAATACTATTCAATGCGTGTCTGGGACAAAATTTACTGAAGGTTTTGATAAATTAATGGGATTACCTGTGGAATCATTTGTTCATATATATGGTAAGTTATCTAAATTACCAGATAATATAGAAAAAATTAGGTCGTGTTCAGTATGTGATTATGAAATGGTAGTATCATCTTGGGAACTAGTCGGACCAGTTTATTCTACTCCTTTTTTAATTGTGGACGCAAATACTATTGATAAATCTGATGACAAGATATCTGTTAGTAATCCACTTAAACAAGAAGCTAGATATTTTGACCTTAGGTGTCCAATTAATTACGCTATTTTTAATCTTAGAGCACAAATGCTTCAAAGCTTTAGAAATACTGCAACACAAATGGACTTTATTGAAATTAACTCACCTAAACTTATAGGAACTGCATCTGAAGGTGGTGCTGCCGTTTTTCCAGTTAAATATTTTGATACTCAAGCTTATTTAGCTCAATCACCTCAATTATATAAACAAATGGCTATTAATGCTGATTTTAATAGAGTATTTGAAGTTGGTCCAGTTTTTAGAGCAGAAAACAGCATTGGACATAGACATTTATGTGAATTTACTGGAATGGATTTGGAAATGGCTATTACCCCAGGCAATAATTATCATGAAATTATTCATACTCTATGGAGCATTTTAACAGAAATTTTTCAAAATCTAACCAAACCAACTCAAGCACTCAAATATTTACAATCAGTTCATCAATATAATCAACTGGTATATCCTGTTAAACCTTTAATTATTAGTTTTGTTGATGGGGTAGACATGTTATATTCAGCTGGTTTCATACAAAATCCTTTAGAAGATTTAACAACTGATAATGAAAAAAACCTTGGTAAAATAGTAAAAGAAAAGTTTGGTTCTGATTTATTTGTTCTTGACAAATATCCCAAAGCAGCTAGACCCTTTTATTCTATGTGCAATCCAGATAATACCAATTATACTAATTCATTTGATGTAATCATGCGTGGAGAAGAAATATGTTCTGGTTCTCAAAGAATCCACGACTGGTCACAACTTGTTTCAAGAATGAAAGAATTGGGAATTAAAATTGAACCATTTGCTGACTACTTAAAATCATTTGCTTGTGGTTCAAAACCTCACGGTGGTTGTGGATTTGGAGCAGAAAGAATATTAATGCTTTACTTTGAACTTGGTAATGTTAGAAAAACCAGTTTGTTTCCCCGCGATCCCAAAAGACTTTTTCCATAAATTTTTTTCTAATTAATTTATATTTAAAAAATGGGAGCTTTTGATTTTATAACTGATTTATTTAAATTTAACGATGTAAATAAATTATCTTGGCTACAAGTACTTGTAATGGGTTTATTACCACTGGGTCAACTATGGGCACGTATATTTTATTTTAATGGTTCTCTCGATAAATGGTGGCTTATGTTTCCACTTTTATTATTTCCTCCATTTAGTTTTTTTCCATTATTAATGATGAAGTTTGGTTTTGTTGCTGATGGTAAAGGAGCAAATCCAGTTGACAAAATTATGCTTTTACCAATAATTGCAAAGTTTATAATTCCTTTTATTTTACCATTTGTTATTGATGAAGATGAACACGAATTTTTATTTACATTAGTTGGATTCGTACTTCAAATGTTAACTATTATGGTTGCTAACTTAACTAGAAGATATTCTAATTGTAATGATATTACGACTGATTCAGTTGGTAAAGCTAGTATTGATTCTGTTATTGCATATGGTATGGGTGACATTACTGCTTTTGCCATTGGTTTTGTGCCATTTGTTGGTATTTTTATTAGTGCAATTGAAATGATTCCTTTTATTGGAGATTTTGTTAACCAAATAGTTTGGTCAATAGGATTTGCTGCAACTTATATTGTAATTAATATGTTTAATCAAGACAACATGGGTAAATATTGTTCAACACCTTTTACAGGAAATGTTCAAGACAAAATTCCTTTTATAGTTAGTATAATTGCAATTATTGGACTTAACTTTGTTAATTCATTGGGTTTATTTTAAATTTACATTAAAACAAATACCAATATAAAAACATAATTGTATTAAATTATTATAATATAAAAAAACCTAATGGATAATTTAAAGTTAGATGTAGATTCTGATTCTGATATTGAAATTATTACTGAATCATATTTTTCTATTGATACTATTGGTTCAGTTAATGCAAAAAACATTAAATTAAAAAAAATTATTAGCAAATATAAAACAATTAATGAAACACTTCAACAAAATTTAGAAATAAATAAAAATACAACTATGGAAATGAATAAAATTATTACCGAACTTACGGAAAAACTAAATGACCAAATTGAAACAAATAATGTTCTCAATAATAAATTATCTCAAGCTGAAAATAATAATCAGATTCTTACTAATGATAATCTTGTTTTATCAAAAAACGCTCATGAACTTGATGAACAAATTGAAAAACTCATGTGCGAAAAAAAATATTTGGAAATTCAAGTTAATCGGTTAAAACAAATAAAACATTTCCATACTTATCAACAAAAAAATAATGTTGGGTTAATTAAACTAATGGGATTTTTTGTTGTTATTAGTTGTTCTGGGTATTTTTTCTATAGGCACAACAAATAATAAAATAATAATATTTAATTAAACATCTGTATTGGTAGAAATATGATTATTATACATTTCTGTTACCATGTCAATTTCGTCAATTGCAAAATAAAGTTTAACCATCAGTTTAGTATAATCATAGTATAGTCCAATAATTGCACTAATATCATTTTGTTCATTAATTCCATTTGATTCAATTACATCCAAACAAATTTGGTCAAACATACCACCAAAATTTTTTAGCACATATGTTTTAATATAATTATTTACATATTGCTTTGAATAATTTGTCATGTCTTGTTCGGATTTTATTTTATATGTTGTTTCAACATACTCTGTGTAAAATTTACGCTTAAGTTCAATATGAGTTTTTATTTTATCGCAAATTTCTTTTGATATTTTTTCTAATAGTTCTGCTATTTTTTCAAATTCCTCATCATTATCAAGCCATTGAAATTTTTCATCAATCATATTAAAGAGATAATTAGTTTGGTTTTCTAATTCATCTTGAGCATCTTCATATTCAATATACAAATTTGCCAAATTCGTTACTAATTTTTTTAACTTTATTTTGGTGTTTTCGTCTTGTTCCATTTTAATCATGGAATAAACTTTTTCTCTAATTGTTAAAACTATGTTTTTTGGATAATCATTGTGGTCAAGTAATTCTTTTTCAAGTTTAATTGAAAAGTCTCCAAGTTTTAATAGTCCAAGGTTATACTCAAAATTATCCCAAAGAACTCTTTTAATTTCTGATTCGATTGAATGAGATAATTTTTTAAAGCCGAGAACTGATTGGAGATTAACTTCCACAATTTTATAGTTTGAAATTGCATTAGCTAATTGGGCTAGGTTCATTAAATATTACAAAATTTATTATAATATTTAATGATTTCATTTTTTTTAAACTTGTACTTGTTTTAATTCAGATGCAAAAGTTTCTGATAGATTTACAATCGGTCTCTTAGAAATAACAAAGTCTTTTGCTTCTTTCCAATTCATATTTTTGTGCTTTATCAAATAATTAATTACTACTGAAGCAGACCTTGATGCACCCATATAACAATGTACCAAAATTCTATCAGCTGAATTTATATGTGAACTAATAATTTCAAATGAATCAGATAAGATTTCGCTAATATTATCAACATTATTATCAGCTATTGGGTATTTGTAGTAAGTTAATTTTAAGTTTGACTCATGAAAATTATCTATTTCTTCAGTAACATTAATAATTACATTAATATTTAATTTATTTATTTGTTCAATATCATAAGCATTAAATGATGAACCTAAATATAAATTTGACAGAATTTTTGTTGGTGGTGAATAAAACCAAATTAATTGTCTATACCATGGAACTGTTGGTTCTATTCTTACTATTTTTGTTCTGTTGAATAATTTCATGTTTAATAATCTGACCCATAGGATAATTAAAGTTCCAATAATATATTTTATCATTAATTAATAAATTAAATTGTTTTTAAATAAAAGAAAAAATTGAATATTTATTGAGATATTGATTGTATAAAACCTTTAATGTCCAAATATATAACTGATACCATAAATTTAAATATTACCTTAACTTCTATTTTGCGCGAGTTACTTAATAATCAAAAAATAATTGAATATGAATCACAATTTAATTGTACTCAATTAAAATTCGCAGAATATGAAGCTAGAATTTTACCACAAACTATAATTACAAAGCAACTTATTAATTTGCTTTTTACCCAATATCCAATTTTTGAAAAAAATAAAACTAAACTAACTATTTCCACTTTTAGAACAGGAAAAATAAATGAATTTGGGCTTAACGGCGAAACTGGATTTCACCGTGACAATATTTTATTTCCAGATGACTGTGATAGAAATTTAATTATTACTTGGTGTTCAGATAGTGTTAGTTGTGGTACTGAAGCTCTTAGTATTCAAGATACTGAAACATATTTAGCGATTAGAGAAAAGTTTGCTTATGAACGCTACAATATGGACATTGAAAATAAGTATCATGAGATAAAATTATCTATGGAAGACCTATTGTATTTCAATGATGATATTTTAAATATTCCAAAATATGTTACTGACAGAAAACTTAAACTACATAAAAGTTCATCTCCTAATGATCAGGGTAATATTTCAGCTTTAATAATGTCCGGAAAAAGCGTACTTCATAGGCGAGAACCAGATACTCCAGAATCAATTGGAAAATATAGATATGTCTTAAATATTTACTATAAATCATCTGATATACAACTCTAAATCGACGGTTGTTTTGTGTTGGTTTTTCTATGCGGTAAAAAAATTGACAGATTTTGTCTTAGAAATTTATTTTATTGAAATATTAATGTCAGAACTAAATAACTATTATGGACTTAATATTACTCTAACACCTACTCAAATTGCATCATATACTAATCAAGTATCAACTCTTGCTCGGTGCCAAAATAAAATAAATTCAAACCAATTTATTTTTTCAAATGAGGTTACACCAAAATATTCTATTACTGACCAAAAATCTTCTGGAAGATGTTGGTTGTTTGCTACTTTAAATACTATTCGTATTGTTGCCGGGAGAAATCTTAATGTTGAACCAAAAGACCTAGAATTTTCTCAAACATATTTATATTTTTATGATAAATTAGAAAGATATCATAGAAGTCTTCGTTATTATTTGAAATTAAAAACAGTTACATTCGATACTACCCATTACAAACTTCATTTGTTTAAAGAAGCATTAGGTGATGGTGGTCAATGGGATATGGCAAAGGCTATTGTTAAAAAATATGGTATTGTTCCTAAATACTTAATGCCAGATTCAATTCATTCTAAATCATCTGCACAAATGAATAGTTTTCTAATGAATATGCTTAAATTAGATTTTGCTAAATTAGATAATACTCCAGATAATGAAATTGAGACAACCATAAAATCAATGTGTGACAAAGTACATGAGATTTTAGTTGGTTTTCTTGGTGTACCTCCATGTAATTTCACATGGACTTATGCCTCAAATAAAGGACCTAAAACAATTGACAATTTAGATCCGCTAAAATTACTTGAATTAACTGGATTTAATCCGGATGACTGGGTTAGTGTAGTTAATGACCCAAGAAGTACACATCCATATTATAAATATTATCAAGTTGAATACCTTGGTAATGTTTATGATAATCATGTTGGATGGATTAACTTACCTATTGAAAGAGTTAAAGCTCTAGCTAAAAAATCAATTGATGATAATCTACCAGTTTGGTTTGGTTGTGATGTTGGAGCAGAACGAGATAAAGAATCTGGAATTATGGATGTAGGAATTTTTGATTATGAACTTATGTATGGGGTAAATTTTAATTCAATTTCCAAAGAAAAAAAACTATTATCCTACTCATCATTACCTTCACATGCAATGGTTATTGTTGGATATCATAATGGGTCAGAAAATATATCCAGATGGAAAATTGAAAATAGTTGGGGCAAATCATCGGGAACTGATGGATTTTTATTAATGACTGATGCATGGTTTAATGAATATGTATATCAAATTGTTGTTCATAAATCTCAATTGGATTCAAATGAATTAGCTATTGGAAATGACCCTGTATACAAATATATTCCTCCTTGGGACCCTCTTGGTACTCTTGCTTAAACTTATTTTATAGTCGTGTATGTGACATATACACCCATATGGCTATAAAAAAATGAAATAATAGTATATTAATATTTAATATGGTATTATTTTTAATGGAAAAACAGTTTCTTGCTATGGAATTTGAATCACACTCAAACTATATTAAATTACCAGAAAGCGTGCTAACAGAATTTAATCAACCAAAAAATTCAAATTCGCTCGGTAATTATTATCATAATAAAAACAAAAAACCAACCGGGATAAATTTACGTGAACAACTAAAGTCTTCTTCAGAAGTAAAAATTCAACCACCTTACTATTTTTCTATAGAATCAGGGTTTGGTAAATTTGCTTATGTTGGTGTTTTGGATTTTACTGCCGAAGAAGGAATGGTTATGCTTCCACATGCTATCATGGAATATCTTGATATTATTGGTTCTGATTTTGTAACCATAAAGTATATTGGTAATATACCCAAAGGTGATTTTGTACAATTAGAACCTCTGCAAAGAGAAATATTTGATATTGAAGAACTTGACAAATATTTAGAAAAAGCTATTAGTAATTATTGTTTATTATATCCAGAACAAATAATTACTTGTGGAAGCGAAAACCAAGATATTCAATATAGCATAAAGGTTAAATCAATAAAGTCTATTTGTGAATTTGATACTGAACCAGAACTTATTGATATTGTTAATACTGACCTTAAAATAGATATCTATAACAGATTTTTAGAAGAGGAACTAATTGAAAAAGAAAAAAAACTAAAAGAACAAGCTGAATTAAAAAGAAAGGTTCAACTGGCCCAACAACTACAACAAGGCCAACAAGCACAACAAGACCAGAACAAAGAATATTTCACAGGAACTGGAATTAAACTTGGTGGAGACATTAAAACCACTGATCCTGCTTTAATGAGAGAACTTAGATTACAAAAATTACTTGCCATCCAGGCTCAAGCAGAACTTGAAAAACCAAAACTAATAAATTCAATAAAGCCAACTGTTCCAATTAAACAAAGTTTTCAAGAAAATCCAATTGCTGTCCCAGCTCAATCAAATCTTTCTACTCAACAATCAGATGGAAAAATTAAACCTAAATCAAGTAAAAAACCAAAAGACATAGAAGTTTAATTAGAGTTTAATATTTAATAAAAGTTTATTTTAAATTTAATGAAACTTATGAGTTCTTCGATGATTAATATCGCATTCATCTTCTTCATCTGATGAATTAATTTGTTTTTGTTTTAAGAACTGGGCATTATTAAACAACTCATTTTTTGGTGATTTTTTTTCGTTTTTTTTTTCTTCTTGTGTATCTTTTGGTATATCGGGTTCTTTTTTGTCTAATTTTATGTTTTTTTTTGGTGTTTTTTCTTTTTTTTTTGTATCTGGACTCGGTTGTGTAACTTGGGTGAATGAGTTAGGTGGTTCGAGCTGAACTAACTGTTCTGATAATTCAATTGTTTCTATTTGTTGTACTGGCTTTTTTAGTAATTGATTTTTAAGTTTTTTGGGAGAAGAAGCGGGACTTTTCTTGGTTTCTATTTGTTCAATTAAGTTTTTCACAAGAGATTTTGGACTTGATGTTGGTGATGATTGTTCTTGACTGATATTTATTTGAGCTAAAATAGTTGGAATTTGCAAATCAGGTTGGTCAGTTTGAACTTGGACTTCAGTAGATTCAACAACTGCTTCTTCAGTTTGAACTTGGACTTCGGCAGATTCAACAACTGCTTGGTCAGTTTGAACTTGGACTTTGGCAGATTCAACAACTGCTTCTTCTGTTTGAACTTGGACTTCAGCAGATTCAACAACTGCTTCTTCTGTTTGAACTTGGACTTCAGCAGATTCAACAACTGCTTCTTCTGTTTGAACTTGGACTTCGGCAGATTCAACAACTGGTTGTTCTGTTTGAACTTGGACTTCGGCAGATTCAACAACTGCTTCTTCAGTTTGAACTTGGACTTCGGCAGATTCAACAACTGCTTGGTCAGTTTGAACTTGGACTTCAGTAGATTCAACAACTGGTTGTTCTGTTTGAACTTGGACTTCGGCAGATTCAACAACTGTTTCAACTAAAATGAGTTCATTAATTGATTTAGATGTATCATTTGATAAATCAGATTCTTCATCTGATGAATTTGACGTGGAAAAATCTTCATACTCTTCTATTGAATCCATTTCTAAAGATTCATCTAAATCTTCTTGGTTCATTTTATTTAGCAATAAACTTAACCTTATTCTGTTATTTTTAATTTGAATTTCATTTTGTTTTTTATTAATTGCAAGTTCTTTTTCGTATTTAACTTTTGTTTTTTCACATTGAGTATTAATTCTGCTGATGTCAAATGTTTCTAAATTATTATCTGAAACATAATTACCTGAAATATTAATATAGTTCATTCCATTTGATTTATTGGACTTTACATCATAAAAATCAATACTAGATGTTTCATCAATATCACTACTGTAATTAAATATGTTTGGTAAATAAAAATTTTCTCCTATTTTTATCCATGCCTTACTGTTTTCTAAATCTTCAACAGAACTTGAATAAATTATCTGGTTTAAATTTCTACAATATGAGTTAATAACTTGTTGAGGTGGTTTTAGTTCATCATTATTTAGTTGAAAATAATAAGTATTAAAAATTTGGTGATATTTTGATACTTCATAAAATGGTAATTCAACTGATTTAAATGATACAAAGCAACTATTTTTAAATCTACCATTAATTATACTAAAACATGAAACAGGTGTTGATAAATTTGCCACAATTGTTGAGTTTTCTACTGACCCATAAAAAATATTTGATACTATTGACTTTTTAATTTTTGCATTAATGATACCATCAACACATATTTTAATATTTTTAGCACTACCTTCAAAAGAACCAATAAAACATGAAGAATTTTTTCCAGAAATTAATAAGTTTCCTAAAATACTCACATTTTCTATTTGGACATTTGTAGCCTTACCTGCTAACACACCGTTATCAACACCATTAGGTATAACCACATTTGAAATTGTTAAATTTGAAATTTTCGATGAAGAAACTGAACCAAATAATCCATTGTTGTCTGAGTCAATTAAATTTAAATTACTCATTGTAAAACCATTTCCATTAAAATTTCCAGTAAATTGTGTAGTTCCGTTAGGATAAGAATCCCTATCTGATGAGTTATTTAAAATGTTTCCCAGTGGTAAAATATAATTAAATTTAAAATCAATGTTTGATACCAATTCAAAATCTTGGTTATAAACAAACTTCCTGTCCACAATAGTTTCTAATTGTCCACGAGGATGTTTTGTAATTAATCTTGCTGTTGAAAATTTTGTTAAATAAATCCAATCTTTTGCATCTGAAATAGAATAAGCATTTGATTTTGATTTAGATAAAACCACAAACTCTTTATTATATTCTAATTTTAGTGATATCATTTCAATTTGTTTAAATTATAAATATATTAGAAAAAACTACATAAAAAAATGAATTTAAATGTTATTATTAAGTAATTATCGAATTTTAATGAGTTTAAAGGCTAATAACAACAAAAATATAAAAGTACCAGACTACTTCTCTGATGATGAAGTAGAAGAACCTGATA
>JACCEC011675844.1_pt1 | contig 14952 bp, 9 predicted proteins | sample 7450121 | NCBI WGS metagenome assembly JACCEC01 (sample SAMN15323455, study PRJNA562643) | freshwater metagenome | isolation source: river surface water | place: USA:Blue River Watershed | collected 2017-08-18 | reverse complement strand
TTATGAACGCTACTATCCAGCCGAAGATATGAAAATGATGGGCATGGCTGCACTCGTAATCATCGTCATTGCCTTAATGGGCTTGCTGGGAATGGTCACTTATAGCACCGAAAAACGCATCAAAGAAGTGGGAATTCGAAAGGTAATGGGAGCATCAGTTTGGGAAATAGTGAAAATTTTGTCGTGGAGTTTTATGAAATTGCTCATTTGGGCGGGTATCATAGCCATTCCGATTGGCCTTATTGAAAACTGGGCTTTAGATAATTTATTTACTTACTACGCAGGCCTAAATGCTGGGCTAATGGGCGTTTTTTTTATTTCGATATTGTCTATTGCTACTTTCACAATCGGCTATTATGCTGTTCGTGCAGCTAATTTGAATCCTGTAAAAAGCCTGAGGGCGGAGTAAATAGTGTTTATTTCTACTCTAAAATTTCATTGCAGAGTTAGTTTGTAATAATTTGATTGCGAATTAATTCTGCATTTTTTTATTGCCCAAAACTCCATTTTTTATCTATTTCAACCTAAAATATTTATACAATTTCTATCATTTTGTTATTAAGTGGATATATAATATTTTAGGCATGGTTTACTTTGGGCATAGTTTTTGAGGGTTTCAGCGTAGACATAAAACGCCTCCCGAAAACTATTTATTAATCACGAATTTTTTACTTTATGGACGTACTTGGACTCATCAAAGACAAATTGACTGATTCTGTCATAGAGAAAGTTAGTAACTTTCTGGGCGAACACCCAGAAAATATTGGTACGGCACTTAATGGTGCGGTGCCGATTGTATTGGGGGGAATCATGAGAAATGCTTCTAACGACGAAGAAACAGGGAAGGTGATGGATGTCTTGAAAGATGGCGGGCATACGGGCGAAATCCTTGATGATTTACCTAATTTATTAGGTAATTTTGATAAAACACAGTTGTTGATAACAATTGGTTCAAATATTTTCAACCACTTTGTGGGTAGCAAAGGAAATTCGATTGTCGAAAAAATCTCTAATCTTACGGGTATTCGCAAAACTTCCGCTTCTTCTTTAGTGGGTTTGGCTGCCCCGCTCGTTTTGGGAGCTTTAGGCAAGGTTGTCAACAAAGAGGGACTTGGAGTAGCGGGTCTTACAAAACTTTTGGCCGACCAACGGGAGTCGGTTTTTGGAGCTTTGCCACCAGCTATTGCTAATCAACTAAATTTTAAAAGTACCTTAACTCCACCCAAATCAGAAGTTGTAGAAAAGCCCAAAGAAGTAAAAAAAGAAACTACTGAAAGTAAGGGGATTTGGTCGTGGATTCCTTGGGTTTTGATTGGATTATTATTTTTGGCGGGGGTAGCCTATTTTCTGAAATATCGTAAAAATATAAAACCTACTGAGCCAGAAGCAACCCAAATAGGTGTACTGCCAAAGCAAGATTCAACCTTTACTGATAATGGTTTTTCTGAAACAACTCCTATCGATACAACGGGTGGTTTCTCAAATACTGAAGTAGCTAAACCAACTGAAGAAATAAAAACTCCAGAAAAAACAGTTGAAGTAAATTCAAGAATTGAAGAGCCTAAAAAGACTGAGCCTATTAAGCCAGCTGAGAAAAAAATAGAAGAACCCAAAAGGGAAGAAAAAAAGGTTACTTTTGATAATGTTTTTGTTAATCATCCGATTGAAGACCAGCTAAAAAATACAAAAGCTTGGATAAGTCTGAATACGAATTTTAAGACTAATAGTGCTGAAATAAGCTCAAAAGGCGATTTAGACGCCGTTGTGAAATACTTAAAAGCAAACAGTAAGTCAAAAATAACGATTGCAGGTGGCTCGCAGAGCTCGAAAGGAACACTCGGCGAAGACCGTGCCTATGCCATTAGAGAGGTTTTGATTGAAAGGGGGGTGAGCGAAAACCAAATTTCGGTTCAGAGTTCATTAGTAAAAGAAGTTGACTCGAAAGTGGTGGTGAAAGTGAAGTAATTTTTCGTAGGAACGTCTAATTTGGACGTTCGATATTATTTTAACGTCGGCATCGTTCAAAACGATGTCGACGTTTTTTTATGAATTTTAAGCAGCCAATTCTTTTAACGCAGCCACAAACTTATCGAGCTCGGCCGTTGAGGTATAAACATTTGGCGTAATTCGGCAACCTTGTACGTTAGCGTAATCAATGGCTACCGTCCAGATTTTATAGTTACTCAATAGCGTTTTTGCCAAATCGGCAGGTTTTATTGTCTTTATTCCTACATTCGCAATGCCACAAGCACGCTTGGCATCGGCGGGTGTATTTAGTACAATATTCGGAATATCTCGCACTTGTTTCGTCCAATATTCTTGCAAGTATCTTAGTCTTGCTTCTTTGCGTCCGATACCAATTTTTTGGTGAAAATCAATGGCGTGACTTATCGTGAGGTCAGTATACACAGGGTGTGTACCTGTATGATTCAATTTTCTAATATCATCATCTTGATAACCCATATCACCAAACATCTGCCATAATTTACTGATTTTATCTTTTTTTACGTACAAAAGTCCCGCACCGAGTGGTACACTGAGCCATTTATGCAGACTACTTCCATAATAATCGCAACCCAAATCGCTGATTTTATAGTCAATATGTGCCAAAGCATGAGCTCCATCAACCATTACATCAACACCTTTGGCATGAGCCATATCTGCTATTTTTCTGATAGGTAAAATTTGTCCAGTGATATTTACCATGTGGCAAACCATCAATAAGCGAGTTTTAGATGTAATGGCTTTTTCATAGATTTCTACAATTTCCTCGTCAGATTTTGGATGATTCGGAATCGATACGATTTTATTCACAATTCCATATCGGCGAGCTTGTAGCTTAAACATATCGAGCATTGCACCGTAATCTTGCATGGCCATCACGGCCTCGTCACCTGCTTTCCAGTCGTAGCCAGCAATTACCGTATCAAGTGATTCGGTGGTGTTTCTCGTAATTATCAATTCTTCCATTGAACAACCTGCTAATGCCGCCAGTTTTTTGCGTGCTTCGGCTTTATCATCAAATTGTCGAGTACGCATATAATACGATGCTTGGAAATTAATTTCTCGTACATTACCAATAAATGCCTCTAAGGTTTCTTGCGGAGCAAACGAATAGTATCCGTTTTCGAGATTGATGTAATCGGGCTTTATACGATAGGCTTTCCTGATTTCTGCCCAAAAATTTTCGTTTTGAGCTAAACTTTCGGGTTCTTCTAACTCAATTTTTAATAGAGCTTTATCCAGACTTTTTCCAAAAGAAGGTATAGCGAGGCTTGAAGCAGTTAAGGTTTTGATAAATTGACGTTTGTTCATTGGAAATAGGAGTTTAGGTTTTTGATGAAGGCAGTAATCGTTGATTGTTTTATCGTAATTTCATAAAATATTGTTTTCGCTCATCGCTCATTTTTTCAATAGCGTATCGTAATGCTGTACGAGGTATTCTGCTAATGTTCTCTTCCAAGAAAACCTCTACTTGTTTTGCACCTTGTTTTTTCCATGCTTCTCGCAGCATCCAGCCTACGGCCTTATGAATCAAATCGTGTTTGTGCGAAAGTAGAACCTCAGAAATTTTAAGTGTATCCAGAAACTGTTTTTTGTTGATAAAATAATGTGTAGCAATGATGGCAATACGCTGAGTCCAGAGATGGTCGGTGTGAGCCATATCGTATAAAATGCTACGGTCTTTATCGAATAAATGAAGCCCCACTATATCTCGGGCTGAGCAATCAACTAAATCCCAATTATTGATTCGGGATGTATTATCTAAGTAGAAATCATAAATTTCGCTACTCTTCTCAGCTGTTTTGGCTTTTTTCATTTGTTCAACCAAAATGATTAAAGCTGCCATTCGATACTCGTGAATTTCGCTATCCAATAGTTCTTGTAATTCATCAAATTTCAACGAAATATATTTCTTGCAAACTGCTCGTAAATCAGGATTTGATACGCCTATAAAAATATCACCTTCTCCGTACTGGCCTTTACCCGTTTTAAAAAACCACGCAGAGGTTTCGGCTCGTTGAGGCGTAGCAATGGCTTGTAAGTCATCAGTAATTTTACTCATAATTATTATGAACCGAAGCTCCGATTCGTTCATTAAAGGAATAAAAAAAGTTTTTTTGTTTTGAAGGGGAGAACAAAAAATGTAGCTTAAAAGTAAGAACTTTTTTGTGAATCATCACTCGATATGAATAAAGAAAGGCTATGGGTAAAACTCCCATAGCCTTTTCTACTACTAAATCCACACAACTTTGATTCAAAAGTAAAGACTATAAATGAATTGTGCAAGGAATTTTAATAAAAAAAATATTTTAAAAATTAAATTTGTGCAATTATTTATGTGTATTGTTCTATCATTGTCTTAATTTTAAACAATGACTAATTTTAGTCACTTATAAAATAGTTTTTCAACTTGTAGAAGCTAAGCATATATAAAAATTTTGCTTTACTTTTCTGTTGCCATTTTGATTCGATAACTTTGAGAAAAATTCATTAAATGACCATTGATTCGCACCAACATTTTTGGACTTTCGACCCTATCCGTGACTCGTGGATTACTGATGATATGTCGGTTATTCAACGAAATTTCTATCCCGACGATTTAAAACCTATATTAATTCAAAATGGTATTGATGGTTGTGTAGCCGTACAAGCTGACCAAAGTTTAGCTGAGACAGCATTTTTGCTTGATTTAGCAGCTAAAAATGACTTTGTAAAGGCTGTAGTGGGTTGGATTGACCTGCAAGCAGATGATATTGAAGAGCAACTTAGCGAATTGAACTCTGTAAAAAAACTGGCTGGGTTTAGGCACGTATTGCAAGCCGAACCCGATGTGGAATACATGCTTAGGCCCAATTTTTTACGTGGAATAGCAAAACTTCAAAAATATGGATTTACGTATGATATTCTTATTTTTCCGAAGCATTTGACTACTGCCCAAAAATTGGTAGCCCAGTTTCCCGACCAGCCTTTTGTGCTTGACCACATCGCTAAACCTTACATAAAAGCAGGTCTGATTGATGAGTGGAAAAGAGATATTCAATCGTTGGCAAAATTTGAAAATCTGCAATGCAAGGTATCTGGAATAATTACGGAAGCCGATTGGAAAAATTGGACTTATAAGCCGATAAAACCCTATTTGGATGTAGTTTTTGAGGCCTTCGGAATTGACCGAATCATGTTTGGCTCAGACTGGCCAGTTTGCTTAGTAGCGGGCGATTATGCTCAAGTAAAGGGAATTGTAGAAACTTACACTGAGGATTTTTCGGATTCAGAAAAAAATAAAGTATTTGGCGAAAATGCTACAAAATTTTACTCAATAGTATGATAATTGGTAAGAAGCACCAATTATCATACCATTGATAGCATTCAAAATCGTTGCTTTACGGCATAGTCAGCCGCCCGAGCGGTTAGAGCCATGTAAGTAAGTGATGGGTTTTGGGTAGAAGTAGAAGTCATACATGAACCATCGGTTACGAAAACGTTTTTGCAGTGGTGTAGCTGATTCCACTTATTAAGTAGCGAAGTTTTTGGGTCTTTTCCCATTCTTACGCCACCCATTTCATGGTTTTCGTTACCTGGTAAACGTTTGGTATCGATGGTTTGAATGTTTTTGAAGCCTGCTTCGTGGTACATTTCAGAAAATTGCTCGTGAAAATCCTTCAAAACTTTTTCATCGTTATCATCATAGCCAATCGAAACTCGTAGCTGTGGAATACCGTATTTATCAACAAGCTGTTTATCTAATTTTACTACGCTACTTTCTTTCGGAATTGTTTCAGCCATCATGCTTGAGCCAATGCCCCATGCTCCCAAACTTGGATTCAAGAGGTTGTGCTTTAAATCTTCGCCTAAGCTATCTTTGTTGGTCAATTCAATTCTGGAAGCGGTAAGGGTAGAAGCATACCCGCGTAAGAAATCGGTTTCCTGCTTGAATACATTCCGAAAGCGGGGAATATAGCTGCCATTAGGGCGGCGACCGTCAGTGGTAGAATCCAGCGAGCCTTCGTATTCGGCTGACATTCTTCCTCGATAACTATGAAATGCCATAAATTTTCCGAGTAAATCGTTATCATTGCCAAGGCCATTCGGGAAGCGATTCGAAGTAGAGTTTAATAAAATTAGATTTGTATTGAGTGGCGAAGCATTCAAGAAAATAATCTTGGCATAAAACTCAATCATTTCTTTCGTTTGGGTATCAACGACTCTTACCCCCGTAGCTCTACCTTTAGTTTCATCGTAAATCACCGAATGCACGACTGAGTGTGGACGGAGAGTCATTTTACCCGTTTTTTCAGCCCAAGGAAGTGTGGATGAATTACTGCTATAATAGCCACCATAGGGACAACCACGCTCACAAATCGTACGATTTTGACAGGCAGCACGACCTTGTTTGTAGTGAATATCTTTAGGTTGTGTCAGATGAGCCACTCGACCGATAATTACGTGGCGGTCAGGGTATTTTGTGGCAATTTTTGATTTAAAATGCTTCTCAACGCACGACATCTCGTGGGGTGGGAGAAACTCTCCATCGGGTAAGATAGCAAGGCCATCTCGATTACCCGAAATACCCGCAAATTTTTCGACGTAGCTGTACCATGGAGCAATATCGGCGTAGCGGATGGGCCAATCTACTGCGTAACCATCACGAGCTGGGCCTTCAAAATCGAAATCGCTCCAACGTTGGGTCATGCGTCCCCACAGGAGCGAGCGTCCACCAACATGGTATGCACGAATCCAGTCGTAGGGGCGGTCTTGGATATATTCTTGTTCGGCATCTTTAGTCAGAAAATGAGCAGTCGCTTCGGTAAAAATGAAGTTTTTACTTGCAATCTGGTAGTCTTTCTTGATTTCGAGTGGTACTTGCCCCCGATGCTCAAATTCCCACGGCTGTTTTAGTGTAGTAGGGTAGTCGATTACGTGTTTTACGTCTCGTCCACGGTCTAAAACCAAGGTTCGTAAACCTTTTTGAGTGAGTTCTTTGGCTGCCCAGCCACCGCTCATCCCCGTGCCAACTACAATAGCATCGAAGGTGCGAGACTTTATGTCGTCAATATTAAAATTTGGCATTTTTTTAGGTTGAATAGAAAGTAAATTTATCTAAAAGTAGTGAAATAGTTAAGAATTTAGAAGGGTATTTCGCAAGATTTTATCTAATTATTAAAAATGATACTTTAAAATTTATTTCACCAATTACCTTTTTTCGGTTATATTCGCCCATATTCCAACCTTATACCATTCCTTATTCAGTTGCCTCTCTATGAAAAACAAGTATTTTGTTCCTTTTGTATTACTCACATCGTTGTTCTTTTTGTGGGGATTCGCCCATAATCTCAATCCGATTCTGATTCCACACCTCAAAAAAGCCTGTCAACTGACTGATTTTCAGTCGGCGTTGATTGATAGTGCCTTTTTTGTGGCTTATTTCGTGATGGCTATTCCAGCGGGTATGGTCATGAAAAAATACGGCTATAAAATCGGTATCATTGCGGGGCTTATCACGTTTGCAATTGGGGCATTTTTGTTTGTTCCCGCGGCCAATACGCGTATTTTTGCATTTTTCTTGACAGCTCTTTTTGTGATTGCATCGGGTTTGACATTTTTGGAAACAGCCGCAAATCCATATATGACCGTGTTGGGAGAACCCGAAGGTGCAACACAACGTCTAAATTTTGCACAATCATTCAACGGTTTGGCAGCTTCAATTGCTCCGAAAATTGGTGGAATGTTCATTTTGTCGGGTGTAACGCTCTCTGATACCGAAATTGCTCGAATGTCGGTTGAGCAACTCAATTCTTATCTGGATACAGAAGCTTCGGCCGTAAAAATGCCTTATATTGTTATTGGCGTAATTGTATTAATTGTAGCTGCCATTTTGTATAAAACTAATTTACCCGAAGTGACCGATGATGCTCATGAAATAAATATGTCGGGTGGTTCGCAGTCTATCTGGCGTCATAGTCACCTTACTTGGGGAGTCATTGCCCAGTTTTTTTATGTAGGGGCTCAGGTTTGTGTATCGAGTTTTTTCATTCGTTATCTTTATCAAACTGCTCAAATTGATGAAAAATCTGCTGCTGATTATTTGGCCATTGCTTTGTTGGGCTTTATGATTGGGCGTTTTGTGGGTACATTTTTGATGCGTTTTATTAGCCCAAATCGCCTTTTGGCTATTTACTCGGCTTTGTGTATTGTTTTACTGACAATTATTGTGCTGAATGGCGGAATGATGTCGGTTTATGGCTTAATTGGCGTGGAATTTTTTATGTCGATTATGTTTCCTACAATTTTCTCGTTGAGCGTACAATCGTTGGGCGAAGAGACAAAACTGGGGTCGTCGTTGGTTATTATGGCGATTGTGGGTGGAGCAATTTTCCCATTAATTATGGGACGTGTTTCTGATGTGAGCAATATCCAAACAGCCTACGTTGTGCCGTTGGCTTGTTTTGCGGTGGTGCTGTATTTCGGTTTGCGTGGGTATAAAGTGAAGCGAATGACGAATATAGAATGACAAATTTTTGAATGACGAAGTACAAATAACGAATGAATAAAATTTGTTATTTGTACTTCGTAACTCGTCATTTGCTCTATTCTTCTGATTTATTCTTCAAACTCATCAACAAAGAATAAGCTCCTTTTACTACAAATGTTTGATTATTAAGGTTTTCTGATTTAATAATTTCAGTCAATCCTTTTTCTGTATTTCCGATTTGAACCTCTACCATCTCAAATTGCGTTTCTGATTTCTTTACAAAAACATAGTGTTTGTTTTCAAACCTTACAATGGCATCTTCGGGTAGTACGTATGCTTTGGCATTGTTGATGGCTATTTCAGCATTCATGTAAGTGCCTGGAATGAGGCCTTTATCATACGACTCAAAATGGCAATGTACATCGGTATTGCGTTCTTCGCTAAGACTTTTGCCAATCAATAAAATCTCGCACGGGTACTTTTTATCGGGATAAGTATTGGTATAAGCCGTTACTTTTTGTCCGATACTTAGTTTATCTAAATCTTTCTCGAAAATTTTCAAAGCTAAGTGAATATCACTCGTATTCACCAGCTCAAACATTACTTCGGTAGGGGCAATGTATTTGCCAATATTTACATTTACTTTACTTACGTAACCATTGATGGGCGAATAAATATTGATACTCTTTGAAATATTATTTTCAGTAAGTTTTTCGGGGCTTATTCCTGCCAGCTTGAGTTTTTCAGAGAGTGATTTAACCAAAATTCGTTGGGTTTTTAGTTCCATTTCGGCTTGCTGGAAAACTTTATCGCTGGTTGCTTTGCTTTGATTAAGTTCTTTTTGGCGTTGAAATTCGTTTTCAAGAAAACTGATTTTCGATTGTGTTGTCAGAAAGTCTTGTTGAAGTTGAATATATTGCTGGTCTTCGATAATGGCAATGCTTTCGCCTTTCCGCACAAACATACCAGGAATCAAGTGCGTTGATTTTAGGTAGCCACCCATCGGGACACTCACCGAAATAAGGTTTTGCGGTGGAACATCGACTTTTCCATTCACCTTCAAGATTGTCGAAAAGGATTTTTGCTCCATCGGTGCTGTTGCAATACCGATGTTTTGAATTTGTTTAGCGGTTAAATTCGCAATCGGCGACTCGATGGCTGTTGAATCAGAGGCTGTTGCCTCGGTGCTATCTTTCTTTCCGCAAGAGGCGAGCATGAAGCAAGATAAACCAGCAATGATGAGTACGTTTCTATTTATTTTAATTGAATTTTTCATTTTTGAGAGAGTGTTTTTTGTTAGACAAAATATTGTCGTGAGTCCAAGCTACGTGATTAATAAAAGCCGATTGACGGACTGGACAATCGGAAATATTACAAATACTGCATTGTTTTTGTGGAATACAGCCATCAACGTGAATAAAAAACTCGACTTTATTATCGAAATGTTGTTTGAAAAGTTCGGTAAGGCGGTCTAAAACTTCATGGGCTTCATTGACATTGATGTAATAAGGCACCGTCAGATGGCAGTCGATGTGATAAAAACCTGCGTAGTCGATTACTCGCATATTATGCACATCAATCCAGTCAGTTTGGCGGTGTTCGTTCAGAATACCCACTATTTGGTCTATAATGGCATCATCGGCTTCGTCCATAATTCCAGAAACTGACTTTCTGATAATTTTATAGCCCGTGTAAATAATGATGAAGGCAAAAATGATGGCTGCTACGCTATCAATCCAAGCAAAACCCGTAAGTAAGATTAAGCCAACACCCAGTAAAAGGCCTATCGACGAATAGGTATCCGAATGTAAATGCGAGCCACTGGCAATCAGAATAGGGGAGTTTTCTTCACGACCTTTTTTGATGCAATAATAACCTACCAAATAATTGATAGCACCTGTAAGAGCAACCAAGGCCAAACCGAAATCGAGTTGTTTTAGCTCGTGGGGGTGAATGAAATTATTGATTCCTTCGTAGATGATGATAAAACCCGCAATCGAAATTAGCACCCCTTCGATGGCCGATGATAAAAACTCAACTTTGCCGTGGCCGTAGGGATGTTCTTTATCACGAGGTTTCGACGAAAGAATGATGCTATAAAGTCCAATAAAGCCCGCAATAACATTGACGCTGCTTTCGAGGGCATCGGTCAGAATTGCTACCGACGAAGTGAGCCACCAAGCTACTAACTTGATAACAAATAATGCCACCGAAACCGCCACTAAAATTTGTTGCATCCGAATCGGATTTACTTTTTTTTCTGTCATGATATTTTTTGTTAGTCGATGGTCAACAGACAACGGTCGATAGTTTTTCTAAAAAAGGTCTTAATCCAAATAAATGTATTCGTCTGTGGACTATTGTCTGCCTACTGTGGACTATTAATAATTTACCAACGAATTTAACTGAATAATGCTATCGTTGAGATTTTTTATGGCTTCTACGTAATCATTCCGAATGCTTGTTGCCTGATTGGTGAGCGTTACCCATTCGAGGTAATTAATACTGCCATTTATGAGTTGTTGCTGAGCCGTAGTATTAATTAGGTTAGCATTACTTAGTGCTGTTTTTTCGTAATACTCTACGGTTTTCAGAAACTTATTGTATTCGCCCAAGGCTGTTTGATAAGCATTGCTGATGCTTTGTAAACCTACTTCGTAGTTGCTTTCGGCTACGAGTTTATTTACTTTCTCGCTATTGATTTTGGCCTTCTGTGCCGTTGCAAAAATCGGAATTCCCACACCCACCTGCACCGACTGAAATCTGTGCCAACCGTTATAGATAACGTTATCTGCTCCTGTTCCTCTGATACTTCCGTTATTATAATTCAGCGATAACGTAGGCAAAAGCTTCTTTTTTTCTACATCAATACTGGCTTCGGCAATTTGCTGTTGTTGGCTGAGTAGTTTTAAACTTGGGTGTTCTTTCAATACATCAACGCTTGCTTTATTAGCCAATTGTAGTTTATAAGGCCCATTGATGGGTATCAGATTACTCGATGTATTAAGCAGGTACTGAAAACGTAGTTTGAGTAATTCGATGTCTTCGCCAATTTGTCGTAGTTGAACATTAATTTGCCCGAGTTGATTTTCGGCAGTTACTTTCTCTAAAATATTACTTTCGCCTTTGGCCAAACGGAGTTCGGCACGATTTAAAAACGTAGTGTAAAGGCTATCGGCAAACTGTAAAAGTTGGCGTTTTTGTTGCAAATATACCAAATGATAGTACGCCTGACTTACTTGTTTTTTGAGTTCGTGTTCGGTTGAAGCAATGCTCAAAGTACTGTTTTTCCAAAGTTCGGTGTAGTAGTTTTTCTGACTTTCATAAACCTTCGGAAAACTAAAACTTTGTCCCAAACTCAGCCTCGAATCCATATAAACACTATTGATTTGCCCAGCTTCCAGTGCAATCGTGCTGCTTGGAATCATCTTGGCTGTTCCGATGATACTTTTTTGATACTCAGCCCTTATCTTTTCATTTTTGATAGAAAGGTTGTTTTTCAATGCCATGTCAATAGCTGCTTCTAAACTTATTGGAGTTTGAGCATTGGCCGACAGCGTAAAAGTCAAGAAAAGTAAGATAATAGCAATTTTTGGTGAAATAGTCTTGGTTTTTCCTTCAAATACCATGTATAAAATTGGTAAAACGAAAAGCGTTAAAAACGTAGCAATAAGTAAGCCTCCAATCACAACCGTGGCGAGTGGGCGTTGGACTTCAGCTCCTGCACCATTGCTGAGTGCCATTGGTAAAAAGCCCAACGATGCAACAAAGGCGGTCATCAAGACAGGGCGAAGTCGTAGATTTGTTCCTTGCAAAACTACTTTCCGTAAGTCATGCTCGCCATCATTTTTTATTCGGTTAAATTCGGCAATCAGAACGATACCATTCAAAACCGCTACCCCAAACAAAGCAATAAAACCAACACCTGCACTGATACTAAACGGAAGCCCACGCATGGCTAAGAAGAAAATTCCCCCGATGGCCGAAAGCGGAATAGCCGAATAAATAAGCAAGCCATGTTTGATGGAATTGAAAGCAAAAAATAGTAACAAAAATATCAGAATCAACGAAACTGGCACGGCAATCATGAGGCGTTGTTTGGCTGCATTGAGGTTTTCGAATGCTCCGCCGTAGGTTACATAATAGCCCGTTGGAAACTTTATTTGCTTGTCAACTTTACCTTGGAGTTCGTTTACAATTGTCTGAACATCACGGCCTCTCACGTTGAAGCCCACCACAATTCTACGTTTGGCATCTTCCCGTTGTATCTGATTGGGGCCATCTTTTATAGCCACATCAGCCAACTGAGAAAGCGGGATTTGTGTGCCATTTGGTGTTGGAATGAGGAGATTCTGAATATCTTCTACGTTTTTCTTTTGTTCGCCCGCTAATCTTACTACCAAATCGAAACGTTTTTCGCCTTCAAAGACCATTCCTGTGCTTTGTCCTGCCAGTGCAGTATTCACGATTCGATTGACATCAGAAATACTAAGGTTATACTGAGCAATCATGTTGCGTTTATATTCAATCAATATTTGCGGCATACCCGAAACCGTTTCTACGTAAAGGTTTTTTGCCCCTTCAACACTACTAATGATTTCGCCTAAATGATGAGCATATTTGGTGAGTGTATCAAGGTCTTCTCCAAAAATTTTACAAACCACATCTTGCCTTGCACCTGTCATTAATTCATTGAAACGCATCTGAACAGGAAACTGAAACCCAACCGTTACGCCAGGTACTTCGGCCAATTCTTTGGTCATTTTTTCAGCTAATTCATCAAATGTTTCGGCCGATGTCCATTCGCTTTTATCTTTCAGAATCACCATCATATCACAGGCTTCCATTGGCATGGGGTCGGTTGGAACCTCACCGCTACCAATTTTGGTCACTACTTTTTCTACTTCAGGAAAACGAGTTTTCAAGATATGAGCAGTTTTTTGTGTGTTTTCAATGGTTGTATTGAGGTTACTTCCCGTAAGTACACGAGTTTCTACGGCAAAATCACCTTCTTCGAGAGCAGGGATAAATTCGCCTCCGAGTGTTGATAATACAATAAGGGCCAATACAAAGAGACCAATAGTTGCACCGAGAACAACTTTCGGAAAACTAAGAATTTTACTCAAAGCTGATTGATAAGCGTGTTCGATTTTGGCCATCAATCTATCCGAAATATTGGGTTCGTGCTTGGTTTTCTTACTTAAAAATACTGCACTCATCATCGGAATATACGTCAACGATAAAATAAAGGCCCCCAAAAGAGCGAAAGCTACTGTTTGTGCCATTGGCTTAAACATTTTACCTTCGATGCCTTGTAATGTAAAGATAGGAAGATACACAACCAAGATAATTACTTGCCCAAAAACTGCACTGTTCATCATCTTTCCTGCCGATTTTTCGGTAATATCGTCCATTTCCCCTTGTGTATATGCCGCCCGACCGTGAGCATGCTTGCCCGCCAGCACGTGCATGACTGCCTCAACGATAATAACAGCCCCATCGACAATCAAACCAAAATCTAATGCTCCCAAACTCATAAGGTTGCCGCTTACTCCGAAAAGATTCATCATGATGATGGCAAAAAGCATCGCCAGCGGAATAACCGAAGCAACCAAAATACCAGCACGGAAATTTCCGAGAAAAAGCACCAACACAAAAATCACAATCAATGCTCCTTCTAAAAGGTTTTTTTCTACTGTCCCAATGGCGTTGTTTACCATTTTGGTACGGTCAAGGAAAGGTTCAATGATTACACCTTCGGGAAGTGTTTTCTGGATTTGAGCTACACGGTCTTTTACGTTTTTAATAACCTCGCTACTATTGGCACCTTTGAGCATCATCACTACCGCTCCTGCCACTTCGCCTTTATCGTTGAAAGTCAATGCTCCGTATCGAGTTGCATGACCGATTTTGATTTCGGCTACATCTCTGATAAATAGGGGAGTGCCACCACTCAAATTTTTAATAGCAATATTGCCAATGTCTTCTGAGTTACCGATGAGCCCTTCGCTACGAATAAACAGAGCCGTTGAACCCTTTTCGATGTATGCTCCACCCGTATTCTGATTATTGCTTTCGAGAGCCTTGAAAATATCATCGATGGTAATACCATTCGATTGAAGTTTACGAGGGTCGATTTCAACAGAATATTGTTTGAGTTTTCCGCCAAAACTACTCACTTCGGCTACGCCTTTTACCCCCAGTAGTTGTCGGCGTACAATTCAGTCTTGAATTGTACGGAGTTCGGTTTCATTATATTTAGACTCATACCCTTCTTTTGGGCGAACTACATATTGATAAATTTCGCCTAAACCAGTAGAAACTGGGCCGAGTTCAGGAACACCGATGCCCGCAGGAATTTCGGTGTGTACTCTTTGGAGGCGTTCGGCTACTTGCTGCCTTGCCCAATAAATATCGGTTTCATCATCAAAAACAATAGTTACTAGACTTAATCCAAAACGAGAAAAACTTCTTTGTTC
>JACCEC013116936.1_pt1 | contig 14958 bp, 9 predicted proteins | sample 7450121 | NCBI WGS metagenome assembly JACCEC01 (sample SAMN15323455, study PRJNA562643) | freshwater metagenome | isolation source: river surface water | place: USA:Blue River Watershed | collected 2017-08-18 | reverse complement strand
GTGAGTTGTAGGAGCTCCGAGGAGTTTGACCTTGACAACGTAATGTTCGTTGAATAGACGCAGGTCGAGGAGGGGGGAGGAGGAGGTGGCGGTGGCGGTGGCGGTGGCGGTGGCGGTGGCGGTGGCATCGGTATACCGACGATGAATATTCCAGTTGTCGCCACGATGCCGATGGCAGGAATGATGCCGATACAACAACAACAACAACCGCAGACTGGTGGCGCGGTATTACAACAGATGCCAGGAGGCGGAGGCGCAGCGCAAGCTCCAGCACAGACAGGGGGCGGGCAGGCCACCGTTGCACCTAACGCAGAAGGCGTTAAAACATTATCATTAAAGATATAAAAATTGAATAATAAAGATTTGTTAGTATTATATAGTAGATTCACTCCTATTATGGCAGCCGCACACGTCAGCAGTGGAACGATTTCAACATTATTCAAGTCGCGCAATATCTTGCTTCAATTGCTCGCACGCCAAGGAATGGATGTTTCCAACTATACCGATTATGGTGTTGCTGAAGTCCAGACAATGTACGCGAATAACCAACTGGATATGCTCCTTACGACTGAAAAGGACGTTCATCCTACACGCAAGGTATATGTCAAGTATTATTTAGCCAAAACACTGCGCCGAGAGAACATTAATCATATGATTGACGACCTCTTCTATTTAGAGCAGGCGCTTCAACCGACGGATACACTCATCATCGTTATGAAACAGGAAGTCAATGATACCGTCATCAATATTCTCAACGAGATTTGGGAGAAGGACCGGATTTTCATCGTCGTTCATTCTCTTGACCGGCTCCAGTTCAATCTACTGGAGCATCAGTATGTTCCCGAACACGTCGTATTAAATGAGGCGGAACACGAGGATGTGCTTAAAAAATACAATATCATAGATCCCAAACAGATGCCGAGTATTTCGCGCTATGACCCGGTTGCGCTTGCGATTGGACTGCGTCCCGGGCAAATATGTAGAATAACCAGGTCAAGCAAGACGTCGGTGACGAGTATATATTATAGGTATTGTGTCACGAATTAGCGGAACGGCGAAGCCGTGGAGCAACGAAGTCGCGGAACGAGCGTAGCGAAGTGGAGCAACGAAGTCGTGGAGCCGTAGAGCAACGAAGTCGTGGAGCAACGAAGTCCTGGAGCAACGAAGCCGTGGAGCAACGAAGTCGTGGAGTCGTGGAGCAACGAAGTCGCGGAGCCGTGGAGCGACGGAGCCGTTATTTTTTATCACGATTATATAACTGTTATATAATCGTTTGAGTATTAAAAATGTCGTGTGCTACGGGAACAACATTTAGACTGGATGGAACGACTGCTACGGGGATAACTTCTACGGCTACCACAAATGATGTATGTACCGCTGCCAACCTCCTGGATAGATTACATCGTGATTTTACAGAACAATACGTTGCTGGCACTGCGATTGATATCATAAAACACAAGCCATCATTTCATTTACGAAACCAACCAACTACGTTGACATTACCAGGAGATGGTGCTACCGGGCCAACAAACCGCTATTATTCTATTACTACAACGACTCCAAGACCGGAAGCATCCTACAACGGTATGATGAATGCGATAATGAAAGGAGTGTATGAGACCACTAATGCCGATTTTAATACCGCGCCTCCCCAGCAAACCAGTTTTACCAATCCGGATGCGTTTAAAGGGATATACGGTTTACAAAATGTGATCGAGTTACTACAAGAAAAAATTACCGAAACCATCAACGTAATACCATCAACCACGACATCTGTCTCCACACCATTGAATAGTTCAGCAGATTATGAAAAGCGCCGGGGTATTAAGATGACAATAGAAGAAATCGCACACCGAGAGAATCAAATCTACCGCGAGAAATTTCTGAATATTATTTTGATATTAGTCGGTCTTTTTCTGGTAAGCACACAACTCGTGGGTAAATACTTTTCGTTTGGAGGCGGTGGTGGTGGCGGTGGTGGTGGGTTCGGTTTTGGCGGTTTTGGCGGATGGTTATCTACACGGTTCGGCACAGGTAGTGGGGGGATATTTAGCCGGTTTGGCGGATTAGGGCTGGGAAGTAGTGGCCGGTCGCGTGTTGGTAATCTATTTACCAGTAGCCCGTATTCATTATCACGGCGGTAGTATGGGCGGGCGCGAGTGGCGCAGTTGTATGTTATAATATTAGTTATATATAACATACACAATGTCATCATATCCGGGTCAGAATACTGAAATAGATACAGGACATCAAGTTTTATTTCCAAATGCAACACCGTTTTCATTAGACAATTATAATAAGAGGGGTTCAAAAGAAGGCCTCACTGTAGAAAATGACGAAGGATTGGATAAGACAATGGCAGCATTGATGACGGAATTCGCGAAGGAAAACAATACGGCAAAGCCATCTCAAGAAGGTATGCTTACCGGAACATCAATGAACTTGAATTTACTCCAAGGCGACCTCGTGAATTATTCGCGATACGATACAGACAAGAACCCAATCCAACCATTTACCGCGCGCGATGAGAAGATGGGCGGGGTCGTTTCCTATAAGGAAGGATTGACAAATGACCCGACGACGACCGTGACAACGACGACTACCGGAACAACCAGCGCAGGGAAGGGCCAACGACTGCTTGACCTTGAGAAGAAATTAAGCGAACTTACCACGGAATATACTACCCAATATCGGCTGTATACCGACGACCTTCTTACGCGTTCTCGGTTTCTTCAGACGAACAGTCAATATTTAAACAAACTCGTGCGCGATATTTCGTATTCTGGCACCGATGCCAGCGCCGCTTTTTATTTCGTGAATTCGTTCGGACATACCCACCGCTATAAGGATATATCATCGGTTATGTTATATGATGATAAGACGTGTCCTACAATTACACGAAACGAAGCCCTTCCCAGCGATGACAAATTCAATCCATTTAAAATAACCACCGGGTCGTTTATTGATATCAGTGGTGGCAGTCCCGGCGGTGGGTTTAGCAAGTTTTCGGATTTAGCGAGCTATGATATGGCGAACTACGGCCCGTGTATTACGACCAAAAATGTGAAACTCCCTGGCGCGTCATCCTCCGAAGATGTATTTGCGTGGGTGGACGCTGAAGGTAAGAAACACGTCTATGAAAAGGGAATCTGGCCAGACAAGCGACATTCATCGTGTCTTACAGCTGTTGTAGGCGAACCCCTGTCTCTCACCGCAAATCAGTATAATGCGATACCGACGGCAACCGATGCGCCGATGAAAGAGAACAGCGAGTGCTTTCGCGCCAGTGTAGCGCCCTCCATCAACTCTAAATTGGTGGAGATTAAGAAGAAAATAGACGATACTGTCGCAGAAATTAAGAAGGAAAATCAGAATATTCTGAATAATGTTGCCAATACGACAATCATTCAACGTGAGAAGACGTTTGCGGAAAAGTGGGCGTCGCTTGACGATGATATTTTAGCTGGAATTAAGAAACTACTGGGGAACTATTATTATCCAGCAGTTTACGTGTTTTGGTGCTTTATTATCCTCGTGGCAATATTGATGATATTTAAATTCGCATTCTTGTTTGTATCGCCGGGGGGTGGTGGCGGTGGCGACGGTGGCGGTGGCGGCGGTGACGGAAACGGAGACGGTGGCGGGGTCTCTTTACTGGGTGTCGTCATTATGTCACTCATTGTTATTTTCGCTGTGTATTACTATTTTTCATACACGTATAATCTGGATGTGGATATTACGCGTAATGATATTGATACGGTGTATACTGTGGCATAAATGACGTAATAATTTCATATGTCTACGGCGCTACCCGCCGGAATGTATTCTATGTTATATGTATCAGTACTATCCAGAGTATACAAAATGAGTAATTCGGAATATTCGCAATTACTCGCAAAGATGGCCGAGTTGAAAACGATCACTGCACAGTATAAGGATATAACAGCGAAATATAAACCAGCAGTGGATGCTACTGCCAGCGGTGGTTCCACCACGAGGACGAACGGCGGGGTGACGATCCCGGTTGGCGCAAATGATAAATATACCTTCAATGATGCCGGTATCAACGCAATGTCCTCTACCGCGACACCGCTGGTCGTTCGTCCAGGTGAAGATTACAAAGATTTTTGGAAGTATGTTGGCCAAGTCCCGATCACCAGCAGTAATAACAACAAATATTTAAATTCACAAAAGTGCTGGAATATGGCGGCAAACGACCCACGGTTATTTAAGGCAGTGGTGTATACCGGAATGGCTGGCACGAACCTCGGGCGTACCGATTGGGATAATCACTGTTATGGGTTGATGTGGGATGCCACTGGAACGGATGTCTCCTATAACACGCCGTCCACTGGATATGTGAGTATGGTGGGGAACGGAACAGCGACTGGAGGACACGGCATTTATACAAAAATTGGAATAAAAGGTGGAAACGAAACAAATAACATCGCAGACGCATCCAGATTATACGAATTACAACAACGCGTCAATTCTCTCGTTGACGAAATCGCCACAGTATCTCAAGGAGGTATAACTACCAAATTAAAGGAACTCGTTGGTTCCGCCACCGATGCGAGCACACTTATTGAAAAAATCAATGAATATATGAACACGAATATCGCCGATATATCAGGGAATTATTACTTGACAGATAAACGCAAAGAGATGAATAATGTGTATTCGGAAATCAACGAACAGAGGACCCTCCGCGCAAGAAAATACCGGTTCGTGTTTTACATTGTCCTTGCAGTATCTATTATTATCGGATATGCGTCATATACGTCCAAATTACCAATCATAGACCAGATTGATGCAGTAAAACAATATTTCCCGCTGGGTTGGTGGGCAAATTGGTGGATTGTCACGATTGTTGTTCTCATATTCATTCTCTCCTCATTTGGTTGGGATATGAAGGGAAATATATTGATGGTCATACGTTATGTATCCGACCCCGAATTCTGGACTGGGCAGTTATGGTGGGTGGGGGTGACCTTTTTTCTATTAATCGTGATTTTCTTTCACGCGTCCTTTAAATCCTTTTTCGTGGAATTTGACGCGGGAATGAAGGGGATACAAGAAGGGTTGGACGGGGAGTAATTACTGGGGGTAATTATATTCGCTGGTATATATAGTAGTCTCTGTGATTGTTAATTACTATATATAATGTTTCATCAAAATTCCAATGATTTAGTAAAAAACGCGAGTGTTCGGTCGGGACACATACAAAACTCAAGCGGAACACGAGAGACGATGATGAAAGACACGCCGTCGGGCCCATTGCTCGCAGGGAACGACGACGCGAACGTGAGTCCTGGCGAAGGTAGCGGTAGCGGTGTAAACGCTTCATTAAGTATCGGCGCGAAGTTTCAGAATATGATCCAAGGAGTGATTGACTCCGTTTCACTGAAAGAGGGACTTGCTGCTCCGGGAGGTCCAGCGGGTGTGGGCGGGTATTCTAGTGCAGACGTCGATAGACTCAAAAAGGACAACGATGAATGGTCACAACAACAATTGGACCATATTGAACGGTCCGATAATATTATGAAGTTGATAGATACAGCTGATAAAAATAACCGAAAACAATGGGTAGAAGTCACCGATTCGGCGGGTGTAACAAAATACGGATACATCACCAAGGACGGTATTTTTCAAATATGGAGCGCACCAAAATCACCCATCTCCACAGGCTGGTTCCAAACCGATAAAATGAAGCAAAATTCTAATGTATTGGGTTGCCCCGCAGCGACCGGTTCTATAAAGAAACACAAGATTGCGGAAACGTGGGAAACGATTAAACCGTTTGATATGGTATACGAACGCGATGATAAAGGCCGTAAAAATCCCCTTTTTCTCGTGGTAAATGACGCCGTGCGTGACCCCAAAAATAGTATGCGAGGAATGGGGTTATTTTCGTGTGACAATGAACGAGGCAATGTTTATGTAAGCCATCGCCCATCCGCGGATTTCAAAATTACAACAGGTAATGAGGCTGGCGCAGTTCAGATGGGGTGTTATGTCATCGCAGATAATGTAAAAGACAGCGATCTAACGAACCGCGGTTTCACATTTCAAAATGATTTGACAGAAGCGTCTATTTCGCAATGTAAGCGTCGTGCAGAAGATTTGGGTAGTTCCTATTTTCTCGTATCTGCACCACCCGATGAAAACAAACCTAAAACCCGTGGCGGTTGCTGGATATATACCAGGTCGGGGAACCCGAATATTAATGGCATTCTTACATTAGACGAAAAGGGCGGCAAATGCCACAAGGTAGAAACTGTGGAAATGGATGAAGATGAGTATATGAAAGCGTACACACCCTCCAACCTGCCTCGCTTATACGGCAAGGATGCCACGGTTGAAATCCCAATTCATCCGCCGAATCCGACGTGTAGCCATAAAAAAAACGATAAATGTATATTTCCGAATTATAAACGCACAGGTGACACATGTTATCCACCGAATGGAAGCGGAAGTTGGGCGTATAGCGTTAGCGGGTTAGCCAGCTATGGTAATAATGATTTGAAGGGATGGCTGGATGCGCTTCGCGCCCGAAATGGTGATAATATTGAGCGCGGTGCCGTAAACGAATACATTGAACGATGTAAAAACACCAAAGGATACGAATTTTTAGACGCGAATCCTTCGCCACCGCGCACAAAAATAGAGCGGTCTGTTGCGCTTTATTCATTGAAAACCGGCGGTCCTACCGGCGTGGATACGATTGACCGAAATGGGCGCGGTTATATCGGGCGTATCGCATATATCGACCATAATGGCGAGAGACACGATTATCCCGCGTCGGCGCTTTCTTTTATGGCGCCTTCCACCAACGCGAAGGGCGAAACACAGCCAGCATCCTATGTAAACTTGGGCGGGTATGATACGCGTTCCGCCGAGAGTTCGTATGCCCTCAAAGAAATAACCCCGGGTAGTTTCAGCGAGGCAGGCAATTTGCTCTATAAGGCAAGTCGTGATGGATGGACGCCGGCCGCGTTTCATCAGAGATGCGATAATAAGGGGGCGACCTATACGCGTGCGATAATAAATGATGGACGCGTGCTTGGTGCATATACATCGTTGAGTTGGTCGTCTACGGCCCCGGCTTGGCAAAATGACACGACCGCATTTTTATATGACGGAACGAGGAAATATACTGCCGAGAAGGGCCACTGGGGGCCGGGAGTTTATGCCGTTTATATGAATTCAACGTATTTTCCTACCTTTGGTGGAGGACACGATCTGTATATCTCAGGGCGCAATGTGACTATTAACGCATATTCGTTTGTCTCGGGAAATGAACTTCTCGCACCATTTAATAGAAAGGGATGGGGTGGAAGTCAAACATATACATTACAAGACATTGAAGTCTATTCGGTAGACGCGAATGCCTTCCCGAAAACAAACCCGCCTGATTATGCGCGCCGTTTGCGGACGATGCCCATTGGGGAGAGTATCACGGCTTCTATGGAAAAATGCCGCGGAATGTGCGACGCGGACGAGAAATGTGGCGGGTTCGTCTATACAAAAAGCGGCAGTAGCACGGACGGCAAATGTGAATTGAAAGACCGGACGAAAATGTATCCGGTCGGATTGCGTGTTGCGGACCAGACGAAGCAATTGATGTTGAAAGTCCCTACCATCAATGGGACAATCGAGGACGAAGCGTGTAAAGTTGGCAATGGCGCGTATACCTTAATAGATAGCGCACAATATGCGCATTACCCGGATACAGGCGCAATGTTAGCCAAGACGAAGTGTAACGTCAAAAATATTATTCCTAAGAAGGGTTCATTAGAAGCGCCTGATTTAACGGCGATGTTCGGTGCCAGAGATGCAGCATTTGCCGAAACGATAGAGAAAATTGATGAATACCGTGCACAGACCACCGTCTCGGAGTCGTTTACAGGCCTTCGCGAGGGGATGAGCGCGGAGAAGATTACCGGGGGTAATTATGCGGACTCAATGAAGGACGTTCAACGCGACCTCACGAAAATCGCCAACTCTGAATATCAGCGCGAACGTCTACTTGCGATAACCGAAGAGACGAATAAGGTCCTCATTTCGGAATCATATAAATTCATTCTTTGGAGTATTTTAGCAATATTGGCGGTGATGGCTCTTTTGAAGTTGAAAGAAATGTTCGGGCAAGATGACGTTGAGGCGGGCGATGGGGGCGACGGCAGTGGCGGGTTATTCGCATATATTCTCGGGTTATTCGGCATCGGAAGCGTGAAAACAGACGATATCACGGACAGGACGGGCGATGTTAAGGAAGCGTTAAGTTCGGCGGGCGCTCAATTGAAAGAAGCTGGCGAGAAACTGACGACGGGTATCACCGAAGGCGCCGATAATTTGGTTTCTTCGGCAAATGAGGCGGCTGCGGGGGCGATAGAAGGCGCGAAGGGACTCGTGGATAAAGTAAGTGAAACTGCGACGGATGCAGTGAATAAGGTGGGGGATGCTGTCGGGAGCACGGGGGCTACGGCGCCTACGCCTTTGGGGGGCACCGGTGCGGGAACCGGTGGACGCGCACGCATTTCCAGGAAGAAATAATAATATCATCAGTATTTATGGATTGTAACTACTCATTATATACATTATGGCATATCAAATAACAGAACAGAATAAAATATTGGTTGCTTTATTCGCGATTGTTGTATTATGTGCGGGGAAATTATTCAAAGATTATCTTTATCGCAGGGGGTATATTGAGGGGTTGACGGTCGTGTCTGGCACGAATGTTCCGTTGCGTCGCACGGCGACTGGAGGAAACCCGCTCATCGCGACTTTATCTTTGAATTTAACATTGGGCGCAACCTTGGCGACTGGAGGCACCATTACTGTAACGTGGGTCAGCACGCCAGGTGTGACGATGCCATCCACCCCTGATAGTTATACTGCCACAATTGTTAGTAAGGTACCTGGCACTTCTACTGCTACGATTTCTCGTACTACGACTGGCACTATAAGTACGACTGTTGTATTTACATTAGCTGGTGGTTCGCTCGGTTCGGGTTCAAAACTACGTATATCAATGGCAGGCGTAAGCATCGCGCCTGGAGACGACGAGATCGGTTTAAATTTTAACACCGTTACCACTACAGAAACAACGACAGTACCTACACCGTTTAAAATTCTTAAGTCGTCTGATACAACTACTGGATTACAGGGTAGCGCATCCGCGCAAGAAATCCGCACCGCAATCGCAAGTATCAACACGCGTCTCGCCGCAACAACCCCTGCGCCTAGTCCGGAAGAACAAACCAGTTTAATCAACGCCCGTTCCGCGCTTGTCAATGTTCTTGCGTATACATACGGAACCATCCAAGAAGCCGGTAAAGTGTTTGATTCCGACGCGCTATATGAAGCCCAGAAAACCGCGATTGATTTTATCTCGAAAGAGAGGAAACGTGCCGAGTCAAATGCGAAGGCACTTTCGCAGGATAATTCTAACAAACGCCGTATGGCCCAAGTGAATACGTATTATACACGCAATTATGAAGCCAATACCGAAGTGATGAAGAATATTATTTATGTTTCGGTCGCGCTTGTTGTATTGGCTGTATTACGAAATAAAGAACTCATACCTGCGTCCATTTCAACTTTAGGCGTTATTTTCGTTCTTACGATGGGCGGTATTGTCATCGGAAAGCAAGTATTTGATATTATGCGCCGTAACGACCACGACTTTGATAAATATGACTGGAATTTTAATGAAGACGATATGAATAAGAAATTTGTTCAACCAAGCTCGGACTCGTCCAATCTAATAGATTTGGGAGTGGGTGGAGCGTGTTATGGCCCGGGTTGCTGTGATACCGGAACAACATGGGATGCGGGGAGAGGTGTGTGTGTTGTGCCACCGGCGACACCCTCACCAGCACCAGCACCAGCACAAGGACAAACATAAGCACGAGCTGTGCCCGAGAGGGATGTTATGACTTATCAGGGAAGTTCGGCGGTATGGACGCCGACTGGACCAGCACTATTGCGACGGCATAAATACAATCCAATCATTTTTATAATCTAATAAATATAGTAGTTACATTATAAAAAATACGAGAATACAATACAATAAAAAATGGGTATAGATTTTGCCGCAGCAGAGGATATTCCGCCTGAAACGGAACAAAAGGCGCGTCAAGGTGAGGCCGCGATGAATTCTACCGCCGCCACAGACAGCGCGTCATTGAAAATATCCGGGGGAGGTGGCAAGGACGGACAACAATCCTTTGAAGACATTATTCAAAAATCGCAAAATGACTTGACGAAAGTCCGGCAAATTATAGGCCAAGGTGGGTTTACGGGTGCCGAAAAGGACAAATATACGATGAGTCTTCATCACGCGGAATGGGTCCATTCGCGAAACCTGTATATGAAATGCGATCATAACATCCAGGAAAAAAGCGTGAAATATACGGCTTTAGTAAATGGAAAGGCGGAGGATCATAAAATCGTCAAGGCGTATAAAGAATGGACGGATACGCGAAAGAAGTGTCAGACGAGTAGCACCGATTTAATTGAAAAGGCGAACCAGTATATAGAAACCGACCGGCGCGTGCGTGCGAATAAGAAAGCGGAAGAGGATATTTATCCAACGATAGGGCCGCAGGGATTTCAAGTGCGAGGCGACCGCGTAGAAGGATTCGGCGTCGGAGAAGTAAGAGAGGGGTTTGATTTTGATAATGTAATCGCGGCTGGAACTGATAATCCTGATATTCAAGGAGTTACTGGACTGAAAAAATACAACGCACGATTGCCTCTTTTGGCTGACACTGGCGCGACTGATGCCAATAAAGTAACACTCCCGTGGGGTCAATATTATACGGATTGTACTAGTCAACAACTGACAGCAGATAAACAAGCATTGTGTAATTCATCCAATTCCGAAAAAAACAAATTAATAAATACAATCAATATTCTATTTGATAGAGCAGACCGGTTAATTAATACGTATTATAAACTTCTAAACGAAACCTCGCAATCAAATCTCAGTAAAGTTCTTATTGGAACCGAACAGGTCGGCCAAATCCAAGAAAATCAAAAGAAAAATATTGCGCTACATAAGCAGAACGCATTATACGACTATGATGAATATAACAGTTTAGCCTTTTATGAAGACCTCGTCGGGTTTCTTTATTATGCGGTGTTTGTCATTTTTCTTGTTATGTCATTGCGGGACATCTTTTCATCCGCAAGCGGTGCTTATGATAAACGCAATATTATTATATTGATATTACTTGGAATTTATCCGAAATACATTTTACCGATTGTATTGTGGATATTAAATGGATTGACCAAAATAACAGAATTGTTGGGGTTGAAGAATGTGCGCTTCTGGCGCGAATGAGCGAGCGAACGAATGTGCGCTTCTGGCGCGAATGAGTGAGCGAACGAATGTGCGCTTCTGGCGCGAATGAGTGAGCGAGCGAACGAACGAACGAACGAACGAACGAGCGAGCGAGCGAACGAACGAACGACCGACCGACCGACCGAACGAATTACGCGTTGTCACCATCACCACTTTCCTCATCGGCGCCGCCATTTTCTTCATCGTCATAAAGGATGCGACACTTCCGCCATCCCTTGGGTGTGAGTTTTCCAAACTTCTTCGTCATATAATCATACACTTCATTGCCCTTCGGGATATTCTTGCCATGTTGGACGATATACCATTTCTTGAACTCTTCATATACCTCGGTCTTCTTGATATAGGTATCTTCATCTGCCGCGCGGATCTTGTCGCGCAAGAACTCCGAGAGATAATCCTGTGTATTGCGATACTTGTTACTGCTCGCAGTCACGGCCGCACACGTCTTCACTTTTCCATCCGTTTCAAATGCCTTTTTGACGAGCATCGCCATAAATACATTTACCCACGATTTGATTTTCACATCCAGATTCTTGTCAATAAGGAACTGATACGGCTCTTCGGGGTCATCGGTCTTCGGGTCCTCACAGAACTTGGATTTATAAGGACACAGGCGAATACGGCGCCACGTCCCGTCATCATTGCTCTTGATATCAAACAGAACGTTCGTACATACGACCAACTTGAACTGAGGAACGAACGTAATTGTGTTTTTGAAGAGGGCGCGGGCGGTCATATCATCTCCACCGGTAATTTCCTTCAATATACCTTCATTGATGCGGTCGCCCTTCGTCGGTTCCTGCATCACCGCATATCGCACACCCTTGAGAACAGCAAGTTCTGGCGAAGCACCGCCAATCATCGCGCGTTTCTGTGTAACGGCGGTAATCGGAAGAACCGCCTTGTATTCGCCAAGAACCGCCGACATCAGTTCAATGAGTTTAGACTTGCCGTTGCTTCCACCACCGATATAAATATTGAAGGTCTGTTCGCGGTTTGTTCCAATGAGCGTTGATGCGAGATGTTCCCACATATACGTCCGGAGTTCTTCTTCTGGAAAGAGTTGTGCCATAAACTCATTGATTTCGTCGATCTGGGTTCGGTGCTTTTCCGCGTCAAGTTGAATGTAGTCTATTTTCGTGGTCTTGGATAGATTATCGTCAGGTTGTCCGCGACGGAACGTTTTCGTGTTGAAATCAATGACACCGTTCTTGAAACAAAGGAGTTCTGGGCGCGTGTCGATCTTTTCTTCAAAATCCTTATCATAGAATTGCTCCCGCACCTCACGCATAATATTGTTCTTGAAACTGGTTGTCTTCAGTTTGGTGCAGATATCAACGATACGTCGCGACCGTTTCCGCGCGGATGTGTATTGGTCGGATGTTGGGTCCAGACCGGAAGTTACATCCATAATCTCTCGGTGCTTCTTCGTGTAAATGTCGTGCATATCCTTGGAAATCAGCGCGCGGAGAGAATTGCCTTGGTCGCATTCCACCCACCGATTCTTCTCAAATTCATACCACTGATTATCTTTGACGCTGACACAAACGAACCGGTCTTTGAAAATGGTATACAAGACTGTTGCCAAATCTACATCTGTAGACGCGTCATTGGTCGTCTCATTACAAATCGTCTGATGGATGAAATTGTCGATAGTTTCGTTGCGGATTCGGGTATAGTCTTCCAGGCAGTCATTTTTCGCCCAATACATAATGGAGCGCCGCGTCAGACCATCGGGGCTATAAGGGAAATTACACCAGGTTTCATAATGCTTCATAATATTCGTATACGAGAACTTCGCGGACTTTGCACTGAAAAGCATCCATGTGAGGAAGAGTTTATCACTGGTGTTGTGAAGTGCGAGACCGACGCGAAGCCATTTGTCGTATGGATCATAGTATTGCGACGGAAGCGCCATTGTATAATAATGCGTCTCGCGTATTTCGTATTCTTTCGGCTCAAGCATATTCAGCATTACTTCAACCGCCATCACGAGTTCCGAATGGTTCGTTATTTTATCCATTAGAATTACTCCATTGTGTGACATCAACGCATCCGTCGGGCCGCCGATACCATTTATTCCGCCGCTGCTGTTGCCGATGCCACCACCACCCGTAACTACGAGACGAATGCGCTTTCCCCCATCCGCGCCATTTATTCCGCCACCGCCCGTTCGCCCCCCATTCATTCCACCACGTTGTTGGTTGATGAGTGCGTCGTATTCGGCCTTTAATGCGGGGTTGTTCTGTAAAAGCGAAAACACGGGATATTCTGTATCTATACCCGGCGCGGTCTGAACGGAAAGCTTCGCAAAATTATCCTTGACATTGAATTTGCTCGTCTTCTCTTCTTGGCACATCCACGCGCCGTCGTCGTCATCCGGATCGTGCATCATAATGAAGTGATACTTCAACATATACGCCTTGTGACCTGGTTTACGCGAACCGTATAATTGCCAGTTTGTATGACCTCGGGATATTCCTTCGTCAAGGACATCATTCCACGAATTCGTGATCGGGAGATCCGTCCATATTTCTGGGAGTTCTTTCAGCATTCTTGCGCGCAACATTCTCTGAATCGGGCGGTCCACTACTGCGCCAATCACCATATGAATCCCGTCCTTGGTGACATCGTCCAGTTGGTTCACATCACTCTTTTCAAAGATATAAATCGGAATCTTGACATCCGCGGGAATGCCGACAAGCGTCTCCAGTGTTTGGATATACGACTGTATCATATCCAAAACGTGCTCCTTGGAATGTTGGCGTTTGGTTATACTCGTATCATATCTGAAATCAAAGTCAATGACACAGATTCCCTTCTCTGGATTCTGTTTTTCGGTTAGAAATTCTTGTTTTCCATTTTCAAATACGTGGGTATAATACTTCTTCCAAAACACCGGCAATATCGCCGGAGGTATCGTATAAACGCCGCCGTGGACGTTCAATGCCTTATCCCCGATACGCGTATGTGTATACGCTTCGCCAGGTTTTGATGTATGATGCTTCATAAATTGTTCGTATGTCATTCCGGCACATAACGACTGGTATGATGCGGTTGTCGGGTCGGTAAGTGCAGGCGTAGCCGTAGCCTGCGCCGTCGCCTGCGCCGTCGCTCCGTATAAAGTTGATGTCATAATGCGATTGCGTTGTCCTGTGTGTGTATCCGAGTCTTGTAAATTCAAATTGGGTAGGTTTAAAGTTCAATTTTGTCCGAATTACGAATTGAAATTTCTAAAACCGCCGGTTTATATATTCCAGAGGTTTTATCTCTAAATCTGATCCCCCAAAAATGGCACTTGGACTTTTCGTTCATGTAAAACCCCCAAAAAAGGGGGATACTTTCATTTTCGTTTTTCTGGGCGCAGGACTTTTGTAAAAAAAGTGTTTTAGCCCGTGGATTTTTTTTTCGGGTTTCCATTTTCGTTTTTGTGACGATATATCGTCTCACTCTTTTTTATGAGAGCATAATGGTCTCGGTGTTTTCACCACGAATGTCACGTTTTGCCCGATGTATCGTCATAATATCTGTAAAATCGGCGGAATTTGGACTTCTTCCAATAAAACACATAAAAACAAAAACAG